>Ga0187851_10001260_pt1 | contig 24432 bp, 17 predicted proteins | sample June2016WEW_6_10_FD_132997 | JGI IMG/M metagenome (GOLD analysis project Ga0187851, IMG submission 132997) | Peatland microbial communities from SPRUCE experiment site at the Marcell Experimental Forest, Minnesota, USA - June2016WEW_6_10 | ecosystem: Environmental > Terrestrial > Soil >...
AATCGAAGCAGCCGTAAACTGTTTGGTGATGGACCCCAGCCGGAACTTCGTGGCAGGTGAATTCGGCACATCCCATTCCAGGTTCGCCGATCCGTATCCCTTGCTGAGCAGCACTTCCGTGCCCTTGGCCACCAGCACCGACCCCATGAACTGCCGGTTCGCAGTGTAGGACTGAATCACCTGCTCCATGCGCGCGACGTCTTGAGCCCAGCCGCTCGACACCACCAAAAGCACGATCGCAAATCGAAGCATCATGCTTTGTAGGGTAAGCTTTCCGGCTTGCCCGCGTCCAGCCCCGTGGGGCGCCGCCGAGAACATGATCGTCGTCGTGGCGTTGACAAAAGTGGTGCGGTAGGGACGGGGGGCGCGACGCGGCGACAGGGCGATCCGGGTTGGCGGATTTTGTGCATCTTTATGCACTTTTGGGCTCTTTTGTGCATTGACATTGGTTCGATGTAAAATGTGCCGCACGAAACCAAATTGAGATTTGAGCAGGCTAATACATTGCAGTTAAATAAGTTAATATGATTCCGCCCGCGAGGGTCGACCGGCGCGGATGAAGTTTTCAAAGAACCGGCAGGCTCCGCTGGCAGAACACCGATGGCGAGTGCATGGCGCCTGAATTTTGGGCGTGGCTGTTGGGGCACCCGCAACAACGATAGCACGAGCGGTGGCGGCTGGAGGGCGATTGCGGCGGCCTCGAGTATTGTTTTCAGTCGATTGGGCGGGATTGGCGGGCGTTGATTGGCAGTGTGGGTTTGTAGCTCATCCCGCAGCGGTATGGAAGATTATGAGTTGCCGGGGTTGGGCTCGTTGCTGCGATCATGGGGGTGGCAAGCACGATGCGGCATTTTGGGGCGTTAATTAATGGGTAATATCGGTAGTATGAAAACCTTACCTCGGGTCGGCGGCGGACAGCAAGCGAAATAACCAGACGGTCCGCGCCGCGCTCAAGAGGCAAGAACAAATGCGGCGGCGGCCTGGGTCTCCAGATTCCGGGTCTCCGGCTAGTAACTCCCTTCCGGCGGCGAGTTGCCTGGGCGAATGGCTGTTATTCGACTGCGGCTCTGGAAGGTGGATCGCCCGACTGAAGCCGACTTTCCTAATCCAGTCAACTTCCTCGAACGCCTATTGGGAGGTGCGGCCGCCATTAACGGCTGCCAGGGTTGGGTGGCATCACGCGCTTCGCGCGGCCCGACGGCCGTTCCGGTGCCCGCCGCCCGTGGTCCGTCGCCGCGACCGCCGTGGGCGGATGGGGATGCGCGCCGCGCGGAGGCTCCCGCATCGGGGAACTCCAGCGCGCGGCCACTTCACCGGGATGCCGACGCGCGGCCGGCACGCCCGTGGCGCGGTTGCGCCGGCGATAACTTCCGGATGGCCGACGTCTGCCGACGCGGCGCGCGATCGCGCGGCACCCCGCCGCCCGGCGTCGTCAGCCCGCGCGCCCTGGCGCACCGCCGGATCGGCCCGCCTGTAGCCGCCGGACGCGATGCGGCCGGGGAGCAGCGGCGAGGTGCGCGCGGTGCGCTCCTGGCGCATCTTGACGCCGGCGGCCAGTTCCGGCGCCCGCCGCCCCGCGGCCCGTCGCCGCGACCGCCGGCATGCGGAGGGGGATGCGTGGCGGGCGGAGGGCGGGCGCACGTGTTTTCCCTGTGTCGAGCAGTTATCATGGGTCGCGCCGGGGACTTCCTGAGTACCTTCCGATCCGCGTCGTTCGCTCATCCTGACTTTGCTCCCGCATGTTCCATACCGGCGGCCCCGCGCGCAGCCGCCTTCATCTTTGCTAATCCGGCTCTAGCGGTCTGCAATGGATCGCCTTTCCAATCAGTCGAATTGAAAAGTTCGAGCGATAAGACCACGTCGGGTGCCACACGCTGCAAATCCGAGAGGATCTGGTTGAGCGGTGCGACACCGTCACCTGGATAGACTCGATCTCGGTCGCTGATGCTTATTCGCGGCGGGTTCCCAGGATAATCGTTGAGATGGATGACCTGAATGGCTTGGCCACTGAGTAACCGCAGGCCTTCGAAACCAGAGCCGCCCTTGTACAGATGGAACACGTCGGCCAGCACACACGCCTTACTATGAGAGGCTTCCAGGGCGACATAGGCGGCCTGAGACAACCGGTTCAGGTATGGCGATGTCCCCCAGAATTCCAGTTCGGGTACCACGCCTACGTGATCACCCAGTTCGAGCACAGCGCGATACCGTTCTGAAATGCGCGACAAGGCGATTCCATCTTCATGCTGTACGCCCGCCGGTGGCATAGCTATGCGCCTGCCGCCAATCTGGGCTACCACCTCCATATCCCGCCGGACCTGTTCCAATCCCTTGGCTCTCCTGCCGGGGTCCTCCACAATCCACTCCGGAAACGCAATCGCACTTTCCACAGTCAGACCACTATCGGCGATTCGCTTCCGCAAGTCCGCCAATGCGGTCCTCCCGCCTCCATACTCATGAATAGAACTGACCCAGGGTTCAATGGCTTGGTAACCGGCCGTTGCCGTAACCTCGATCTGGTCTGCCAGATTGAGGCGATAGCCGCTGATGGTCGCGGTGTTCAGGCAGTAACGGAATCCGCTTCGGTCATCCGAAGATGATGCGCTCGCGCGTGCAGCGATCGGAGACGACAAACTTGCGCAGGAAAGTGTTGCCGTCAAAAAATGTCGTCGGGAAGATTTTGTCATGCTGGTTCCAGATTAAAGCGGCGCCGTGCCCAGGTCAAAGCCGCCACGCATGCGAACCAGTTCGTGGGCGAAATGCCAAAACGCCCATATGGCCCCCACGGGTGGCACGTCGAAAACGTGTTGGAAATTAGTTTTGAGCAGATTGACGGCGCGGCGGAAGGTTGGCGTAAGCTGTTGGGCAAGCCCTGTCACACATCCCGAATGGGTGGCAATCGCCCGCGGTCCGTCGCCGCAACCGCCGGCGGGCGGAGGGGATGGGCGCGGGGCGGAGGGTGCTGCCTCCGCGATCTGCGCGCGGACGACGCGCGGATCGCGTCCGATATTCGTGCGCGTGAGCCGGGGACGTCGGCGAGCGGCCACTTCACAGGGATGCCGACGCGCAGCCTGCACGCGCACGGCGCAGTTGCGCCGGGCGATGCTTCCGGGGCACAGTTTGGGTGGCATAACGCGCTTCGGGCCACCCTGTGCCCGGCCGCCCGTTCCGGCGCCCGCCGCCCGGTGTGCGTCGCCGCGACCGCCGGCACGACGAGGCGGGCCGCTTGGCGCATCGCGATCACTTCGGATGCCCGAAGTCCGCGGCTCGGCTTCCCGCACGTGGCCGACGGGGGCATGCCGGTGCAGCTTGAGCGAGTTAAGATGAACGTCTGCGTCCGCTCTGCACAGGCCGGAGAAAGCGCCCATAGGAACCTGGCCGAGCGGCAAGGACATGCACATGATCGCTAAGTTCACTTTCATCCTGTTCCTCTTGGCCGCTCCCGTTATGGAAGCCCAAGAGCCATTTCCGGTCATATCGAAGCTGGATGCGACGGCCATCGCGGGTCGGCCGGTCCAACTGGACAACGAGGGCAAGTTATTGCCGTGGCCCATGCCGGAGGATACCGGCTACTCGTACAGCTCCCATTTCCTGACGCAGTGGCGCGTTCTTTGGGATCAGTACAATCGGGACCGCAACTACTACTTCTTCTGCTGCTTCGATTTCGACCGCGTGACTTTTGAGATGCAGCCGGATTGGCATTGGGCCAACTCAACGGCCTATCTCCGCGCCATGATGCAGGGCTTTATGGAGCGACTGTATCCGTATACCGGCGATCCGAATACCATCGTCTTCCTGCAGGACTTGGTGGACTACGAGCTTGAAAACGGGCTGACGCCCGCGAACTACGTGTGGGGCGAGGTGCCGTACACGTCGGCCAACCCCGGCGACCGCCGCTACACCGGATGGAGCCACCACGGGGAGGATTATCTGGAACCGCACGTGGTCGGTGAGGACGGCTACGCCTATCTCCGCCTTTACGAGATGACCGGCAACACCAAGTACCTCCAGGCAGCGATTCGTTGCGCCCGTGCATTGGCGAAGAATTACAAGGCGGGAGATGCGGACAACTCGCCGTGGCCCGTGCGCTGCTATGCCCGCGACGGAAAGGTCGAAGGCCGGGGAATGGGTCCTTACTCCGCCAATGTGGTGGAGCCGATCATGCTTTTTGACGAGTTAATCCGGCTCGGCCAGGGCGACGTCGCCCGCTACCAGCACGTTCGCCAGGCAGCCTGGGACTGGCTGCAGAAGTATCCGATGAAGAACAACGTCTGGGTGGGATATTTCGAGGATGTGACACCCAGCATGGGAAACATGAACCAGGTCATTCCGCTGGAGTACGCCCGCTATGTTCTGCTGAATCCGGAGAAGGACCTGGCATGGCGCGACCACGCGCGCCAGTTGATCGAATGGGTCAAGACTACGCCGAAGTGGCCCAAGTATATACTCCACGGCGCCACCTTTACGGCCGAGCAGGGCAATGGCAAGAGTTTCTGCTGCAACGAGCCGAACCAGTGCTGCGATAGCCACACCTCCCGCCTGGCCGCCGTGGAAGCACTTTACTACGCCAAGACCGGCGACCCAACCTATAAGGAGGAGGCTTTTCGGTCTTACAACTGGGTAACGTACTTCCAGGGCATGCCAGCAGGCGCACATACGCCCTTTGGCAACCAGTGGTGGTTTACGGACGAGTTTTCGGATGGTCCGCGACGCCTGATGGACGCTTTTTGGGCGGTGCCGGAATGGGCCCCGGAGGATGAGTCGCATCTGCTAGGCTCGCATTCGGTCGTCACCAGGATCGCCTACGGCAGAGGGTCCGTGACATATTCCACGTTTGACCCGTCTTCCACCGACGTCTTGCGGCTCAACTTTATCCCGGACTCTATTTCAGCAGGCGGACGCGCGCTGATCCGCCGCGGCGATCTGAAACAGGAAGGTTATACGTTTGACGACACCACGCGCGTACTCCGCATACGGCACGACCTTTCGCGGGACGTCGATATTCAGGGCGCCGCTACAGCGCCGGTTCCGCTGATCGTGGATTTCGACAACCCGCACGTGGGCGCAGAAGTCATGCTGCGAGGACAGTATCCTTCCGGGGTGATCGATTGGGGAGAGGGGCAGTGGAAGGTGTGCGCGCCGGCAGGCCGTATGAGCACGTTCTCGCTGGGCGCCGCGGCGGAGAAAGCACCGCAGGCCAAGTTCCGTTTTTTCCACCCGCGCATCTTGATGTACCTGGACGTGTACAACCCTCTGTCGCAGGCGGTGAAGCTGACGCTGCGCGCGCCGGAAATGCGCGAGGTCACATTCACGCTGAAGCCCGGCCAGCTTCAGCGCGTTAAGACCGGCTGGATGAACCGCGCATCGACGGTTTCTTTCGAGTCCGAGAACCTGCCCGCTCTTCGCTTCGACAATTTGGCTTATTCGCCTTACCTGTGGGCGAAGAACGATCAGGGACTTTAGTGCCATATCGCATTCACGTGCCCGCAGTTGCCACGTTACCGCATCCCGCGCCCGATGCCGACCGCCCGTTCCGCCGCCCGCATCCATCATTTGCACAGTGCCGGCCACCAGTTCAGGCGCCAGGCCGCCGGTTCCCGCGCCCGCCGCCCGCTGTCCTCCGCCGCGACCGCCGGCGTGCGGAGGGGATGCGTGGCGGGCGAGGGAGGCGACACGCGACCCTGATTTTAGGTTTAGGGAATGGCCGGCCAATACGAGGGGCTAACCGTCGCATTCCCGAAAGCTCAAGCCATAAACGTCGCGATTATCGTGTCGTCGATAACCGCAGTGACGAGTAATCACTCATTCAGACTCAGGGCCGAAACCCCTGTGACCAATACTCCTATAAAAGGCCAGCGGCGCTTTCCCACTCGACTCCTGACTCCAGCCCTTTCAGGCGGATGCCCCGATCATCGACATCGCAATGGACGGTCCATGGTTTGGCTCCCTGTCTCAGGGAATAGTTTCGGACTTCTTCGAGACCTCTCATAGCGGCCCGGATGGCCACGGAATGGATAGGGACGTCCTTCTGCGAGAGGAGTTCGATAGCGCGCTGTGCATCGGATGCCAGGAGCACGCGATGCCCCTTGCCCGTCAGAACCGCCTGCGCCAGGAGTAGGACGCCCTGATCGTCAGCTACCACAAGAACGGTGTGCTGAGCCTTTATCCCGGATTCTGCCTCCATACTATACTCTCCTTTCTTTTCTGAAGATGGGGGTAAGGAGATACCTTCAATTCAATCTGGCGTTATAAATAATACACCTAATTGAACCGTTGTGATTGTTAAACATCTCCCACTTTTGTTGAAATGTCTTAGTTATAGGACGTTTGGTACCTGGCGTAAGCGGTTTGATGCTAGAACTCACCGTCAAATACCCCCATAAGCACGCAATGGGTGGCACGTCGAAGGCGTGGTGGCAATTAGTTTCGAGCAGATTGACGGCGCCGCCGAGGTCGGTGTAATCTGTTGGGCAATCCCTGTCACACATTCGAATCGGTGGCAATAACGCGCATCCCGCGCCCGCTGGCGGCGCCCAGGCGCCCCCGCCCGTTGCCCGTCGCCGCGACCGCCGCGGGCGGATGGGGATGTGCGCCAGGCCGAGGGCGCTGCTTATCCAGCACCGTCGGCACGCGGACACTGCCGACGCGCGGCCGCGTGCCTGCACGGCCGTCGCGCGGTTGCGCTGGGCGAAAACTGGGGACGCCCGAACGTCCGCGGCGCATCCCTCTGCCCGACGGCCGGGCCGCCCGTTGTGCTGTCTTATGCCTACCCGGCCGGCATGTTGGAAGGTCGCGTCTGCTAGCCACAGATCTCCTGTTCCGTCCTGTTTAAATCGGTTATGCTGACAAGTTTGATATCGGCGTTCACTTTTCCCCAAGCGGCGGTTGCCTTTGGATCCGCCTTCCTGGCGGGAGCCATCAACTCGGTGGCCGGCGGCGGGACTCTGCTCTCTTTTCCGACGCTCATCTGGCTGGGCCTGAATTCGGTGACGGCCAATGCGACCAGTACGGTGGCGATCTGGCCGGGGACGGTGGGCAGCGCGTGGGGCTACCGGCGCGAAGCCCGCGATGTGGCGCCGAAACTGTGGCTTTTGATCGTCCCTAGCCTGGCGGGCGGGCTGGCAGGGGCGTGGCTGCTGAAGATGACTCCGGCCGGGGTTTTCGACCGCCTGGTGCCGTTTCTGATCCTGTTCGCGACGCTGCTGTTCATGGCGCAGGAGCCGCTGCAGCGGGCGCTGGGCACGGGCGAAGGGGCGAAGCACCAGTCGCGGGCGTGGTTCGCGAGCGGCATGCTGTTTCAACTTGCGGTGGGACTATATGGCGGATATTTCGGGGCGGGCATCGGTATCCTGATGCTGGCGGCGCTCGGCGTCATGGGGCTGACAGACATTCACGAAATGAACAGCCTGAAGGTGGTGCTGGGCGGCAGCGTGAACGGAATCGCGGCGGCGTATTTTATCTGGAGCCAGATGGTGTACTGGCCCTACGTGGTGGTGATGGCCGTGGCTGCCATTTTGGGCGGCTTCTTCGGCGCCGGCGCGGCCAGGAAGCTGGGACGGACGGCGGTGCGGCGGATCGTGATCGCCATTGGATTCGGGATGGCGGTGTCGCTGTTTGTGAAGAGGTAGCAGGGCGAGCTTCGCTCGCGTGAACCAATTGCCTGAGGCGGTCGCATACGATATGGAACGCCCTGGCAACAATCGGGAGCACCCAAAAGCATCTTTAATCCTTATCTCGAATTGGAGTTCCCCGATGGGAACATCTCGAGTTGCGTGAACATGCCACCGTCGGGCGCTTTGGCCTAGCCCTAGCGCGGCGGCTCGTGTGACCCTGCATTCCGGTTTAACGCAAGTTGGCTTTTCGCAAATCGTAGTGACAGGCCGGAGCGCGGCAACCACAACGTATCTTCCGGAGTATGAATGCGGGCTGCGCACCAGTTTTCTGTGGTCGCTCGCCCTGTTCGCGGCGGGTGCTTACGATCAGCCGCGTCCAACGCCATGGAAATGTCCGGCTCCCTTGCCGCCGCCGCCGGATGTGCCCATACCCAACCAGTGATCTCAGTGAGTCGCAGACGATAGTCATAAGTACCCTCAACATTTGCGTCACCCAGCGACGTCGTCGCGCAGCCCGTCGCCGCGGTTACGCCGGGGTGAGCGCTTCCGGATGCCCGAAGTCGGCGGTTGGCGTTGCCATAACGCGCATCGCGCCGCGCGACGCCGGCCGCCCGTCCCGACGCCCCCCGCCCGCTGTCCGTCGCCGCGATCGCTGGCGTGCGGATGGGGATGCGCGACGGGCGGAGGGCGGCGCATCGATGACCGGGGTGGTGGCGGCCGGTGGGCGGCGTAAGATTTCCGAGTCGTCGTGATCCACCAGGGAACGCCGGCGGCCGGCCACTTCACCGGGATGGCGACGCGCAGCTTGCACGCCCGCGGCGCGGGTGCGCCGGGGATACCTTCCGGATGGCCGAAGTCGCCCGACGCGGTGCGCGAATCGTGCGCCGCCGCGCGGCCCGGCTTGAACGAGTTTCGCTCGCCACGCCGCTCGCTCGGTTCACCGCGAAAGGTATAAACTTAGGAGTCGAGGTAATTTGACATGAGTACTTCCCGCAAGGTTTGGATCTGCACCCTCCTTCTATCTCTCCCTATGTTGGCCGGACAGGGAATTATACAGCCCTTTCATGCACAGGCCGCACCTAATTCGGAGAGCCTCATCAGGCTCCACGTGGTGGTTAACGACAAATCAGGGAAACCGGTATCCGGACTCGAACAGAAGGACTTTACTGTGGTTGATAACAAACAACCAGAGAAGATCCTCTCGTTCCAGGGCGTAACCGATGCGACCGCCGATAGCGAGCCGGTGGAGGTGGTCCTGGTGGTTGATTCGGTAAATATCTCGTTCACGCGCGTGGCGTACGTGCGCGATCAGATCAAGAAATTTCTACACAAGGATGGCGGGAAGCTAGCCCGGCCGGTATCCATCACTTTCCTTTCCGATTCGGGGCTAAATGCCCAGGGGACGTCTTCTCGCGACGCAAACGTCCTGGCCGGCTACCTGGATCAGAATCCATCCTCTCTGCGAACGATCACCAGATCACAAGGCTTTTACGGCGCCGACGACCGAACGAAGATATCCATTAACGGGTTTGAGCAACTCACCGCGTATGCCGCGCAAAGGCCTGGCAGGAAGATCGTCATCGGCGTGAGTCCGGGTTGGCCGCTGCTCTCAGGGCCGAACGCGGAAGAGGGACTGACTGCAAAGAACAAGGAGGCGATCTTCAGCACGATTGTTTCGTTGTCGACTCAATTGAGACAGGCGGGCGTTACCCTGTATAGCGTGGATCCGCTGGGAACAACGGAGAACGAGGGCCGCGAGTTTTATTATGAGTCATTCCTGAAAGGAGTGCGCTCGCCGAACCAGGTATCCTTGGGCGATCTCGCGCTGCAGGTTCTTGCGTTTCAAAGCGGGGGCCGGGTGCTGAGCTCAGACAACGACGTAGCCGAGGGGATTGCAAGGTGCGTTCAAGACGCAAATGCTTACTACGTGATTACGTTTGCTCCCCCTGCCGCCGACGGTCCCAACGAGTATCACGCACTTGAGGTCAAGATAGGCCAGCCCCATCTCAAGGCCCAAACAACGGCGGGCTATTATGCCCAGCCGACGCCCAAACCTTGAAACGGACCAAAGTCTCGGACCGCACTCCTGTGCTTAGACACACGCCGCTCCCGATCGTTAGACTCGTTTTCCGTCCACACGCCGCTCCGGAGATAGCGGTGGCTTTAACGAAACCTCTGTACCGGCGATTGCAGTACTTCGGTTCGAAATCGACAAGCTCTCAGGTATGGAAAGCGTTGCCCCGGAGACGACATGAAAACATCGCATTATCGCCCGAACCTCTGTGCCAAAGGGTGGATTACACCCACAAGCACAACGCCAGAACGGGCCGGCACGGTCGTCCGTCGCCGCGACCGCCCGCGCGGGGGTGGGGACGCGCGGAGGGCGGAGGGCGGCTGCGTCTATGATTGTCGGGCAGGGCGGGTCGGAGGGCGGCCACGTCACCGGGACGCCGACGCGCAGCCTGCACGCGGTTGCGCCGGCGATACCTTCCGGGTGCCCGGGTTCGGTGGCATAACGCGCTTCGCGCCGCCCGATGCCGGCGGCCCATCCCGGCGCCCGCCGCCCCGCGGTCCATCGTCGCGACCGCCGGCGGGCGGATGGGGGTGCGCGCGGCGCGGAGGGCGCTGCGGCTATGGTATACACGGTCCCGGAGGCGGACGGTGCAGCGTTGCGCCGTATCCGGCAAAGCCGATTCGCGGCAGCTTCACCGTCATGCCGACGCGCAGCCGTTTCGCCTGCGCGCCCGTCACGCGGTTGCGCCGCGGGTGATCGCTTCTCGATGCGCGAAGTCCGCTACGGCTTTGCATAACGGGGATCCGTCTGCGCGCCAGCGGCGGTTCCGCCGCCCGCCGGCCCGCGGTCCGTCGCCGCGACCGCCCGCGGGCGGATGGGGATGCGCGCCGGGCGGAGGGCGCCCGCGTCCATGGTAGGGTTTGCGCGGCGTCAGTCGGCTGTATTCGCTTCGCGCCGCCCACTCCCCGACGGCCCATTTCCGGCGCCAGCCGCCCGTGGTCCGTCGCCGCGACCGCGGACGTGCGGATGGGACGCGCACGGGGCGGAGGGGCGCCCCGACGCGCAGCCTGCGCGCCCGTGGCGCGGTCGCGTCTTACGGTACCTTCCGGGTACCTGGGTTCGATGGCATAACGCGCACCACGCCCGCGCCACGTCGTCACCGTGCGGCAAATTCCGCCCGATGAACTTTCACCGGCAGCGTGCGCAGACGAATGGGAAGAGCGGCCTGGGCTAGGACAAGGCGAGACTGCCGATCGCTGCGGCGACGAGCAGATGATCAGCGTTTGTTACGTGGAGCGGAACTGCCTGCTGGGCGGCTGAACGGCTACCGACCGCTACCGATATCACGTCACAACGCTCCGGACTAGTAGTACTCATTCAAGAAAACACTCGCACTCTGGGGAGAGCTTCTGCGATAATGGCACAAATCCGCGGGGTACGAGATTGGGCGCTCGGGGGCCGAGCAGGGTTCCAGTTCTCGCGAGCTGTCGCGTAATGAGGGAAGAATGGCTACTAATCTGAGAGTTTTGACGTTCATGATTCTGGCGGCTGCCGCGGCGTCAGCGCAACAGTGGACTTTTACAGACACTGGTGGCACGGTCACGCTGGGCGCAGACCTGACGATGGCCGGCGCTACCGTGGCCAGCCCGGCCGGAACCTTTTCGATGAGTTGCCCGGTCACCGCGGTCCCGCCCGGCACCTATCGGGCCGAGTGGCTCTGTACCGGCGGTACCATTGCCATCCAGTCGTACGACGGACTGACCACCCTCACCGGCAACCTGACTTCCGGCACTTTCGTCGAAACGGCCACCGGCGGCGGACACGGGACCCCGATCACTTACTATTACACGTTTACCGGCACGTTCACCGGAACCCTCAGCCTCAGCGGCCAGCTGCGAGCCATAACTGGCGCCACCACGCAGTCCCTGGGCGGATCCAAGAGCCAACTTGGCACCGGCACCATCGGTAGCGGCAGCATGTTCGTCAATACGGAGTACGAGCCGGTATATGTCGCCGACACCGGCAACAGCCGGATCGTGCGCATCGACGACATGTTCGGCGCCAATTGGGTTTCCTTCGGCACGCCCGGCACCGAGACCAACCAGTTCCAGGAACCCTACGGTATCTTCGTCAACGCCAGTGGAAGGATCTTCGTCACCGACAACCTCAACTGCCGGGTAGTGAGCTTCGACAACATGGCCGGCAAGAATTGGACCTCGTTCGGCACGTGTGGCTCCGGCAATCTGCAGTTCAACAATCCCACCGGCCTGGTCGTCGATTCTTCCGGGAGGATCTACATAACGGACACCGGCAACAACCGCGTGGTGCGCATCAGCGACATGGCTGGCGACGGCTGGGTCTCCTATGGCGTCGCCGGCACGGGGACCGGGCAATTCGCCTCGCCCGTGGGCGTCGCCCTGGATTCCGCCGACAAGATCTATGTCTCCGACACAAATAACGCCCGCATCGTGCGCATGGACGACATGTCCGGTGCGAATTGGACCACCTTCAGCGGCCTCGTACCCAATCAGTTGGGCGCCCCTGTGGCCATTAGTCTGGACGGCGCCGGCAGAATCTATGTCCTCGACTGGTATTTTGCCCACGTCTTTCGCACCGATGATATGGTAGGCACCAACTTTGCCCAGATGGGCGGTTTTGGCGGCGGAGTTGCGCAGTTCATCAACCCCTACGGCTTGTCCGTCGACCCGACCGGCAGCATTTATGTGGCGGATACACACGACGGCCGCATTGCCCAATTCGACGACATGAATGCGGATGCCTGGACGGCTTACGGCGGGTGCTGCATCGGCACTGGACAGTTCGGCCTTCCCATGGGCGTGTCTGTGCTTCCTCTCGCGACGCCGACCGCCGACGCGACCATCTCGAATACCGTCTTGAAATACAGCGACACGGTGGTGGGCACCTCAAGCGCTGCCCAAACCGTGACCCTGAATAACATCGGCACTGCGCCTCTTACCATCACGGGCATCGTCCCCACCGGCGACTTCACCCAGACCAACAACTGTCCGGGCACGCTGCCCGCGGGCCAAAACTGCACCGTCAACGTGGCATTTGTTCCGGCTGCAACGGGCGTTCTCACTGGATCGGTAGTTTTCAGTTTCGCCACGGGCGCCCCGAAAACGGTGCACCTCAGTGGCACCGGAGCGCTTGTCACGATCTCTCCCACTACGATAAATTTTGGGAACGTCAACGCCAGTGGCCTTCCCGTCTCGGCCACCGTTACCGTCTCCAATCCCGGCGGTTCCGCGGCGGGCGTCACCCCTACGCTCAAAGGGTCGCCGGTCTACCGTTTGACCAATGGGTGTCCTGCTACGCTGGCGACCGGCGCCAGTTGTACTCTCACGGTGAAGTTCTACCCGCAGTCCTCCGCATATTACACCGCGACTTTGACCGTCACCGATGCTGCCGGCATAGCGCAAAACGTTTCGATTACCGGAACCGGCGTAAGCAATTAGGATCGGCTATAACGCGCTTCGCGCCGCCCGCTCCCCGGCCGCCCGTCCCACCGCCCGTCGCCCGTCGTCCGTCGCCGCGACCGCTGGCGCGCTAAAAGCGTGCATTTTGCCTTACACTCACTCATCCATACGGGCACACACCTCGGCGAACTGCGCGTCACAGTGCTCCGCGGCGATCTGGCGGATGCGCCGGCGAACCGCTGCGCCGATATTCTCCGCGTCCTTCAACTGCCGCCCACGGCCGGCCAATGCCACGATGATCTCCGCCAGACATTGCACGCCCAGTCTGCGGCGGTGCCGTAGCCGCCGCGGCGTTTGCTCGCAAAGCTCATCGATGGTCAGGATGTTCCAGCCGCCGCTGGGGGTCGCGCCGGGGGGCACTAAGCAGTTGAATGCGCGCACGCTCAATCCCAGAGAACCCACACCGTGGGCCCGGCACGTATGTCGCGCTCGTATTTCGTCAAGCTGTAGTCGGTTGGGTGATTCCAGGACGATCCTTTCCCCATTTCAATTCGCTCCAGCACAGGCCGCAGGATGCCTGTTCTACGTGAAGGAACGCTTTTCAGAGCGGCGACCGATGGTAGGCAGCGCGTCCAGCTCACTTGGCCTCCTTTACACGTGGCTATGCCTCATTGGTCTCCCGACGGAAAGCAGATTGCGGTTATGGCAGCAATCTCGGGAAAGCCGGACCGGATTTACATTGTTCCGGCCGATGGGGGCACGCCCAGGCAGATAAGCAACGGCGAAGCTGGAAACGGCGGTGACTGGGACCCCACTTGGTCGCCGGATGGCGCCTCACTGGCGTTCGGCGCCGCCGTAGGCGAAGATCCCGACGAAGTTTTCATCCAGGTCGTGGATCTGAAAACGCGCCGCTTCTCGAGGCTGCCGGGCTCGCAGGGAATGTGGTCTCCCGCTGGTCACCCGACGGCCGCTTCATCGCGGGAGAAAACGCCGTCCTGTATGATCTTCAAACCGACAGGCAGACGCCGCTCTTCAATCAGGGATGCGGGTATCCACTCTGGTCGCGCACGGGCCAGTTCCTCTTCTGCCATTCCAATTCCGGATGGTGGCGCATCCGCGTGCGTGACCGGAAAGCCGACCTCGTAGCGGCGCCCAAGGATTTCACGCCGGCGAACTGGGGGTGGTCTGTGGTCGCCCCGGATGGTTCCCTGATCACGTCCCGCAGCACCGGAGCCGGCGATATCTTCGCCGTCGATTGGGAATTGCCGTGACACGGCTGGTCCCGGTGATCGAGCCTAAGACCGGCAAGCCAGCGCGGTCTCCCCGACTTTGGACGACGCGACATTCGGCTCTATATGCTGCATGTCGGGATGAACGTCTCCGCGAAAGCCGATGTTTTGCGCCCTTGGGGGAGGACGGGTTGCCGACAATACATTCGCCACTCCACCAACCCACTGAAAGGGAGAATGTTGTAAGCGGTTTTCACCGCTATTGGCAACCGATGTCATTGCCTTAGCACGCCGCCGCAGGCCGTCGAAGGAATTGAACAAAGGAAGGCTACTTCACGCTTCGTCTCCGTTGGCAGCGCTACCAATCACGCGCTTGCCGTCCGGCGCCAGATTGGGCCCAGTCGCTCCGCAAGCTTCGACGCGCACCGGAGGGGTGATGGGCTATCACCGTGCGGTCTGTGTCGGGTCTGCCTTCGCCAGTCTGGCGTATTCCGCTTTAGCCTGTTTCAGCACTGGAATGTCGGGATCGGCGTCTTTCCAAAGAGCCAGGAAATCCTGGTAGGCAGTGCGGGCTTTGGCATTGTCACCGGCCAGCGCATAGGCGCGGCCGAGGCCGAGGTGCGCCAGCTCGCCGGTTACGAAATTCGTAACTACGCCAGGGTGATCCAGAATCTTCCGGAATTCTGCGGCCGCGGGAGTGCCTTGACCCGCCGCCAAGTACGCCTCGCCCCGCAAGTAAACGGCGTTGATCTGCCCCAGTTCGTAGCGCGTTGCTACCTTGAGCGCCTCAATTGCTCTGGCCGCGCCCGGCGTCCCGTGGCTGACGCCCAGCCCAGTGCATCCCTGGATCATGGGCAGGTACTCGATCTGTATGAGTGTGTCTGCTGGGAAACGTTTGGCCAGGTCGCCGGCCAGCCGCCTCGCTCCGACCAAATCGCCTGCCAGCCCCAGCACCATGGCCGACGTCGCCACCATGTCTCTGCCGTGGGAGAGTGCGAGCCCATCCTGCGCCTGCCGCCGAGCCAAGCCCAGGTATCTGTGTTCATCTGTGTTCATCTGTGTTCATCCGTGGCCAAAACGTGTTTGCCACGTGCCCAAGAACTCCGGGTGGACCTACTGCCAGACGCCGGCTTTCTTGAAATCGCCCGCCTTGACGAACGTCAGCGCGGCTGGGTCGACGTACTTGCGGAACGCCGCGGACACCTGCTCGGGAGTGAGAGCAGCGACCTTCGCTTCCAACTGGCCCTGCCATTGGAAGGTGCGGCCGAAGCGTTCATCGCCGAGCAATTCCGAAATCAAGCTGAAGTCGTCCGAGCGGCCGACCATCTGCTCTTCCTGCCACGATTTCTTGGCGGCAGCCACCTCGTCGGCTGTGAACCCATCTTTGACGGTGCGCGCCAGTTCGTCGCGGAAACTGGCGTCGACCTTGGGAGTGTTCTGCGGGGCGCTAATGGCGTAGACGTTGAAGGTCGCGCCGTCTTGTTGCGGCGCAACGTTGAAACCGGATCCGATCCCGTAGCTCAGGCCTTCCTTGTCGCGGATGCGCTTGAAGAGGCGCGAAGAGCCGGAGCCTCCGAAGATGTAATTGGCGATCAGCATGGCCGCGTAATCCGGATCTTCGTCCTTCATGCGGACGTTCATGCCGGCCACGTAAAGCGCGTTCTGCTTGTCGGCGGTCTCGATCTTACGATCGGCGGCCGCGGTTTTCTGGTATGGGGTGGGTACGCGCGTGAAGGCCGACGGATTCCGCCAGGTACCTAGCAGGTCGGCCGAAAGTTTCTGCATATCGGCGGAAGTGAACTGGCCGGCGATCACCAGCGTCGCATGAGACGTGCCGTAAAACTGCGTGTAGAACTTGCGGACATCGTCGAGCGTTACCTGGCGAAAATCCTCGATCTGCTCGTCGGGTGTGCCGACGTAGCGCACGTCGCCGCGCGGGTACGGCTGCAGCAGGTGCTGCAATTCCACGAAGCCAAGGAATTGCGGCTCGCTCTTATTGGCTTCGATGCCGGCGATGCGCTGCTGCTTCAATTGCGTGAACTCGGTTTCCGGAAACACGGGATCGCGGAGGACCTCGGATACCAGCCGGAGCGCGTCGGGCAGATTCGCTTCAACGGTCTCGATGTGAGCGGTCACCGATCCGCCACTGCCGAAGACTTGGATGCGGGCTTTCAGCCGATCGCTCTCGTCCTGAATCTGCTGGCGCGTTTTGTTCTTGGCGCCGCGCATCAGCATACCGGCAGTCAGCTGCGCGGTGGGCCCTTTTCCGAAGAGCGCCTTTTCGTCGCCGAACTCCAGCCGGACTTCGGCCTGCACGGACCCGCCGCGCGTCTTCTTGGAGAGCAGCACCACGTGCGCGCCATCGGTCAGTTGGCTGCGCGCCGCACGGGCTTCGATATTGGAAGCGGTCGCCGAGAAGACTTCGCCCTCGCTGATGACCGCGCCGCCCTTGTAGTCCTTCAGTAGCGTCTCGGGGTCGGGCGCGGCGGCGATCTCGCTGCGGTCGGGATCCTTGGTGGGGATGAAGACGCCCACCGTACGATTGGAATCCTTGAGGTACATTTTGGCGACGCGCGCGACATCGTCGGGAGTTACGGCTTTCACGCGGTCGCGGTCGAGGAACAGCAGGCGCCAGTCACCGGAAGCCGCGTATTCACTGATGTAAAGACCGATCGATTCGGAGTTGTTCAAATCCAGGTCCACCTGCTTCAGGATGCGCGCCTTGGCGCGGTCCACTTCCTCTTTGCTGGGCGGTTCGGCGACCACTCCCGCGATGGTCTTCAGCGTGAGGGCGCGGGCTTCTTCGAGCGATTGGTCCTGTTTCAACTCAATGGTGGCCATCAGAAAACCGGGATCGTGCAATTCCTGTTCGTCCATCCCGCTGTGGACGGCTTTATTGCTTTCGACCAGCGCTTTGTGGAGACGGCCGGACGGAGTGTCGCCGAGAATGGTGGCCAGCACTTCGAGCGCGGCGGTATCGGGGTGGGTGGCGGCGGGGGTGTGGTAAACCACCATCACGATCTGGCTATCGCCGACGCGGCGGAGGGTCACTTCGCGCTCGCCATCCTGGGTGGGCTCGACGGTGTAGGTCTTCTCCAGCTTCCGTTCCGGGCGTGGAATCGCGCCCAGAGACTTCGCCACGAGAGCGAGCGCGCGGTCGGGCTCGAAATGGCCGGCGATGGTGAGCACGGCGTTATCGGGCTGGTAATACTTGTGATAGAACGCGTCCAGGTGCTCGATGGGCACATTTTCGATATCCGAGCGGCTGCCGATGGTGGATTTGCCGTAGTTATGGAAGGTGTACGCGGTCTCGAGCGTTCGCTGATAGAGCATGCGGTAGGGGCTGTTCTCGCCCATCTCGAACTCGTTGCGCACCACCGTCATTTCGGTGTCGAGGAGCTGCTTTTCGATGCGCATGTTGCTCATGCGTTCGGCTTCGAGATTGATGGCCCAGGCGAGATTTTCGTCCGACGCGGTGACGACTTCGAAGTAATTGGTGCGGTCGTACCAGGTAGTGCCGTTCCACTCCGCGCCGTGGTCGGTAAGCTCCTTCTTGATGTCCTTGCCGCTCTTGGTGAGCTTGAACAACATGTGCTCCATCAGGTGGGCCATGCCGGTTTCGCCATAACCTTCGTGCCGCGAACCCACCAAGTAGGTGATGTTGACGGTAAGTTTAGGCTTGGAGTTGTCGGGGAACAGAAGCACGCGCAGTCCGTTGGGAAAGTCGTACTCGGTAATGCCTTCCACGGAGGTGACTTTCTGTTGAGCTTGAACGGAAAAGGTTAAAACCAAAGCGGCGAACGCCGCTAGAGACACGTTTCGGCGCATAAGTCCTCCCTACGGGTAATGAGTGGATTATAGCAAGCGGGTTTGGATGCCGGCGGAGCGGAGCGCTTCGAGCAGAGCTCCTTCGGCCGGTCCGCGCAAAGGGGCGGCGTAGCGGTTCCCCGCCTCCAATTCCACCAGCATGCGATACCGTTCGAGGAGACGCTGGCTCGTGAATACGCCGCCGATGTACGCCACGTCCACAAATTCGCCGGGCCGCCACAATGGCGCGCGCACCGCCGCCGCCAGCAGCGCCAGTTCCTGCGCGGCGCTCTCGAAACCCGCCGCAGGCGTGGACGCCCGCCCCACACGGTCCGCCCCACCGACGCGCTATAAGCTAAACTGGTCTTATTCTGAGCCGATTCGTTTTACCGGGCATCATCCTGGTGGCCCTGCTTGCCGAGGTCGCCCAGGCTGCCACGCCCGAACGGGGCCAACTCGACGCCAGCCCCACCCTTTTTGCCGTCATGGCGGCCATCAACGCGGCGGGCTACGATACCGACATCGGTTCTCCCAACAACAGTCCGCTCCGGGAAATCGTCCGTAAGGAACTGGCAGGCAAGCAGATCGCCAGCTTGCCCGACCTCAGGGCTTTCTACGCCGAGCATCACCAGAACGATGCCACCGCGGATCTGAGCCAATACATTTCCTTCGCCCTCTCGGCGGATGGCCCTCCTGCCTTCGCGCTGAAGGGCCGCACAGTGGAAACGCCGCCGGATGCAGCGCTGCTCGCCGATCTCAGCCCGCTGCTGGCGAAGTTTTATCTCGAGGCCAACATCGAAGACCTCTGGAACCGCGCGCAACCGGCCTTCGAGCAGGCCATCGCGCGCTATCACGAACCGGTGGCGGAGGCCGTGCTCCAGGTGAACGGATTCCTGCGCAACGAAACCTCCGGCACGTCGGCCAACTGGTTCCAGATTTACATCGACTTGCTGGGCGCTCCCAATCAGATCCAGACGCGCAGCTATGGCAGGAATTACTACGTGGTGATTACGCCCTCGGCCGAGCCCCGCATCCGCGACGTGCGTCACGCCTATCTGCACTACCTGCTCGATCCGCTGGCCACCCGGCACGAAGAAATCGTCATGAAAAAGCGCGGACTGGCCGACCACGCGCAACGCGCCCAGGCGCTCGACCCATCGTTTAAGTCGGATTATCCGCTGCTGGTGACCGAGTCGCTGATCAAGGCCATCGAAGCGCGTCTCGACAAGCAGCCGGCCCTGGCGAACCAAGCCATGCGGGAGGGCTATATCCTGACCGCGTACTTTGCCGAGCAATTGCAGGCTTACCTGAAGCAGGAACAAGCCATGCGGTTCTATTATCCGGAAATGATCGCGGCCATCGACTTGAAGCGCGAAGACGCGCGCCTCTCGCAGATCGAGTTCGTTTCCGAGGCGCCGGTGCGGCAGGCGAAACTCGTGGAAGCGCCCCGGCCTCCGGAACTGAAAGGCGCCAACAAAACCCTGGCGCTGGCCGAACAGCTTTACACGGATCGCGACCTGGAGGCGGCCCGTCAGCTTTTCCTGAAGGCGCTGGAGGAGACCGGCGATCGGCCGCTGCACGCCCAGGCTTATTATGGTCTGGCGCGCATTGCGGCGCGCGAAAAGAATCCGGAGATGGCCGAGCGTCTCTTCGAAAAAACGCTCGAATCCGACCCGCAGCCGCAGGTGAAGGCGTGGGCGCTGGTGTACCTGGCGCGGCTCTCGGACGCGGCCGGCGATCGCGAACAGGCCACCCGGCGGTATCGGGAAGCCTTGACCGTGGAAGGCGCGTCCCCGGCGGCCCGTGAAGCCGCCGAGCAAGGCATCCAACAAAGTTTTGAGAAGAAGTCAAATCATTAGAGGAGTCTTTATGAAAAGAATCGTATTGCGCGGCGCCCTGGCGTTGGCCGTCGCCGTGCCGGGTCTGCTGGCGCAGCCCAAGCCGAAATCCAAGGCTGAGTTCGATGCGCTGCAAGTCATGTACAACGCGCAAACCCCGGATGCGCGCATCGCGGCCTGCGAGACTGTGCTGACGAAGTTCGCGGATACGGAGTTCAAAGCCGTGGCGCTCTACTTCGAAGCAGCGTCTTACGATCAAAAGCGAGACTATGAGCACACCGTGGTATTCGGCGAGCGGACCATCGAGGCGGACCCCAAGCACTACCAGGCGATGCTGATGCTGGCTGCGTTGATCGCCCAGCACACCAAGGAGTTCGACCTGGATCGCGAAGAAAAGCTGGCCCAGGTGGAAAAGTACGCCAAGACCGCTCTCGAAATTATCAAGGACGTCCCCAAGCCAAACAACGCCATTACCGACGACCAGTGGACCGCAGCCAAGAAGGACTTTACCGCCGAGGCGCACGCCGCGCTCGGGATGGGCGCCATGGTGCGCAAGAAGTACGATGTCGCCGAAAGCGAGTTCAAACTCGCCACAGACGGAGCGGAGAGGCCCGATCCGGCGACCCTGGTGCGACTGGGCAAGGCGTATAGCGAGGACGGGAAGTATGACGAGGCCATTGCACAGTTCGACAAGGTGATGGCCATGCAAGATGTCAATGTGACGGTCAAGCAGATTGCGCAGGCCGAGCGGGTGCGCACTTTCCAGAAGAAGAACCCGCCCAAGCCAGCCGACGCGCCGCCGCCCGCCAACCCGGCGCCGCCAAAACCGGAAGCCCCGAAGCCGTAGCCCCATCATGCGCGCGGATCTGGACGCCCTGGAGGCCGCCGCGGGCCACTGCTTCGCGGACCGGGAGATCCTTCGCCGAGCGCTGACGCATAGCTCGCACGTTCACGAACAAGCCATCGCGGACGGGCAGCCCACGGCGCGTGACAACGAACAGCTCGAGTTCCTGGGCGACTCCGTGTTGGGCTTTCTGATCAGCGAGGATTTGCTGCAGCGCCATCCGGAAGCCGCCGAAGGGCGCTTATCCAAGTTAAAGGCGCACCTGGTCAGCGCCGCCTGGCTGCACCAGGCAGCCCAGCGTCTGCGCCTCGGAGAATATCTGGAGCTCGGACGCGGCGAGGAGATGAGCGGCGGCCGTGTCAAGAAGACGCTGCTGGTGGACGCCCTGGAAGCGCTCATCGCGGCCATCTACCTGGATGGCGGCATGGAGCCGGCCCGCGCATTCATCCAGCAGTTCGTGGTGGCGCCAGTCCTCTCCGAGGCAGGGCTCGCCGGCGAGCAAGTCCCCCAGAACCTGACCGACTACAAGAGCGCGCTGCAGGAGTTCGCGCAGGCGCGCCACTTGCCGCCGCCGCGCTACGTGATCGTCGGGGAGCGCGGCCCCGAGCACTCCAAGACCTTCACGGTGGAAGCGCGCGTGGGGCGCGAATGGGTGGGGCAGGCCGAAGGCAACACCAAAAAAAGCGCCGCGCAAAAGGCCGCGCGGGATGTCTACGAGCGGCTCCAGGGATCGCCGGCAGGGTAGCCGACGAACTGTCCCGCCTGCTTCAAAGCGCGCACCGGCAAGTCAGGCATCCTGCGGCGTGGCCTGGAAATACCACCGGAGGGCCGATGGGCTTCGGATTGAGCGACGTCCGCGAGATGCGCCGGCGGCGCGCAGACGTGGATCTGGTGAACTCCGATGCCGGCGTCGGTTCAATGAAGTTGCTGGGGCTGGGCACTCAATCCTACAACTGCTTGGTTCGACGGGCTGGGATACTGACAATCGACCGCCTCTGCCAGGAGGACCCGCGATCGCTGCTGCGGATCAGAGCACTTGGCCCCAAGATAGTCGACGGGCGCCGGGATGGGCCGCGGGCGCTTGGGCGGCGCGAAGCGCATTATGCCGCCCAGCCCGAGCACCCGGATCTATCGCCCGGCGCACCTGCGCCACGGGCTTGCAGGCTGCGCGTCGGCATCCCGGCGAAGGGGCCGCGCGGCGACACTCCTGGATACGGGTCGCCCTCCGCCCACCGCGCATCCCATCCGCCCGCGGCGAATCGCTTTCGGCCGCAATGCCGCCGGCCAGACCGCGCGCGCCGGTGGATGGGGCTACGTCTTCGGCGATGAGGGCGGCGGAGTCGATATCGTCCGCCAGGCGGTGCGCGCCGCGCTGCGCATGGAAGAAAATTGGGGACCGCCGACGTCGCTCCGCCAGGCTCTTCTCGACGCGACCGGACAAGCCAGCGCCAATCGTGTGCTGCACCTCTTCTACACTCCCGATTGGCCCCGTTCGCGCGCTGCCGCGCTGGCCTCTCTGGTGGATTCGGCCGCCGCCGAAGGCGATCCCGTCGCGCTGCACATTCTCGAGACCCGCCAGCGAGCGAGCTTCGCTCGCGAAGGCCGATTGCCAATCGGCCTGCAGGTTGTCAACCTGCCCCACAGCAAATGGCCAAACTCCTGCGGCCCCCCAGGACACGCTCCGGGGTTGTGTTCTCGACGTCACATGGTCAGCGTCACTTTTGTAATGGTGCGCGGCTTGTCCGGATCGAGTCCCTTCTGCTCCGCCAGGCAGGCCGCGAAGAACTGCGCGGGAACGATGTACGGAATCGGCGTGTACAGCTCCGGGAGTTTGCGTGGCACGCGGATGACGCGGGTGGCGTGCGCCGCCGCCGCGGTGTTGCTGGCGTCGGTGAAGACTACGGTCTCGGCTCGCAGTTCTTTGAGCTTGTCCAGCGTTTCGGCGATGGAGTCCCAGGTGGGCCCCGAGGGCGCGAACGCGAACACCGGAAAATCGGGATCCACCATGGCGATGGGGCCGTGCAGAAAATCGGCCGAGGAGAACCGCTCGGCGACCACATAGCAGGTCTCCATCATCTTCAGCGCGAATTCGAAAGCGGTGGCATAGTTGAGGCCGCGGCCCACCACCACGGCGTGATCCATGAAGCGGTAGCGCCCGGAAAGCTCGGCGATGGCGGGCTCCAGAGACAGGGCCATTTGGGCGCGTTCCGGCAGGCGCTTCAGATCGTCGATGCGGATGCGTCCGCCCAGCGCGTAGGCCAGCAGATAGAGCATCAGCACCTGGCCGGTATAGGTCTTAGTGGCGGCCACACTTTTTTCCCTGCCGGCGCGCACCAGGAACACGTGCTCGGCCAGGCGCGCCAGCGTGCTGGCGGGCTCGTTGGTGATGCCGATGGTGAGTGCGCCCTGTTCCCTGGCGCGCGACAGCACCAGGTTGGTGTCGGTGGATTCGCCCGATTGCGAGAGGGCCACCACCAGGGCGTCGCGAAAGTCCATGTGCGCGTTGTACAGCGTATGGATGGCGGGCGCGGCCAGCGACACCGGAATGCCGGTGGTCACCTCCAACAAGTAGCGCCCGAACTGGGCGGCATTGTCGGACGTGCCGCGGGCGGCCAGTACGATCAGGCGCGGGCGGCGCTTGGTGAGACGGTGTTTGAAGCGCTCGATGCGGCGCAACTCGGAAGCCAGCGTGCGCTCCAGGGCGCCGGGCTGTTGGCGGATTTCTTCCAGCATGCGGGACATGTTTAAGAATTGGCCTCCCGCTCCTGGCTCTCGGCTCCCGATCTCTTGCTTAACACCACCACCGCCCCGAGCGCCACCGCCGTCAGCCCCACCGCTGCCGCAATCTTCGGTGCCGGATCGGGCGCTGGCGGCGGCACAAACGTGACCCCGGTCTCGTCCGCACGGGCCGGTTCGACGGCGTAACGTCCCCGGCGCGGTCTCGGGAAATCGCGCGCCAGATCCGCCAACCCAACCGCCACGGCCCGGCCGAACATCGGCTCGCCGTGACCCGCTCCAATCACCGTGGGCCGCAAATCGGCAAGCAGTTCGACCGACCGTTGCGCCTGGTCCCAATCGTAGGTGAACGGCGCCGGCGGGCGCGAAATCCGCGGCTCCTGCGCCACGATACCCATTGCCGAATCCAGGTCCATGGTAATGCATGCGTCCCCCGCCAGCAGCACGGACTCGCCCCGCTGGAAGAACGCGACATGTCCCGGCGCGTGCCCAGGCGTGAAGTGCCAGCGCCAACCCGCTAAGCCAGGCGCCTCGCCGCCTTCCGGGAGGTCGTACAAACGCGTCCCCAGATCCACCGTCGAGCTTGGAAAGAACCGGCTGAGGAATGAAAACGCGCCGCCTGCCATGGGATCCTTTGGCGGATACGCCGACTTGGCGCTGAGGAACGGCCGCTCCAGCCGGTGCGCATAGATCGGCACGTCCCAGTATTCGGCCAGCGGCAGCGCGGAGCCGGCGTGATCCCAATGCCCGTGCGTCAGCAGAATCGCCTCGGGACGCGTGTCCCGGCCAAAACGCTCCTCGGCCGCATCGCGAATGCGCGCCGCATTGCCGGGAGTGCCCGTATCCACTAGCACCCACGGCCCGCCCGGGCGGCCGACTAAGTAAATGTTCGCAATCAACGTGCGCAGCCGCGC
>Ga0187851_10001261_pt1 | contig 24424 bp, 19 predicted proteins | sample June2016WEW_6_10_FD_132997 | JGI IMG/M metagenome (GOLD analysis project Ga0187851, IMG submission 132997) | Peatland microbial communities from SPRUCE experiment site at the Marcell Experimental Forest, Minnesota, USA - June2016WEW_6_10 | ecosystem: Environmental > Terrestrial > Soil >...
CCGTTGTTGCGCACCGGGCCGCGGATGTTGTCCGGCACGGACGCAAGGTCGCCGATGAGCACTTCGAGCGCGGCGTTGCCGGCGATGGCCTTGTTGAGATTGTCCACGTAAGCCTTGTGATGGCGGTCGTGATGGATTTCCATCGTCAACGCGTCGATGTGCGGTTCCAAAGCCTCCTTGGGATAGGGCAGGGCGGGTAATTCGTATGCCATAATTTTTAATCCTTTCGTTTCAATTCGTTAATCTTGAAAACCAAATTGCACCGCACTCGATTTAAAAGCAAGCCTGCACCACGCCGCCGTCCACGCGCAAGGCGGCACCGTTGGTGGCGGAGGAAAGCGGGCTGCAAACGTAAACCACCAGGTTGGCCACTTCTTCCGTGCTGGCAAAACGTTTGAGGAGCGAGCTGGGACGGATCTTTTCAAAAAATTCCTTCTCAAATTCGGCAAATGGCCTGCCACCACTCAGTTGCTTGACGAATTCATCCACGCCGTCGGATCGCGTCGGACCGGGCAGGACGGCATTCACCGTCACGCCGGTACCAGCGCAGGTCTGGGCCAGGCCGCGTGAAACCGCCAGTTGAGCGGTTTTGGTCATGCCATAGTGAATCATTTCGGCGGGAATCTGGATGCCGCTCTCGCTGCTGATGAAAACGATGCGGCCCCAGTTTTTCCGCTTCATTTTAGGCAGATAGGCACGGCTCAGGCGAACGCCGCTCAACACGTTTACCTCAAAGAAACGCCGCCAGTCGTCGTCGGGAATTTCTTCAAACAATTTCGGTTCGAAGATGCCCAGATTGTTCACGAGGATGTCCACCGCCGGAAACCGTTTGACCAGCGCGTCGGTGGTGGCGGCGTCGGACAAATCGCCGGCAAAACCTTCCAGGTTTGCGTTCGGAACGGCCCGGCGAATTTTAGTGAGCGCCTCGCTGACCGATTTTTGCGAACGGCCGTTGATGATGACTTTCACATCTTCGCGGGCCAACCCGGTGGCGATGGCCAAACCGATGCCTTTGGTTGACCCGGAGACGAGAGCCAGTTTGTCGTTCAATTTAAGATCCATGATGATTAATTCCCGATGTACGGCGTGCCCCAGCGCACATCCTTGCGCACGGTGCCTTTCTCCTTCACCGCAGCCATGATGTCCGATACCTGGTTCCAGTCCAGTTGGAGGGTGGCATTGTCCGGCCAACCGTTCCCGCCCGTCCAAAACTCCAGTTGCAACCCCAACCGGCCGTTCGTTTCGGTCGGGATCGCCTGGTTGAACTGTTGCAAGGCCTGGTCGAAGTCTTTTCCGGATGCCTTTGCCCAGCTCCATAATACTTCATCGGTGATGTCCAGCGGCAGACCGGGTGCCTCCACCGCAAACAGCCGCGGTCGGGTGCCCCGGGGATCGTCCGGGTTCGATGATAAATATGCTTGGTCGCCTAAAAAGATCGCTACATCGCCGTGGATGACTTCGCCGGCTCCGTACAGGGAAGGCCAGATCAGCATGGTTTTCCCGTCAGGCTTCCGATATTCGAACGAAACCCGCAGATCAGAGGAAGAGATCATGGCCCGGTGCGGATGGGTGACCTCCTCATAGCCGTTGCTCAAGGGCTGAACGATGGGGGGAGTTGAACATCCGGCCAGAACGATGCCAAGCAGGACGGGTGAAAAGCGCAAAATCAGGTTTGCCATCGGTATCATTGCGGGGTTCAAGGTTGTGCCAGATCGACAAAGTTTTTCAGCAATTGCAATCCAACCTTCTGGCTTTTTTCCGGATGAAATTGCGTGGCGTACACATTGTCCCGCCAGACGGATGACGCGAACGTGTCGCCGTATTCCGTCCGCGTGGCGGCAAGGTCAGCGTCCAGCGGCTGAGGGTAAAAGCTGTGCACAAAATATACGTAGCTGCCGTCCGCCACTCCGCGGAACAAGGGGCAGCCGGGCTTCACGATTTCAAGCCGGTTCCATCCGATTTGCGGAATTTTTAATCCATGCTTTTCCGAAAAGCGGACGACGCGGCCCTTGAAGGTTCCCATGCCGGCGGCACAGGAATTGAACTCCTCGCTTTTTTCAAACAACGCCTGGTAGCCGACGCAGATGCCGAGGAACGGCTGGCCGGAGTTGATGAAGTCGCGCGCGGCTTCGAGCAGTTCCTGTTTGCGCAGGGCATTGATGCAATCGTCGAACGCGCCGACGCCGGGCAACACCATCGCCCGGGCATCGCCGATTTCATCCGGTCGCTGAGCGATGCGCACCTCCGCACCGGCCTTCAGCAGCGCCTTGTGGACGCTGCGCAGGTTGCCGGAGCCGTAATCAAGCAAAGCAATCACAGTTCAAGGTTAGGGCTTAAGGGGCTGGCTGGCAACCGGAGATGGGCCTGTACAATATTGTTCACACAAATGGCATTAATTGGTTAGAAGTGTTGTGCTCGATTAACGAACTATTCTTATTATAAAACCAGATCGGCGTCTACTGGCCGGGCCCGCGTTGGAAATCGACCGGCGCGGGATGAGGCAAGGCCGCCGTCACATTAAATAAAGGCAATTATATGGAAACACTTGCCGAACCCAAATCATACGCGTCCCTCCAAACTCTGCCCGGCGATGATGTCCGCCAGATCATGTGGCGCTTTGCGGATCGCTATGAATTGCAGATGCTCATCCAGGCGGCGCGCAATGTCGCGCGCGGGCCGGTGGCGAGGTTGGTGGCCAAGGGCGGCCGGAATTCGCACGAATGGACACCGGACAAGGCCGCATTGCTCCCGCACTTTGACGAGAGCGGCATCACGGCCGCGTTCCTTGACCCGGAGCAGGGCGGATTTGTCGCCGGCCCTAAAAATCTGGTTCTGGCACTGATCGCGTTTGAACTGGCCTGGGTGGACGCCGGCGCGGCCACGTGCAGTCTGGCGGGCAATCTCGGTCTCGCGCCCATTCATGAACTCGGCACCCCGGAGCAACGCGCCAAATACATTGCCGCGGCCGCGCCTTTGAAGCCGGGCGAAGATCGGAAACAAGTCCGTGCTGCGTTTGCACTCACGGAGCCGATTCCTTTCGTTGGCGTGGAAACCGGCATGTTGGCCGGCAAGGTACGCGTCGCCGAATGGAAGAAAGGCTGCGAGCCCATGCTGCAGGTGGACAAACGCGGCCGCTTTATCACCAACATGGGCTTTGCCAACGTGGTCACCGCCGCCGTGGATTCCAACGACCAACGCATCAAGGGCAGTTGCATGGTAATTCTGGAGGAAGGCGATCCCGGCATCTGGGACCGGGGCACGCCGACGAAAAAGCTCGTGCATCAGCTTTCTTCGACCAACGATCCAATTTTCAACCTTCGCGTGCCTGCCCGTCGTATCGTGGGCGGCTATACCGTCAAGGACGGCGTCATCATCCCGAACTATTCGCACGGCGAAATCATCGAGGCCGTTTTCCGCCGGACCCGGGTGACCGTCGGTTTGATGACCAGCGCGAAACTGCTTTCCGCGATTGAACCCGTGATTCTTTACCAACGCCGCCGGTTTCGCGGTGGCGAGGGTGCCCCGGGCACGCCGCGATTTGAACTGGGCATCCAGCAGAAGGAGGACGCATTACACCGCCTCGTGGACATCTGGGCCACCGGCGAGGCCAGCGCATCACTGGGATTCGCCGCGGCGCGGCTGTTCGACGAACTCGACCCGTTGGAAAATGAGAAGAACCAATGGCTCGCGGATAAAACATTGACCGGCCGTGCCGCGCTCAAGGAATTGGCGAAGAAACAGCAGGAGGCCCTGGAGCTTTTGCAGATCAGCGCCCTACCGGTGGGTAAACGCGATCACGAGCGTGCGGCGGATTTGCAGGCCGACCCGCTGGTGCGTTTTGTGACGCTGGATTCGCGGGCGAATGTTTTATGCCCGGCCTGCAAATTGTGGAACACCGGTCACGGGGCGAACATGATGCGGGAGGCGGTCAGCCTCATGGGCGGCTACGGCATCACGGAAGATTGTCCGGGTTTCCTCGGCCAGAAATGGATGGATGCCCAACTGGAAGCCACGTACGAAGGTCCCGAGGCCGTGCAGCGTCTGCAGCTTTCGATCACGATGACCAACGAGTTGTTCCTGGCGCAATTTCAGCAGTGGATTACTGAAATGCGCCGCATCGCCTCGGAGCGGCCCGGCAGCGGTGCCTGCACGCTGGCCACCGCCATGCAACTCTGGCTCTGGACCCTTCACCATGTCCAGACCGCCACGGATGCGGACGGCGCGAAGCTTTATCACAAATCGCGCCAAGGTGTGACGTTTCCGCTGGCCGACGCGCTGTGCTGGCTGCTGGCCGCGCGACAGTTCATCCTGGACATCGTCGAACTGGATGCCAAAGGCGCGGAAAATGCCGCGCTGGCCGAAAGTCTGGCCGGCACGATTTCGTTCTTCACCGACCTTTGCCACGTGCAAACGGCGCGGGCGGGCGGCGAGACGGGCCGGATTTGCGCTGAGATTGTTCATGGCTACAACCGGCATCCCGCCTGGGATGAAACGAGTTGTCACGCCTGCTATTGCGCCGAGGAATTGGAGAACCTGGAAGGCATTATTCCCGGCATTGACGGGTCGGCCCGGGCGTATTCCGACGTTTCCGAAATCCGGGAACCCCATCCGCTCAAGGCGGGTCCGTGTGCCAGGTTCGACGGGCTGGAAGCGTTTGTCCGCTTGCGCACCAAGTTGGATGGCTGTCTCACCGGCTGCCGGCTGGCCAAAGACCGTGCTGCCGAGGCGTTGACGAAAGTGATGACGCGCGAGGCGCTGGATTATCCGGTCTAGTCTCTCGCAAAGACACTAAGGCGCAAAGAAACGCTGCCTTGGCGGCTTTGCGTTTTGGCGTGAATCAAATGGACAAACAACCATCAGTCATCGACCGCCAGCGCATGGACGTGGACATCGTTTGTGTCGGGTTCGGGCCGGCCATGGCAGGCTTTCTGGCAACGCTCTCGAAGCAGCTGGTTAATGCGGATGGCACACCCGCAGTTGAAGGCGCTGTCGTACCGGGTATGCCGCCGCAGGTGCTGTGCTACGAACGCGCGGATGACATCGGTTTCGGGGTGTCCGGCGTCGCCACGCGGGCGCGGGCGTTGCGTGTGAGTTTTCCTGAAATTGAAAAGGCCGGCATCCCGATGGCGGCACCGGTCGGTGAGGAAAAAGTTCTTTACCTGCTTGATGCGCATGGCGTGAGCCGGCGCCCAATAACATTGCGAGCGGTGGATAAATTGGTTAGCGCTTTCAAGTGGATGCTGCCGGTGGAACGGGACGCGCTGAATCTTCCCTGGACACCCGCCTTTCTCCACAAGCAGGGCGGAATGGTGTTTTCGATGGGGCAATTCATGCAATGGGTCGGCGCGCAGGTGCAAAGCACCGGCATGGTTCAAATCTGGCCCGGCACGCCGGTGGCGGAAGTGCTGATTGAGAATGGCGACGCCGGCGAGAAGCGCGGACAGCCTGGTTCGCGAGTTTCAGGCCGGAACGAAGAACCACGTGGACAAGGCTGTCCGCGCTCCGGGAGCAAAGTTGTTGGTGTGCGGCTGCTCGATCAAGGCGTGAACAAACTCGGCGCACCTTCCGACGGCTTCACGCCCGGCATGGACGTTCACGCTGCGCTCACCATTGTTGGTGACGGACCGGTGGGCGCGATTGGCCAGCAACTCGATGCGCATTTTGGTCTGCCGGAAGGACATCATAAACGCGATTGGGCGGTGGGCATGAAATTCGTCGTGGATTTGCCCGCGGACACCTTGCTCAAACCCGGCACGGTGCTGCACACGTTTGGTTATCCCGAGCCGGAGATATTCGGGTTTCTTTATGTTCATCCCGACCATGTCGCATCGCTCGGCATCTTCGTGCCGTCGTGGTTCGACAGTCCGGTACGCACGGCCTACAGGTATCTCCAGCATTGGATGCTGCATCCGTATCTCTGGCAGTATCTCAAAGGTGGCAAGCTCCGTTCGTGGGGCGCGAAGACGCTCGGCGAATCCGGCCGGCACGGTGAACCGCATCTCGTTGGCGACGGCTACGCGCGCATCGGCGAAGGCAGTGGCAGCACCAACGTGCTTACCGGTTCGGGCGTGGACGAAGCCTGGGGCACGGGCACGCTGCTGGCCGAGGCCGTGCTCGAATTGCTCAAGGCGAAAAAGCCGTTCACCCGGCAAAATCTTGACGAAGCCTATGTCAAACGCCGGCGCGCCAGCTGGATTGAACAGGGAGCGCGCGTGGCTGACAAATCGCGAGACGGTTTTCAAAAGGGTTTTGTACGCGGTATGATGGGCATGGCTTTGACGGGGTTGACGAATGGGAAATGTTCACTTGGCACCGAACCGGTCCAGCCGTGGAAACGGGTTCCGTCGCTTGAGGAGAATTACCGGGGATGGGTTTCACGCGAGGAGATCGCGAAGCTTCGTGACGAGTGCCGGGCAAAATCAGCCTCACTCCATGACACGCTGATGGACAAAGTCGGCTGGCCGGCCATTCCGTTTGACGGCCGGTTGCTCGTGTCGCACCAGGATGCGCTGCTCATGGGCGGCAAAGTGCAGGCCCCGTCCGGTTACGCCGACCACGTCGAGTTTCTGCACCCGGAACTCTGCAGAAAATGCGGTGCTAAAATCTGCATCGAGATGTGCAGCGGCCAGGCCATTGCACCTGGGGAAAACGGCATGCCCGCCTTTGACCGCGAGAAGTGCGTTCATTGTGGCGCGTGCCTGTGGAATTGTTCGCAGGCCAACCCGGAAGACCCTGAACACATGAACATCGCCTTCCGCGCCGGCACCGGCGGGTTGCATTCGGCGGAGAATTGAGAGCCCGCCAGAATCATCGAATGCTTACAAAGCCAGCTTACTTGATGACGCTTGAAGAAATTGACAGGTGCATGACGAGTTCTGCCGACATAAAGTGCTATCATGTTCCGCAACTTGCGCCCGCTTGAAACCAGCCTGAAATATTATGAGCACAGCCTATCAAATTGTCGTTTGTGGGAGCATCGTTCCCGATCCGCTGCAGACGCTGGAACCCGTGATGTCGCCCACGGGTCCGGCGTTGAAAAATGAAATGATGCTGCCCGCCGTTCTCGATCCCTGGGCGGGCCACGCGCTTTACGAGGCGGCCAACCTGGCCCGGAACGCGCCCGGTTCAAAAGTCTGGCTCGTCAGCCTCGGGCCCAAGGCCAAACTTCAGCAGGTCATGATGACCATCGCGCAGAAGGTGCCGTTTGAGTTGATCGCGCTTGACGGTCCGGCCAGCGGATTTACCGATGCCACCGAGACCGCCAAGACACTCGCTGACGCCATCGCCGCCATTCACGGACTCGATAAATCGAAATTGCTCGTGTTTGGCGGTTGGGAGTCGGCGTCGCGAGGTGCCGGTGTGACCATGCAAATCGTCGGCGAATGGCTCGGCATTGTGGACCAATTCCAGGGCGTGGATGAGTTGAAGGTCAACCCTGATGGTTCACTGGAAATCCTGGAACGCGTCGAGGGCGGCAAACATCAAATTTCAAAATGCGCCGGCCCGCCGGCGCTGCTCGGCTGGGCGACGGGAAACCTGCCCGAGCCGAAGAACAATCCCCAAGTGGGCATGCTGAATATGCGCACCGTGATGCCGGCCTTGCAAAAAGCGAAGCCGACCAGGCTGGTCGGAGAGGGTTTAAGTTTTGCGAGCGTTTCATTGCCGAAGCAATTGCGCGAAACCAGGATCGTGAAGGACAAGTCGCCGGATGAAATTGCCGGGGAAATTGTCGAATGGATCAGGAAGTGAGACGCGAATGACACGAATTTACCAAAAAACATGGAAATAATTCTTCTTTTGGCACACACGGAAGCCGACGGCGCACTGGCAAAGTCCGCCCGCGAAGCGTTGCACGTTGCCGCGGCTCTGCACAAATCTCTCAACGGCTCAACGCTGGTCGTGGGGCTGATCGGTGAAACGGTTCAGGCGGCTGCCGAATCCATCGCCGCCGGTGCGGCCACAAAGTATTATGGCGCCGTCAGCAAGGATTTCAGCCAGTCGCGTTATGCCACTGACACGGCGGCGGCGGAAGCGATCTGCAGAGCCGCTCAGGCCACGCTCGTAGTCGCGCCGGCGACGTCACGTTGGAATCGCGCATTGCCCGGCGTTGCGCAGCGACTCGGTGGACGCGCCGACACGCACGTTACCGGAGTGACCGACGCGGGCGGCAAAACGGCGGTCAACCGCTGGTATTACCGGCAGCGCATGGAAGCCGTGCTGACACGCGCCCAGCGCCCATGGTTTATGCTCATTGATCCGGGCAGCCATTCCGCCTGTGAATGTGGTGCGGGCGCGGCGACGGTTGAAATGGTGGCCGTCAATTTGTCTGATGCCTGCAAACGCACGAACGTCATCGGGGTGCGTGAGCCTGCGGCCGATGCGCAGACCATCCGGCCTGATGCGCAATTATTGTTCGTCACTGGCGCCGGCTGGACCAAGAAGCAAACCGACGGCCAGACGCATGTGCCGGAAGCGGAGAAGTTGATCCGTGGTTTTCTCCAGCTTGGCCGCGCGTCGCTGGGCAGCAGCAAATCGCTGGTCGACCAGAGCGGGGAAGGGCAGGCGGTGCTTTCATTCCTTTCCCATCTCAACCAGGTCGGCCAGACCGGCGCGACGCCGCGCCATCCAAAAGGACTTTCCACCTGTTGCCACGGCGAGGAACCGCACACCGTCGGCTGGCGTTTTATCGCCGAGCGACGCGCAATCAATCTGGATCCGAACTGCGGCTGGGCGCGCGGCAAGGCGGACGTGCTTTACGTGGCCGACGCCTTCAAGGTGATGACCAAGGTCAATGAATTGCTCGCGGCCAAATCAAGTTAAAGCCAGTTCGCGTTCAGTTTTGAGCCGCAACTGGCCACATGCGGCGTCAATGTCGTGGCCCTTTTCGCGACGGAGTGTGGCGGGGACCTTTTGCTTCTCCAACACAGCCAGGAACGATTCACAAACCGTTTCCACCGGGCGTTGCCAGGGCAGACCTTCAACCTGGTTGTACGGAATCAAGTTGACCTTGGCGAAAAGCCTTTTGGCGAGCGCAGCGAGCAGTTTGGCTTGCTCCAGGGAATCATTGACGCCCGCGATTAAGATATATTCAAACGTCAGCATCCGGCCTTTTTGGCCCTGGTAATCCTCGCAGGCGGCCACCAATTCCTTGAGCGGATACTTACGGTTCACCGGCATGATTTTGCCGCGCACCGCGTCGGTGGCCCCGTGCAATGAGATGGCCAGACGGAATTGTTCCGGTTCGCCGCCGAGCCGGTGAATCTGCGGCGCGAGGCCGCTGGTGGAAATGGTTATTTTGCGTGCGCCAATGCCGCCGCCCCAGGGCGCGTTCAGGATTCTAAGCGCCTTGAGCAAATGATCGTAGTTCGCCAGCGGTTCGCCCATGCCCATCGCCACGACGTTGTCAATAAGTCGAGGGTCGAAGGTCGAGGGTCGAGAGCCTGCGCCGGTTTCCCTCGACTCTCGACTCTCGACCTTCGACTGGTTTGCGTTCCAGCGTTCCACCGCCAATACTTGGTCGACGATTTCGTCCGGCGTCAGGTTGCGTTTCCAGCCGTTGAGGCCGCTGGCACAGAATTTACAGCCGTAGGCGCAGCCGACCTGCGTGGAAATGCAGAGGGTGTGGCGTTCGCTGGTGTCACCGTAGAGCGCGGGGTTGGCCGGGATGAGAACGCTCTCGACCAGGGCATGGTCAGGCAGCCGCCAAAGAAATTTTTGAGTGGTGTCGCGTGCGCCCTGCTTGCGGAGGAGTTGCAGGGTCTGAAACGAAAAAGTTTCAGCCAGCTTTTCACGCAACGCTTTGGGCAGATTGGTCATGGCGTCCCAACCCGTGGCGCGACGGGAATAAAGCCATTCCTGCAGTTGCGTGACGCGGTAGGGCGGCTGGCGCCAGGCGGCAAACCGGGTCACCAGTTCGTCGTGCAGGAGGGATTTGATGTCAGTGGGCACGGGGCAGCTTAATACGTGAGTAATTCCAATTCGTGCAATCCCTTGTCCGTCAGTTCCCAACGGCCGCCGCGCTTTGCCACCAGATGGTCGCAGGGATTCGCCCGCTGTTCTGCTTCGTTGACGGAGAGCAATTGAAACCTGGCCCGGCTTTTGATCTCCGACTCCGCCCGCGGCATCAGGACAAAGGCGACCCCGTTGAAGTTTAGAGTGATTTCGTAACCCGCCACGCCTTCCTGTTCGGCTTTAGGATTGGGCAGGACCAGCATCGGATAGCGTTTCAGGTAGGGGAAATTAGTGGCCCGCACCAGCACGCGGCAGAGCTCCGTTTGACTGCGCAGGTAATTGAGCAAACTGAATTTGGCGCCATCGGCATGTTCGGCCAGCAAAATGTCCCGCGGGTCAAGGCCATTGAGATTTTGCCCATTCCATTCGCCGTGGTCATTGCGTTCCGTGGAATTCTTTTTGAACCACGTCGCAAAATGGTCATTGACCAGAACATTCAATTCAAAATGGACATGGGCACGCTCTTTCAAAATCGTTTCGGCGTTGGAGGTCCGTCCCATGGTGGCGATGACGTCGCCGGCTTTGACGGCGTCACCGATTTTCAGTCCCGGCCGAACGGCGCTCAGGTGTGCGTAAAGCGAGTAAATTTCAATCCCTTCGACCATGTGGCGGATGACGAGGTAGTTCCCGTAGTTCGATAGCGATGGTCGGGTGCTGAAATAAACCACCGTGCCGTCCGCAGTGGCCATGATCGGGTCGGCTGGTTCGCCGTGTTTGTCGGTTTGCAGATGGCGAATGTCAAGGCCTTCGTGCAGGCGCGTGCCGTTATTGCGCACACAGCCGAAACTGCCGCTGGTCCACGGTTTGTCGGGCGCCGTCGGGGCGAAAAAACCCAGTTCCTTTCCCGGCTCGAACAAAAGGTGATTGGCCGTTGGAAACTGAAAGGGTTCCTGGGCCCTCAACAGGGCCGGCACCATGATGCTGGCGAACCAAAAGGCGCGGCAGACAAGGAGGAAATTCATTTGAGCTGATTTTGGTGAAACTGGGCGATGTTGCTGAGGCCGATCACCAGCTGGTCGGCTTCGGGGCGCGACAGGTCCGGGGTAAAGGCCAGCACGCCGTCGGCAATGCGATGAGAGATGAGCGGTGCCGCGAGCCAGCGGCCATCGGCGGCTTTTTCGCTCCATTGACCGAAGATGACGAAATGACGTCCGGTATTGGCGGCGGAGTATTGTTCCAAAATCCAGCTGCCCGTTTCATCAAAGCGAACCTGGAGGGCGAACCCGCCCGGGGCGTCGATGACCTTGGCGGCCACGAGGTTGGCCTCGGTGAGAACGGGTTGTTGGGTGATGGTGACCAGAACGGGAGCCGCACGCAACACGGGGATGGTCTGGGTTGTGCCCGAGGAGTCGGGGCTGGCTTCGATATGAACGCGCAGGGTGCTGATCGGACCGCGGGGCCGATCGGTTTCGCAACCGCAGAGCAACGCGAGGGTTGCCGCCAGCGTCAAATAGATGTTGAATTGCCGTGAGCAAACTTCCATAGTGCCAACACAGAATCGGAATACATGGCCGATGTAAAGACACTTGTATGAGCAAACAATCCAACAAAGTTGAAAAACGAACGCGCCGGGCTCGCTACCTCAAACGAAAAAACCAGGCCACCAAGGTAAAAAAGGCCGCGCCGAAGAAAGCGGCGTCATAAAATTTAAGAGAAACCCTTCCGTCGCCCGGCACCACCGCCTCCCGGGCGGCTTTCTTTTTTTTGAGGTATGAACCGGGGCTTTAAGGACTGGTGGCATCGATCATTTCGGCGGAACAAACTTGTTCACCACGTCCATTTTTGTCCAACACCGTTGTGAATAATTGGCGGCGGCCAAATGGAAAAACCGTTGACCGGCCGGGGTTTTTTGCGCTGTTCCCCGCCGGTTCACCGGCGTCTTCCGGTGAACAAGTTGTGCATATCAATTCATTGTCGGTTGGCCAAACTGAGTTATGATTTCAACAGTTCATTGAAAGAACGAAGCAGGCAGTTGCAGTGTAAAAATTGTGCTGTTTGTTTCCAGGATAATCCCAGGCGACTGGGGAAAAGTCGGGTCAGGCTGGTTGGTCCGGCTCCTCGGAAACCGGATCGAAAGGTCCGGCGGAGAGGCAGCATTCACCAGTTCCTCTGGCATGTTCGCAAATGCCAAACGCGAATGAGGGGCTTGGCGGCCAGGAACGATTGAGAAACCGTTCCGAGCCGGGTCAAGTAGCTCAGGCCGGTTTCGAGCCTGAGTGAATCGCAGTTACCCAGAGGGTAAACGGTTGCTACTGTGCATCAGCACGGTGCGGGCGACTCTGGCGGATTCAACCCTGTTGAAACCGCCCAATGAAACCCGCCGAAAGGCGGACAAAGGGAGCGCTGGCGCCGGGAAGAACACGAAGACTGGGCAGGTCGCGTGAAAAACTTCCAAAAGCCGGCGATGCTAAAAACGGCGTCGCTGGACTGTGAGCAAAAGGCAACCTGAGAGTGAAGAGGCGAGACCCGTGGCACCGGGCGAACGCGCCGCCAAAAGCGGCGGCTGACCCGGCGCTAAACGGTCAAGACGCGAAGAGCCAATCACAGGCGTGTCTTGGCCTGGTTCGCAGGCTGATGGCGCAACCACCAGCTCAAGCGGGCTGAAAAGCCTCACTCGAAATTCAGCGACCGTAAGGCGCTGGACGGCCCTGCTACGAGGCCGAAAACTCCGCTTGCCGTGGAGAATGGCGTCGGGAAACCGGCAGCCCCCGCGAGGGTGCGCGCCTAATGCCGGTCCGGGAAAGAGAGCCTGGCGCACTCCCATCCCCCATTTGTCCCTGCCTGGCCGAAAGGCCAGGCGGGGACTTAATGTTTTTTGGGCTTGGAATTTTCAACTTTGGACGCCCGGCCGCCTGTCAACCGAGACGGCCGGGAGGCGTTTCATGGGACGTTCGCTGTCGGACGTGTCCGTCCAAAAAAAAATCCTTGCCCCGGCTTCCGTCTCGCCACAATCTTGACTAACAAACTGAATTAACCGAATCCAGGTTCTGAAAGGTTTTATGGGACGCATTTACAACAATATCGTCGAAACCGTTGGACACACGCCGCTGGTCAAACTGAACAAGGTCACCGCCGGCCTGTCCGCCACCATTCTGCTCAAGTGCGAATTTTTCAACCCGCTCAGCAGCGTCAAGGACCGCATTGGCATGGCCATGATTGAAGATGCAGAAAAGCGCGGCGTGCTTAAAAAGGACACGGTGGTCATTGAGCCCACCAGCGGTAATACCGGCATCGCGCTCGCTTTTGTGTGCGCCGCGAAAGGTTATAAACTCATTCTCACCATGCCCGAAACCATGTCAGTGGAACGCCGCACCCTGCTGGCCATGCTCGGCGCGAAGCTTGTTTTGACGCCGGGCGCCGAAGGCATGAAGGGGGCCATCGCCAAGGCCGAGCAACTGGCCAAGGAAACGCCGAGTTCCTGGATTCCCCAGCAGTTCAACAATCCCGCGAATGTGGAAATTCATCGCAAAACCACGGCGGAGGAAATTTGGGCCGATACTGATGGCAAGGTGGACATATTGGTGGCGGCCGTCGGCACCGGTGGCACGATCACCGGTTGCGTGGAGGTTCTCAAACCGCGCAAACCGTCATTCCAGGCCATCGCCGTTGAGCCGAAGGATTCCCCGGTGATTTCCCAAACGCTGGCCGGCCAGCCGGTAAAGCCCGGTCCCCACAAGATTCAAGGCACGGGCGCGGGCTTTGTTCCGAACAATCTTCATCTGAAAGATGCGAACGGCAACGCCCTGATCACCGAGTGTGTCCAGGTTTCCAACGACGATGCCTTTGAAATGGCGCGGCGGCTGGCCAAGGAGGAGGGCATTTTGTGCGGCATTTCAACCGGAGCCAACGTTTGGGCGGCCATTCAAGTGGCCAAACGTCCGGAAAATCAGGGCAAATGTATCGTCACGGTGGCTTGCTCCACGGGCGAACGTTACTTGAGCACGCCGCTGGCAGCCGAGGCCCGCGCTGCGGTGGGCGGTTGAGCATTTTCAATCAATCAGTCGGGTGGCCTGAATTTTGCTTAAAAAATATGTTGCGCGGGCAGGGTTTTGCCCGTATTTAAGGGCTGTCGAAGGTTTGATACCCGTCGTGGAGCAGTTTTTCCAGTAAGAGAGCTCCTGCGGCAATTTCCAAATTCAAAATTCAACGCCGACGTTTCGCGGTAATTTTTGGCTTTCGACCACACAATGCACTTATGAGCGACGAAAAAAGTAATGGAAGTAATGGTGAGAAATCGCAGGATTTCGGTTCCGGTTTTCTGGAAATTTCCGAAAAGGGATTTGGTTTCCTGCGCACCGCGCAAAATCATTATCATCCCAAGCCGACCGATATCTTTGTCACGCCCGACACCATCCGGCGCAGTTTTCTACGGGAAGGCAGCCATATTGCCGGTCCGACCCAGCCGCCGCATCGCGGCACCAGCCCCCAGCTCAAGGCCGTCGAAAAGGTCAACGACATGCTGTTTGAGGACTATGTCAAGGCGGTCCGCTTTGAAAATCTGACGAGCATTGACCCGATCGAAAAATTCAAGCTGGAAACCGATCCCGATTTGATTGAGACGCGTGTCATCGATCTCGTCACGCCGATCGGCAAGGGTACGCGCGGTTTGATCGTGGCGCCGCCGCGCACGGGCAAAACGACCATTCTCAAACAGATTTGCAACGCCATTACCACGAATCACCCCGAAGTTCACGCCCTGGTGCTGCTCATCGACGAGCGGCCGGAGGAAGTCACGGATTTTCAACGTTCGGTCAAGGCTGAGGTGGTGGCGTCGTCGAACGACCAGGACCTGGAAACCCACGTTCGTCTCTCGCGTTTCATGATCGAACGCTGCCGGCGGATCGTGGAGTCGGGCAAGGATGTTTTTGTATTGATGGATTCGCTCACGCGCATTGCCCGCGCCTACAACAGCGTTCATGGCGGCAGCGGCCGCACAATGACCGGCGGCGTGGACGCGCGCGCGCTTGAAATTCCCCGCAAGATGTTCGCCTCCGCACGCAAGATTGAAAACGGCGGTTCGCTGACCATTCTGGCCACGGCCCTGATCGAGACCGGGTCGCGCATGGACGAACTTATCTTTCAGGAGTTCAAGGGCACGGGCAACATGGAGCTGGTGCTCGACCGCAAGCTTTCCGACCGGCGCCTGTTCCCGGCCATTGACATTCCCAAGAGCGGCACGCGCAAGGAGGAGAAATTATATCCGCCCAAACAAATCGAGGCCGTGCGCAAACTGCGCCGGATGATGGTGGACCTGAATCCGGTCGAAGCGATGGAAACCCTCGTGGCCGCGCTCAAGAAGCACAAGACCAACGACGAACTGCTCGCCAAGCTCGACAAGGGCTCGTAGTTTTCCGCGGTGAACCCGTCGCTCCATTCGCGTCCCCCGCTGGAGCGGATGCTGCGCATTCATCAGGCGCTTCAATCAGGCGCTTTTCCCAACGCCTCCACGCTGGCGCGCGAAATCGAAGTCGCCACCAAGACCATCCACCGCGACCTTGAATTCATGCGCGACCGGTTGAACCTGCCGCTGGAGTTTAATCCCACCCGGAATGGTTATCATTACACCGAGGAAGTCAGCGCCTTCCCCACGATGCAGATCACCGAAGGCGAACTGTTCGCACTGGTGGTTGCGGAAAAGGCGCTCCAGCAATATCGCGGCACGAGCTTCGAGAAACCGCTCCTCAGCGCCATTAAAAAGATGGAGCAGGCGCTGCCGGACACCATTTCACTCAACCTCGCTGACATGGGACAAACCATTTCCTTCCGCACGCGGGCCGAGCCGGTTTTGAATCTCAAGATATTCGACGCGCTCGCCAGGGCGGTTTCGCAACACGAACAACTGGAACTGGCTTACCGTAAACCCGGTCAGGCCCGGCCGGAAGCGCGCCTGGTGGATCCGTACCATCTGGCAAACATCAATGGAGAGTGGTTTCTGTTCGCCTACGACCACGCGCGCAAAGACATCCGAACCTTCGTGCCCGCGCGCATCCAGTCCGCGAAGCCGACCGGGAAAACGTTTGCGCGTTCGCGGAAATTCTCGCTGGAACAGCGCCTGCGCGACAGCTTTGGCGTCCATTCCGGCAAGGGCAACCACGAGGTCGTCATCCGTTTCCATAGCCGGGTGGCCGATTACATTCGTGAAAAGAAATGGCATGAATCTCAGCAATTGCGCGAGTTGAAGGGCGGGGGAGTGGAATTGCGGATGAAGTTGTCGAGTCTCATCGAAATCGAGCGTTGGATCCTGAGCTGGGGCGGCGACGCAAAAGTGGTCAAACCGCGCGAACTGGCCGAAGCCGTCAAACAATCGGCAAAAACCATCTTGCAATCGACCAATTCAGAATTTACCTCTTAGCGAAATCAAATACTTGTGAAAACACGGCTCCTTCCGGTCTTTATGACTCTGGCGTTGCTGTTCGGCACCGGGCTGCCAGGCGCGGCACAAGGTTCCTTGGATATCTACACCGACGGCCTCGATAATGGATTTCAGGATTGGAGCTATGCCACTCATAATCTGTTCAACACGTCGCCCGTGCATTCCGGCAGGTATTCCATCAGCGTCAATACCGTCTACTGGAACGCCATTTCATTTCATCAAACCAATTTTGATTCGACGCCTTATAAGAGCTTCACCTTCTGGGTGAATGGCGGCGCCGGCGGCCAAAGCCTGGGGATGTATGCTTATCTGAACGACGTCTATCAGCAATATTACCAGATCCCCGGCGTGCTGACGCCGAATACCTGGCAGCAAATTGTTGTGCCATTGAGCGCACTCGGTGCCGCCGACCAGACGAACGTTTCGCGCTTCGACATCAAGCTCGCCCAGGTCGGCAGCAGCACCGCCAACGAATTTTACCTGGACGATGTCCAGCTGGTTGCCAGGGGAGTGACGGTGGATACAACCCAAACGGTGCGCCTCGCGGACGGCCGCTGGTTCGGCGCCAACACGGCCATCTGGGAGTATGGCTTTGATTCGCCGGACACCCTGTCCCTGCTGACCGAAATGGGTTGCCGGACCCTGCGGTTTCCCGGCGGTTCATTTGCGGATGAGTATCACTGGTCCTCGAATTACATTGAGGGGGCCAGTTTTGAGGCGTGGCCCACGGCGTTCACCAATTTCATGGATATCGCCACGAACCTGAAGGCCAATGTCTTTATTACCGCGAATTACGGCACCGGCACCACCAATGAAGCGGCCGACTGGGTGAATTTTGCGAACAATATCAACCAGTGCGGCTTTAAATATTGGGAGATTGGCAATGAGTGTTACGGCACCTGGGAAGCTGACAATAACACGAATGGTCCGTATCTGCCGAATGATCCCTGGACTTATGCAATGCGCTTCCAGGATTATTATAACGCCATGAAAGCTGTTGACCCGACCATCAAGGTTGGAGTCGTGGTCGTGCCTGGTGAGGACACTTATGTAAACAACCTGAGCCATTCCGCCTATAATCCCCGCACGGCGACAACTCACTATGGCTGGACCCCGGTGCTGTTGTCCACCCTGGCCAGCCTCGGGGTCACACCGGATTTTATGGTCCACCATTTCTATCCCGAATATCAGGTGGACAATGACCCGCTTTTACTGCAAGTCGCAACCAACTGGGCCGGTGACGCCGCGGATTTGCGGCAACAAATCAACGATTACTTCGGCCCCGGCGGCACGAACATTGAACTCCTTTGCACAGAGAATAATGCCGACGCAGCTCCGCAGGGCCGGCAATCCACCAGTCTGGTCAATGGGCTCTACCTCGCGGACAGCATGAGTCAAATCATGAAAACCGAGTTCAATTCCTATCTGTGGTGGATTTTTGAGAACGGCCAGGATACCAGCGGCGATTTTGATTCGTCCTTGTACGGTTGGCGAACCTATGGCGATTTCGGTCTGGTGCTGGATGCCAACACGCGCTATCCAACTTTTTACGCCATGAAGCTGATGCAGTATTTTGCCCAGCCAGGCGATACGATCCTGAACCCGGCGAGCGATGATCAATTGCTGGCTGCCTACGCGGCAAAAAAGACCAATGGTGCGCTGAGCCTGCTGGTCATCAATAAAGACCCCACCAACACCCTTACGCGCCAGATCACCCTCAATGGTTTTATGCCAGACCCCGTGGCCACGGTGCGTTCCTACGGCATGCCCCAGGACAACGCGGCGCAGAACAACGCCCCCCTGGCGGCGCAAGACATTGCAACGACCAGTTTCACCGGCGCGGCGCCCACGTTTTCTTATGCCTTCCCGCCTTATTCGCTCACCCTGTTCACCTTTACGCCTCAACCCCCGTGGCTGGGAATCGTTCTCAGCACAACAAATACGGCCGTTGTTTTCTGGACGACCAACTCCGCCTTCACCCTGCAAACCAACGCGAATCTCTCAACCGCGAATTGGGGCGATTACGGGGGCTCCATCAACACCGCCAACGGTACGAATAGCGTGACGATCGCGCCCCTGGCGGGAAACCTATTCTTCCGGCTCAGCAATCCCTAAGACGTTCTATGATTGAATTGTGGAGCGGTTGCTGGTAGAATCAACTTATTGTGAACATCTGGCGTGCCGTCGTTTTGCTCTGTGGAATTCTGGCGTTTTTTCCGGCTGAACCGCTTTTCGCTCAAGGCACCGCGTTCACCTATCAAGGCCGCTTAAACGATGGAGCCGCTCCGGCCAACGGCAGCTACGACCTGACCTTCTCCCTGTTCAACACCAACCTCAACGGCACCCCGCTGGTGGGGCCGGTGACCAATTCCGCCATATCAATCAGCAATGGGCTGTTCACGGTGATGATTGATTTCGGCTCCAGTGTCTGGAATGGCCAGACGAACTGGCTGGAAATCGGGGTTCGCACCAATGGCGCGGCCGGTTTCAACACGCTGGCGCCGCGCCAACAAGTGACGCCAACGCCGTACGCCATCACGGCGGAGGGCGTGGCGGGCGTCATTTCCAGCGGCAACATCTCCGGCACCTATGGCAATCAGGTTGCCTTCAACAACGCCAACAACAATTTCACCGGTATCGGGTCGAATTTGACGACGTTGAACGCCAGCCAATTGACCTTTGGCACGGTCGCCGACGCGCGCCTCTCCAGCAACGTTGCCCTGCTCAACATGAATCAAACTTTCAGCGGCGCCAATGGCTTTACCAATTTTGGCAACAGTTTCCGGGGCAGCTTTTTTGGCAACGGCCTGGTCGGCTGGATTCCCACCAATGGCACCGCCATCCAGGCAGTAATCGACACCGGCTACCTGTTGACCAATCCGCAACTGGTGACGGTAACCCTGCCGGCTTCGCCCAACGCGGGCGACATTGTTCGGATCTCGGGGGCGGGCGCGAGCGGCTGGCGGGTCGCGCAGAATGCCGGACAGTCCATCATCGGAAGTTTTTCAAGCTTTAACAAATCTCCATGGACGCCCAGCAGCGCCTCGCCACTGAACTGGCGTGCCATCGCCTCGTCTGCGGACGGCAGCCGGTTGGTCGCGGTCGCAAGCATTACCGGTGGAGGGATTTATATTTCGATCGACTCCGGCCTTACCTGGTCGGGTCCTTTTGGCCCGATCAGCGGCGGCAATTGGTACGCCGCGGCCTCGTCCACCGACGGCAGCAAATTACCCGCGGCGGTCAATGGCGGGTACATTTACACAAACTCGGGCACGGCCTGGACGGCGGCATTTGGACCGGCAAATTGGATTGCCCTCGCTTCCTCGGCGGACGGCACCAAGCTCATTGCCGCGGCTTCCGGATTAGGTCTTTATACTTCCGGCAATTCAGGCGCCACTTGGGCCTCAGTGCTCGGAAGTGCGAATTGGATTTCAGTCGCCTCCTCCTCCGATGGCACCAAGATGGTCGCCGCAATATCGGGCGGAGGGATTTGGGGTTATTCGGGCGCGAGCTGGGTTCAGCAAACCGGCGTCCCGTCCAGTGGAACCTGGTCTTCCGTGGCTTCCTCGGCCGACGGCACCAAGCTGGTGGCCGTGGCCAACGGCGGTGGTATTTACACTTCGATCAATTCCGGTGGTTCATGGCTTCCGCAGACGGGCGGTTTGCCCGCCAGCGCCGCATGGTCGTCCGTGGCGTCTTCCGCCGACGGCAGCAAGCTGGCGGCGGGAATCAACGGTGGTGGGATCTACACTTCAAGCAATTTTGGCGTCACCTGGGCGCAACAGACCAATGCACCCGTAGAAAGCTGGAACGCCATTGCCGCGTCGGCGGATGGCACCAAGCTTGCCGCGGCGATCAACAACACGACCAGCGGCGGGATTTATGTTTCCGAGGCCTCCACGTTAAGCGCCACGACCGTCGGGACGTCCGGTTACCTCATTGGCGGTCAGGGCTCGGCGGTGGAATTGCAATCCATCGGCAACAACCAGTTCATGCCCGTCAGCTTCTCGGGAAATATTTGGGGATTTTAAAAATCCCGATTAAGGTTCCATCACTGAACCGTCCTACCGGTTTTTGAATTTCGGACATTGGCCCAGAAACCGTTGCGGATTCTGATAGATGACCTGGTCAATCGCCGCGGCCGGATGACCGCGCTTTTTCATTTCCAGCGCGGTTTTCGGCACGGCCAGCGGATCGCTCACGCCCCAATCACACGCGCTGTTCAGCCAGATCTGTTTCTGTCCATAGGTTTCAAGGATGTCCACGGCTCGCGCGGGTGAACACTTGGTTTCCGGATACAGGGTCATGCCCGCCCAGAAACCCGCATCCAGGACCAGCCCGACCGTGTGTTCTTCGACGTGGTCAATGATGACCCGTTCCGGGCGGATGCGCTTGTCGCTTTTTAGCACCTCCAGAATCAACCGCGTGCCTTTCAACTTGTCCTCCAGATGCGGCGTATGAACCAGGATAAGTTGATCGTGCTCTGCCGCCAGCTCCACGTGCATTTCGAGTACTTTCAGTTCGTTCCGCGAATTCTTGTTCAAGCCGATTTCGCCGATGCCCAGCACGTTGGGCCGGTCGAGAAATTCGGGAATCAGCGCAATGACCTCCTCGGCGAGTTTCACGTCCTCGGCTTCCTTGGGATTGATGCACAGCCAGCTGAAATGTTTAAGGCCGAACCTGGCCGCGCGCTTGGGCTCGTGTTCGGTGAGCTGGCGGAAATAATCATAAAAACCGGCGGCGGAGCTGCGATCGAATCCCGCCCAAAACGCCGGCTCACAGACCACCTCGCAACCGGCCAGGGCCATGCGCTCGTAATCGTCCGTAACGCGGCTGACCATGTGGGCATGAGGCTCGATGTAGCGCATGGAGTTGGTGTGAAGATAGCGGGCGTCGGGATTCAACCCTTTTTCCCAGCCCAGGCCCCGGATGCGCTTTTCCCTGCCGCTTTGGCAATGGGCGTGGTGGTTGGGTCGCTGAAGGCGAGGAGGACTTGTTTCACCTTTTCGTTTCGTCCGCTGCTCAGCTTGTCCAGCGCCGCACGAAAAGCGATCAGGCGGAAATCTTCCTTGCCGCCGGCACGTTCGACGCGGTCAAGGAAAGCGGCGACTTCAATCAACTTGTGCCGGGCGTCGAGAAAGTAGAGGTCGAGAACTTGCTGTTGAGTCATGTCGTTTTTATTTACCATTGATGATTTTTCGAGGCGTGGCAAACCGTAAATCATCAATCTTTGACCGTAATTGAGTTGATCCAGGCCATGATCTGTTGGGAGGCCTCGCGCGGCGCGGTGCTGAGGACATTGTGATCGGCCTTCCGGATGACTCTATAATCGCGCAAGGCCGGGCAATGGTTCCTGAGCCAGTGCCGGACCCTTGGCCACGGTACAATGGGGTCAAACCATCCACTCAAACCAAACACCGGCAGCGTGGCCTGGCGGGCGATGCGGCGCGGATCATTTTCAGCCACCAGATACAGGCGATGTTGGGCCGCGCGACGGTCCAATTCCGTGCGACGGGCGACAAATTCATCGATTGCCGACAGGGTTTGCGGTGAATGACGATAGCGGAAACGCGCCACCTTGGCGTAGCCGAAGATGATCCAGACCAGCAGTCGTGTTGAAATCCGGTCGGTGATTTTTTCCGACAGCCGGACCGCCCGCTGCAGGGGATATTTCACAAACCCACCGGCCAGAATCACGCCCTGAGCCCGGAATTTGCCGCGCGCCACCATGGCCCAGACCACCTGTGATGAGAACGATTCGCCGAGGAGCCAGCCGCCGGTAATGCCATTTTTCGCCAGGGTGCTTTCAACGGCGGCCGCATAATCGTCCAGCGACCACGTGAGCGTGCGGGGGTAGGTGAATTCAACAAAGCGCACCTGGCCGTCGATGGCGTGACGAAAGCCGCCAATGAGCGTCCAATCGCCGTGCAGGCCCGGCAGGTAAATCAGGGTGGGCAGTGCCAGTTCACCGTGGATGCGGAGTTGCGGTTCCTCGTCCATTGTTCCGGCGATTATCCACGGAAACCAGGCCGGCAGCCAGCCTGACCCGCTAGGATAATTTTCGAAAGAAATCTTTGGCGGTCTGGCAGGTGGCGGTACTCAGTTCTTCGAGCGAGCAGCCTTTGACCTGGGCGACCACCTCGGAAATTTCCTTCACGTAGGCGGGTTCACAGCGTTGGCCACGATGCGGCACGGGCGCCAGATAGGGGCAATCGGTTTCCAGCATGAACTTGTCCAAGGGCGTGGCGTTCACGGTATCGCGAACGTTTTGCCCATTCTTGAATGTGACGATGCCGGTGAAACTGACCAACGAACCGATTTCCAGCACCCGGCGCATCCGGTCGGCATTTTCGCCGAAACAATGGAAGACGCCCTGGACCTTTCCCGCAAAGGGTTTGAACTGCGCCAGCGTATCGTCAAACGCGTCGCGCTGATGGATGATGCAATTCAGTCCGGCTTCGCTGGCGACTTCAATTTGCTGCAAAAAAATGTCGGCCTGGCGCTGCTTGTAGTGTGCGTCGTCGCGAACGTTGCCGCCCTGCGAACCGGGCAGATGGTGATAATCCAGGCCAATCTCGCCGATGGCCACAACTTTGGGATGTTTGGCGTATTCGCGCAGGGCCGGGCGGAGGTCGGCGGGGGCTTGCATGACCTCGGTTGGGTGCCAGCCGACGGCGGCATAAACCGATGGAAATTGCTCGGCCAGCCGGATCGCGCGTTCGCTGCTGTCAAGACTGGTCCCGATCAAAATTATTTTGGCGATTCCGGCGGCGTGGGCGCGGGCGATGACTTCAGTCCGGTCATTCGCGTAATCGGGATAATCGAGGTGCGCGTGGGTGTCGTAAAACATTGCCATGCCGTTTGCGGTCATCGGATCAACAGTTCGTACCTGGCCACGTCGTCCGGTTTGTTGAGTTTCCGCGCCAGCGCGAGCAGTTTTTGGTAAATCGAAATTTTGCCGGGATAATCCGTCGCCTCCTGGAGCAGCTCCTGATAATTGTCATAGGCTTCCTGGTCCTGGTCGTGTTGTTCCAGTTTTTCGCCGAGGGTCAAGCGGAGGCGAATGCGCTGCTCCGGTGACGGCCCGAGCTTCAAGGCCTGTTCGTACATGTCGATGGCCGACGCGGGCTTGCCTTCGCTTTCATACAGGTCGGCGAGTTTTTCCGTGAGCACGGCGCTGTTGGTCGTCGTGCTTATGTTTTCAAGATAATTTGCCGCCACATAAATGGACGCGCCGTGAACGAGTGCCTGGTCAACGATGTGCAACTGTGACCATTCGACGAGCGGGCTGTGGCGACGCACCAGTTCGGCGTGCAGGAAGGACGCGGATTTGCCAGACGGCCGGTAAAGCGGGTCGCCGATCACCGTCGTCTGCCATGATAAAACCGGTTGTGCATCCCAGGCCGCCTCGCCGAAGGTGAAGCCGTCCGCCAGCCAGCGCGCCAGAAAAGCGGCGACGTTGGGCGTGCCGGTGAGGTAGGGTTCATAGACGCAACCCATGGTGCACGCCGCCCCCTTGGCCAGCAGCGGACCACACCAATTCTGATTCTCGCTGCGAAGCGTTGCCGCGCTGAATGAATGAAGATGATAGGCAAAAGCGCCGGGCATGAACTCAACCTTGGGCAGGGTGAAGGGACCGGAAACATTTCCGTCGTACCAACCGCAGTAAATGGCGATCTGACTCATCGGAAAATCCATTGAAAATGTTTCCGGTTTGTCGTCCACGGTGGTCTCGAATCCCAGGTCGCGGCAGATTTCCGCGCCCGCTGCAATCCACTGGTCGCCGGGATAGTACATATCTGCTTTACCCAATCCGCGCATGTCAAAATAGGCACGGCCCCATAAGCCATCACGCTCGGCCTCGAGCGCCTTGTCCACCAGGCCCTTCGCGATAGTGGCATTCGGCCCGTCCAGCCGGGCAACGAGCAAGATGCCGTTGGTGGGGTTCAACATCCCGACGTTGGTGCTGCCGTACGTCCAGTTGGGTAATGGTCCGGCGAGTGGAAAATTCTCCTCGACCAGCGGCAGCCACGCGAGTTC
>Ga0187851_10001262_pt1 | contig 24418 bp, 24 predicted proteins | sample June2016WEW_6_10_FD_132997 | JGI IMG/M metagenome (GOLD analysis project Ga0187851, IMG submission 132997) | Peatland microbial communities from SPRUCE experiment site at the Marcell Experimental Forest, Minnesota, USA - June2016WEW_6_10 | ecosystem: Environmental > Terrestrial > Soil >...
GGCGTGAGCCTATAAAAGCGGGCGGCGCGATTATTCTCCGAGATGCCATCCCCGGCGACGATGAGGCCCTGCTTCAAGAGGCGCTGTAACGCCGGATAGAGCGAGCCGTGCCCTATTTGCAGGACGTCCGCCGATTGGCGTTCAATGGACTGCGCGATGGCGTGCCCATGAAGAGTCGCCCGCGCCAGCGTCTGCAAGATCAACAGATCGAGGGTTCCCTGCAGGAGTTCCAATCGATCCGCAGCGTCTCTAGTCGACATTCGACTAGAACTATAGCAGACCTCTGGTCGAATGGCAAGGGGAGACGGTGGCGCTGGCCGGCGAGGGCGTCGGCCGCGGACCGGGGTCCGCCCTGCTTTCTGCTAGTGACCGAAGACCGACCGCAGCCACGCGCCCAGATGCAAGTGGCGCCCGGGACATTCGGGCTGGGGAGAGAAGCTGATAACTTTGGACGAGCGCTCAATCCATAGCGGGACGGGTTCCTCCGAAGCCGGGTAGTCGAGACGGATAATTACGCCGGATCCGCAGGATTGGGACAAGCCGATGTCGGCGCTGGATTCGTCGGCGTGCGGGCTATGCGGCCCCCAATCCTCCAGGAACTTGCTCTCCGGATAGTCCGGGCAAGGATGCGCTGTGGTGCATCCCCACAATTTATAGGCTTCGGAATAATTGTGATCGTTCAGCAGATGAACGAAAAGCTTGGCTTGCTGCTCTTCGCTTCGATTCTTGAGGAGCGCGTACAATGTAACGCAGGCGATCAAAGCAAACGCCAACACGATGGCAGAAATCTTAATAAGGTAGATTCGACGCGCGCGAAGCTGTTCCGAGGCCCCGTAAGCTTCCAGGTAGCTGGCCATCTTGCTCCTGGAACTATTTTACCGGATAGGCTAGGTTATAGGCGGTAACGGATTCGGCGGTGAGGTCGAAGGCGGGTTTATAGAAAACCGTATTGGTGGTGTCCACTACGATGTCCAGGCCCTTGGCCTCGGCCAATTTTTTCACTACCTCTTGCATACGCGTACCGGATCGTTGCAGAATATCGTTGCGCTCCAGGTTGACGTCGTCCTGCAGGTCCTGCTGCAGGCGCTGCAAGTCGCGCTGCTTTTTTGTGCCTTCGGCCCGCAATTCCTGTTCGCCCATGGCGTTCAGCTTGCCGCTGTTGAGCTGCGTATCGATGGTCTGCAAATCTTTTTGCAGTTGCACAATCTTGTCCTGGCGAGGTTTGAACTTGGTTTCCAGATCCACTTGAGCTTTCTTGATTTCGGCGGTTTCGAGGACGGCCTTCTGTGAGTTGATGACGGCTATCTTCTGGGCCGAAGCAATGCCGATGGAGGCAATGGCGAAAAGTGCGCAGGCGAGTTTATTCATTTTCCGAGAACTCCTAAGATTTCGTCTTCGCGAAGTATCAGGTATTCCTGTCCCTCGATGGTGATGTCGGAGCCGGAGTATTTACCGAACAGAATCCGGTCTCCGGCTTCGACGTCGGGCGCCGCGCGTTGGCCGTCTTCCAATAATTTGCCGCTTCCGACGGCAACCACTTCGGCCTGTTGCGGTTTCTCCTTGGCGGAATCGGGAATGATAATGCCGCCTCGCATGGATTCCTGTTCTTCCAGGCGCCGTACCAGAACGCGGTCGTGCAGCGGACGAAGGTTCATAAAGATATCTCCTGTCACTGACTTAATGAGAGGTTTGGAAAAGCGGGACTACGCAAGACGCGACCTACCCACAGGTAGTCAATATATCACAAGTCAGGAGTGGCGCGGTTGACAACCGCGCGCAGGATGGCATCCTGCCCTACGTCTGGCCCACCCAGTCGGGCCCGGCGGCCGATTTCCATTTGGCGCGGATTTCATCGAACTGGTGCTGGGAGAGCGGGCCGGCTTTAAGGAGCTCTGCGTTTTGACGCCAGCGGTCCGGTTGAGTTGTTCCGACGATGGCTGTATGAACGCCAGGCACGGCAAGCGTGAATCGAAGCGCGACGGAAACGGAATTCTGGAAATCGCCTTTGAGAAAATCGTAGTTGAGCGCGGGAAGGCGCTCCCAATAGGGCTGATAGTAAGGGTCCGGTTTGGAAGTGTGTTTCCAGACGGCGTTGGCGATAGGGCGCTTGGCGATTACCCCCATGCCTTTGGCATGCGCGGCGGGAATCGCGAGATCGATCGCCTCCTGGTCGAGGATGCTGACCGAGATCTGCAAGGTATCGAAGATGCCGCTCTCGACGGCGTGGAGCGCCGCTTGGCCGTCGCCGCTATAGCCGATAAACCTGGTTTTGCCCGCGTCCTTGGCGCGTTTCACCACGTCGATGACGTCGCCCTGGCGAAGTTGTTCTTCGGTGCAGCTATGCAACTGCACCAGATCGACGCGGTCCGTCTTCAGACGGACCAGGCTGCGGTCAATCTGTTCCGCCATTTTGTTCGGATTCCAGTTGTCGCCATCTTTATCGTGACCGCATTTGGTAAACAGGAAATATTCTTTGCGCCGGGCGGCCACGGAATTGCCGATTAGTTCTTCGCTAGTGGGGTAGCATTCCGCGGTATCTATGACATTCAGTCCGGCATCGAGCGCGCTGTTGAGCAGGCGCGAGACTACTGGAAGAGGGACACCGTGATAGCCGATTTCGGCGCCGCCAAAGCCGAGAACGCTGACATCCATGCCGGTTTTTCCGAGCGTGCGGTTTTCCATATTTAGAAGGACTCGCTTACCATCGCGTCCACGAACGCCCGCGGGATGGGCCACTGTCCGAAGACGCGCTTATCGTCGTGACGGAATGTTCCCGCGATAAGAACGCCGCTCAGATCCGTTGGATTGGGGTGTAGATGCTCGCGCGCGATCCACTTGCGAAGAGTGTCGGTGGTATTTTCGAAATCCTTCTGCAGAGTGGAAGCGTCGTTCGCGTCGCGGCACTGGACATTGATGGACACCTGCAGATGATCTTCTTGAGCTCCCATGCTGAACACGATCTCTTCGGCATTCCGCAGCGCCGTGGCGTAGGGTTTGGTGCCGGCGGGGAGCGAATCGGCGTCACGCAGGTTGAGCGCGGGAACCAGCACCCAAACCGGTTGGAGCGGAGGCGCGAGCGTCAGCTTGCCGGATTTACGTGCAACCTGATATGCGGCGAAATCGTCCTGGCTGACGGAAAGGCCCATCAGATCGGGCCGCACCGGATAGAACGATACGCGCCGGTTGGGACGGCTGCTGGGCGTGGTGCAGAAGCTGTTATGGCACGATCCGCCTTGACGAGCGGCATAGTCCATCAGGTTCTTCCAGTGGAAGCGTCCCTTCAGTGCCAGGAAGACTTGCCCGTCTTTAAACGCGGCCGCGACGGAATCCAGATCCTCACGGTAATCGAACAATGTCGCGTCCACGAATTGACGATACTCGAGTTCCTCGGCGGCCTTGGAGCCGGTGATCATTTTGAGAATGCCTGAGCGGCGGAGCGCATCCACGTCTACATAAACAACGGTGGCGTTGGCGATGGGGAGATAAGAAACCAGATCGGAAGGATTGGAACCACCGCGCGTCCGATACAGATAAACGCCGGCGACAGAGGCCGCGCAGACTACCATCACGAGCAAGGCTAGTTGCCAGGGTTGAAAACGAAGGCGCACTTAGGGCTAGTGTTACAGTCCTAAGGTTACACCGCGGCGATGGCTGATGTCACGCGCGATTCTTTCCACAGTTCGAGGTAGGGCTGCAAATCCTGCATCATTTTGCGGAACTGCGGGAGGTCCAGCGACTGCGCTCCGTCGCTGACGGCCTTCTCCGGCCACGGATGAACCTCCACAAGCAAGCCGTCCGCTCCAATGGCGACCGCGGCGCGAGACAACGCTGGAACCAGGCTACGCTTACCGGTGGCGTGGCTTGGATCCAGGATCACCGGCAAGTGCGTCAGTTCGTCCAGCACGGCGACGGCCGCGATATCGCAAGTGTTGCGCGTAGCGGTTTCGAAAGTGCGGATGCCGCGCTCGCACAGGATTACATTCGGATTGCCGTGGGCGACGATGTATTCGGCCGACATCAGCAGTTCGCGGATGGTAGAGCTCATGCCGCGTTTCAATAGAACTGCCCGGCCGCATTTTCCCAGCGTCTTCAGCAGCGCGAAGTTCTGCATGTTGCGCGCTCCAATTTGCAGGACATCGGCGTATTCGGCTACCAAGCCGACATCGCGATCGCTCATTACTTCGGTGATGATAGCCAATCCGGTCGCGCGCTTGGCTTGCGCCAGTAGTTTGAGGCCCTCGGTTTCGAGTCCCTGGAAATCATACGGCGAAGTGCGTGGTTTAAATGCTCCTCCACGCAGCAGTTTCGCGCCACACGCGGCCACGCCTTCGGCAGCTTGCATGATCTGCTTCTCAGATTCGACGGAACAGGGCCCAGCCATGACGATGAACTCATCGCCGCCGATTTCGCACCCGTTGACACGGATGCGGCTGCGCTCGGTGTGGAACTCTTTGCTGACGAATTTGTAAGGCGCCGAGATGCGGACGGCTTTTTCCACCTGCGGCATGGCTTCAACAGACTCCAGGCAGGCGGTGACGTCGCCCACGCCCACGGCGCCGATCACGACGCGCTCTTCGCCTTCGATGGCGTGGATCTTATAGCCGAAATCGCGGATACGTTCGCACACCTGATTGATCTCTTCCTTCGAAGAGTGGAGCTTCATTGAGATGATCATGGCCGTCTCCTAAAATGAAAAACCCACTCTTTCGAGTGGGCTGGATTTTAATTATCTTAAATTTCCGAACGCCACTCGCCCGATTAGGTGCGATACCAAAACCAAAATCGAAACGAGCTGTAGGCGCTGTGCTGCATGAAAGATCCAGTGTAGTACGGAGGCGGGAGGGAGTGCAAGGTGGTGGGCTGGTTGCTGGCGGCTGGTTACTGGTAGCTGGCGTCAGAGCCGTCCCGTCTGGCGGAGGGTCCGAAGGTCTTCGCGGAATTCCTCTACTCCGTAGTGGACCGGAATTTGGCGCTCCGCCAACAGAGCTTGAAAGGCGAGTTGGCCCATTTCCGCAAGCCGACTCGCTTGAGCAAGTGTAAGCCGCTCTTGCTGAAAAAGTGCCAGAGCGAACTCCTGCTTCAGTTCGGGCTCAGTGATATGAGCCGCAGTGAGCACCTCGTCCGGAATTGTGACTACTTACCTCAACTGCTGGTGAAAAGTCTGCGGATCACCGTCGCCTACCCGATCACCCACTAGCTCCAGACCGCCCGGGGAACTCATCCTCATAGACACAGCGCGGCCGTCGCGCAGGACAAACGAGATGCGTGTTTTCGCGGATGATCGCATGGTGAAAGTGCCGTCGGGGAGCTTCAAAAGGCGCTCTGCCCCTTGTCCCAGCGGTTGAATCAGGATGCGTCCATTCTCGTCGAATACGCGGTATGTTCGGCGATATTGGGCAAAGGAATCGTGCAGGTTTGCTGGGACTTTGTCGGCGTTGAGCACGAATGTACCGGTGAATTGCTTGCCCTCCAAGGCTGAAACAGGATCGCCGGCCAACGGCGAGTCCTGCTGAGACGCGGGCTTGGGGAGTTCAGGCAAATTCAGCGCTGCGCGGGCCAGGGCTCGTCCGATGGCGTACGCATTCTGGCCTTCGGTGTTCGTCAGCACCACGACGGTGAACTGGTCGTCGGGGAAATCGTATAAGCAGCCGCTGTATCCCAACAGTGAGCCGTGCTGGCCGACGCTGCGGTGATCGTCCTCATGATTGAGAGTAAGGGCTAGGCCGTAGTGCATCTTGGGATCCTGGGCGCTCATATGTTCGGCGGGACCTTCGACCGCGCTCATCATTTTTAGCGTCTCTGGCCGGATGAGTTTTTGCGGCCCGGTAACGGCACGCCAAATTTCGAAAAGATCGCCCACAGTGCTGCAATAGCGCAGGTCGGTGTTATACGCCATGTCGTTTTCGTGAGCCTCTACATAGCCGTTCCCGACTTTTCGATAGCTGTGCGAGAGCCCAGGAGTCAACGTGAAGTCGTCACAATAGCTGGTGGATTTGACTCCCGCCGGGCCTAGGATATTCTGCTGCATGTAATCTTCATAGCTTTGGCCGGTGACACGCTCCAGGATCGCGACCAGGAGCTGGAAGCCGGAGATTGACCAATCCCACTTTGTGCCGGGCTCATTCACCCAGCGTTTGCCGGAGTAGAGCGCCATCACTTCGTCCAGCGCTTTCGGCTGGCGGCTGGTGGCATCGATGGGATCGCCGAGATAGTGGTAATCCACGATTCCGGATGTGTGGTTCAGCAATTGACGGATTGTTACTCGATGTCCTTGCTGAGGGAATTCGGGGATGAATTTCGAGATAGGATCTTCCAGAGACAATTTGCCGCGTTCCACTTGTTGCATAATGGCGGCCCCGGTGAGCGGCATCATCGGCCCGACGACGTGATAGACCGTCTCTGGCTTGGTTGGTGTTTCGAGGCCAAGATCGGCGAATCCGTAACTTTTATGGAGAAGGATCTGGTTGCCGCGTGCGAGCAAAACGGACGCTCCTACTACTCTTTCCTGCGCAATGATCTTCTTTGCAATGGCGTCCAGACTGTCGGTAGTGGTTTGGGCAAAGATCGTTGTAGCGCACAAAGACAATCCGGCTAGCCGCGTCGCGGTCATCGCACACCCCGGCCGCTGACTAGATACACGGCGAAGGTCCCTAGCCAATGGCCTCCTTCGTAATGCTCACTGCGGATGCTTTCGAGGCCAGCCTGCTTGAGCTTGGACGCGAGTGTGGTGAACGGCGCCCGGCGCGCATCCGAGGGCGGGAGCTTGGATGCGATGCCCTCCAGCATCCAAGCGCGGCTGAGATTGAGACCGGCCAGATGATACAGCTTGCCGTCGGTGAAGTCCGTGACATGGGTAGGTTCAAGATCCACAGCCGGAAGAAAAGCGGTAAGCCATTGCGCGAATTCCTGCGAAGGCAAAATGCGGCGCACCGTGTCGGCCTCCGCCAGGCAGGGCGAAAGGAAGTCCTCGCCGGAAGGCTCATAGGATAGAGGGCAATTTCGATCCTTGAGAAAATAGTCGCGAGCGCGGGATTCTACCAGCCGTCCGAAGTCGATGTTTGATGTTATGCGCGCGTAGTCCAGCATGAGCCCGAAGCTGAAAGCCGTGTTGTTGTGTTCCCCGGTCCGAACGGGATGTTCCAGCTTGGGGAGCCAGGCGGCGATTTTCGCGGCTGCAGCCAGCTCGAGCGGGTGCAGCGTCGAGAACCATTGCTGAGCATCAGGGTCGCTGGATTCTTTCAACTCGGCTGAGAGTTGCAGTAACCAGGCCAATCCGTAGGGCCGTTCGAAACCGCCGCGTCCCGGGGCATTGAGATACTCCACCTCTTTTTGAATGTTGGCCGGCGTGAGACTCTGGGCCAGCGCGGCGCGGGCGTCGGCGGCAAACGGGGCATTGGGGAACATGCGGAGCAGCCGCGCCAGCAGCCAGTGGCCATGCACCGAAGAGTGCCAATCGAAGCATCCGTAGAAGGCTGGCGTGAGCTCGCGCGGCGGTTTCACGTCGGCATCCGAGTTGAGCGAGTGCGCGATTTTGTTCGGATATTCCTGGTGCACGCAGGCGAGCGCCAGGCTGGCGAACCGCTGGGCCTGAGTTTGGTCGAAATCGGAATTTGCCATGAGAGATCCTGCAACGAAGACGGCGAGGCAGCAAAGCCGGGACATAGGTGTATGGTAGCCGAGCTAAGGGTTGAAGATCGCGGGCGCCAGGATAGATAATTGGACAGGCGTTGGAGTTCGCCGTTAACCTCCCCCCGGGGGAAGATGACTCCTACTTGGCTTCCCGGCGGAGGCAATGTGATGGAGCAACAGCAGGAATCCGCGGACTCTTTGAACTCTTCCCAGAAGTTACGTTTGCTGGCCGGTTTTCAGTACGCCGACAAGCTGCTGGGCGATATCGAATCCATTTTGGATGCGTCCACTTCGAAGCCGGCATTTCCAAGATACAAACCAGATCTCTCGCCCGCGCAAGCCAGGATCGTTCGGGATTATATCGGCCGCCTGCGCTCACAGATGATTCGCGTTCTCGAAAGCCAGGGCATTTATCCGCCGGAACCACAGTTTGGTTCGATCCATTCTATCCGCATCACTCTTGGATTCGCGAGCATCGCGTTTGATGAGTGCCGCGCCAAGATCCTGAGTGGGTATGGAGAGCTGCCCGACTCGGCAATTCCCGAGATCAATGGTCTGGTGGGCGAGATGAAAGGCTTAGTCGAAAAGCTGGATGCATATCTCAGCCAGGGGCCGGGCCAGGATCTGCAGTTGCGTCTCGAGAGACTTCAGAAGGCGGGAGCGGACGTCGGAGTGGTGAGTACGCTCGGCCGCATCATCAGCTCCCACGGCCTGGTGGAGTTGCGATCCTCGCTCACCAACATCATCACGCGGCTGGAGTCCACCAATTTTGAAATCGCGGTTTTCGGGAGGGTCAGTTCCGGGAAATCTTCACTGCTCAACCGCATCCTGGGGCAGGATGTGTTGCCGGTGGGCGTTAATCCGGTCACCTCAGTGCCCACGCGGATCGCTTATGCTCCAGCGCCACGCGTCGTGGCCTGGTTTGCGAGCGGCAGCCCACAACAGTTCGAGATTGAGCGCCTGCCGGAACTGGTGACGGAGCAGTTCAATCCTCGAAATTCCAAGCACGTGACCAAGGTCCTGGTGGAACTTCCATCGCCCCGGCTGAAGGACGGCGTAGTTTACGTGGACACACCGGGACTGGGATCGCTAGCCACTGCCGGCTCGGCGGAAACGCTGGCGTATTTGCCGCGCTGCGATCTGGGCGTGGTGCTTATCGATGCGGGAGCAACGCTGGCCGACGATGATCTCTCCACCATTCGGACCCTGTACGAGGCGGGAATCCCGGCCCTGGTGTTGTTGAGCAAGTGTGATCTGCTGTCGACCGATGAACTGGAACAGGTGAGGCGTTACGCCGCCGACAACATCCGGTCGCAACTGGATCTCAAATTGCCAGTCCATGTTGTTAGCGCGAAAATAGAGCGCGCGCGGCTGCTGGAAAGCTGGTTCGAAGAAGCGATTGCGCCACTCTACGATCGTCACGCCGAACTGGCGCGCGAGTCGCTCAGCCGGAAAATCGGCATCTTGAGGAACGGGGTGGAAGGGGCGCTGCTTTCGAAATTGAGGTGTTCCGAGGGCCAAGGAAAAGGTGGAAATTCCGAGCTCCAGGCTGTTGCGTCGGCGCTACGCATAGCCGCCGGCCGGTTTGCGGAGGTTCGCGCTGCAAGTTTCAAGATCTCGGACCAGATGCGGGAACTCGGGCGGGCCGCCATCGAGAGAGCCGCCGAAGTAGGAATCGATTCCGAGAATCCTGCGGCGATTGTTCCCGCGGTTCTGGAACAGGCCGCCGCTGAGCAGGCCGCGCCCGTTGCATCCATGGCAAGGGATCTTGCGAAGAGCTTGACAGACACGTTGATTGGAGCTGCCGCCGCGCTCGAAATGGATGGACCGGACAAGGACGAACTCCGAGCCTTGCTTAGCGGCATGCCACGGCTGGATCCGGGCAGCCTGGATATCGATGTTTCCATCAATAAACTGGTGCTGCGAATCAGCCGTGGCTGGGCAAAACTACGCCTTGAGCAAAAATTGTGGGCGCAGGCCGGACCGGATGTCACGGCCGCTTTCTCAAACCACGGAAAACTTCTGGAGGGCTGGATTCGCCGGACATTCGCCGAACTCGAAGCGCGGTTTGATTCGTACGCGGACGCTTATCGCGCGCAGGTGGGCCGGCTGGTTATCGATCAGCTCCCGGCCGCAGACGACGAGGACCGGATTCGCCGAGACTTGGCGGAACTCCAAGCGCCTTCTGCGGTGTAAGAGAATGGCATACGCAGCCGATGCAGACTCCCGCGATTACGTTATCGCTTACGAAATACACTCAGGCGATGACTTGCCGCCCGACTTTTGTGCGTCGAGCACGCTGGACTGCTTCGATGCCGCATTGTTCCTGCCACGAGGCGACCCTCATTTGTTCGGGCGTTCGTCCTACCCTCCCATGCTCCTGGCATTGACCGCGGACAGGCTGACGATCCTTCCGCATCCATCGGCAAAAGAACGCGCTCATTTCTTGGCACTCGAACGCCTCTGCTGCATTGAGTCAGGACATGTTCTGCTCCGAGGTTGGCTGCGATTTACGGGACGGGATTTCGATCGGACGCTGTTCTATAACAGGCGCGATGCAGGACCGGTGGAGGCATTCCTGGGAAGAATTCGTGCGACTTTTCTAGGTATCAGCGATGCATTGGGCGGCGTGGGAATTAGTCTGGGTGATCCGCTGGATTTCAAGTTCCGTCACGCTCTGGAAGAAGAACTGGCGCCTGGCGAAGCCGTGCGCGCCGTGCTCTTCCGTCCGGTAAGGGACATCGAAGGGGCGCTCCTCAGGCGCCGGCGCCGGTGGCCTGCGGATCTGATCGCACTCACTTCCAGGCGGCTGCTTTGGATAACGGATCTGGATGGGAGTGGACATGCGTATTACGGCTCGATCGCGCGCTATGCGGCCGTAAGAAATATCGCGAGGATGCTACGCGCGCGCGAAAGAACCAAGCGAATCTTGCGAGTGGATTTTTGCTGCTCGGAGCACCCCTGGGAGATCCCTGTTGCCGAGGAACACCACGAGGCCGCGGCGTGGTTTGAAACGGCGCTGGGTTAGGCTCGGTTGACAGGCGGAAGCGCCTGTCCCACTCTGGTCAGGTCCGCGCGAATTGCTGCCACTTCGTGGCTTTCCGGCGCGGTTAGTTTTTCGAGGGTTGCGATCAAGGCATCCAGACGCTGGATGGCCTCTTTTTCAAGGCCAGATAGAGCGGCATTCACGATCTCTTCCCATTGCGAGGCCAAGCGGGAAAGGTTCATCAAGACGACGTCGCTTATTTTGCGTTCGAAGTGCCTCCTCACCAGGCCCTGGATCAGGCTCATCGGAAGAAGAAAGGAAAGCAACTCCCAATTGCGGTCAAAGATCTTGCCGACGCGGACGTCCGGGGATTTGGGATCTTCCACGCGGAGCTCCATTTCATTGGTGCGCAGCGTTACGCCGAGCGCCTGCAAACTTCGTTCCGACAGCCTGTTTCGGAAATCCTGAAGCGACTCAGAAAGCTGACGGCTCACCCTGCGAACGGGCTGGACGAACTCATCTCGATGCTGGCTGGAGAGGCTGGCTACTTCCGCGCCGGCTGTGGAACTCAGCCAGTGCTCGAACTGCTGAAGGGCAATCGCGAGGCTGGAGGTCCAGGCCGGGAACTCGCGATTGAATTGGGCGAGGAGCCGCCGGCGAACTGGAAGCTGATCGTGTTCGAGCAGAGTGGCAAATGTGCTCCGTGACGTCGCGGCGGCGTGACGCGCAGCAAGCCGTAGCGTTTGCCGGGTGTCCTCGAGGTGCTGCTTCTCTCCGAGGATCCTGCGGCGAAGCTCCCCGCGTTCTGAGCTGTCAACTTCCGCGGCTTTCAATGCTAGCGTCAGGTATTCTGAACATTCGGCAACGAGAGTATCAACTTTGTGACGAAGGATGCCCCTGTGCTGCTCCCAGGCGTTCGCGCGGGTTTGCGATAGGAGCCTTGCGTCGAGACCAGCGCGAAGGTGTTCAAAGCCGGCCCGTGTCGAATAGGGAAACAAGGGAACGGGTGGATGCCAGTAGCGTGCGAGCTGCTGTTCGACGAAGTTCTGAACTTGAGATCGCTCCAGTTCGTTGAGCATGTCAACCTTAGTGAGCAAGAGCGCGATGTTCGGTGTGTACCGGCTCAGGTTTCGGATCAATTCGATGTCGTGTTGAGAAAGCGGAGGGTCTACGCCGACAGCCACCAGCGCTAATCCAACCTTGGGCAACCAATCGAGCGACGCTTCCGTATTGTGCCGCAGAACGCTTTCCAGGCCCGGGGTGTCCACGAACCGAATTCCGCGATAGCGCTCTAATTCCGGGAGTTCAACGCGCACGCGCTCCACTTGCTTGAAGTTTTCTGGATTTTCTGTCTCCGAGATAAAGGCACTGATGCGTTCCTCGGGGACCTGTTCCGTCCGGCCATTCTTAAACACAATTTCCGCGCGACTTTGAGCGCCGTATTCAACCACGGTTACGACGGTAGTGACCGGAACCACGCCGACCGGTAGCAAGGGTTTCCCGAACAGATGATTGAGAAAGCTGCTTTTGCCGGCCTTGAAGCGGCCGAGAACCGCGACATTAAGCGATTCTTCCTCGGCAAACGCCGCGCAACCGTCGCGGAACGCGTCGAGCGCAGTGATTTGGTAGCGCTCGCACAGTTCGCCGACGACGTGTAGCGCGTCCAGCGCTTCCGCTCTCGTAGCCGGCAACGTTACGGCCTCGCTCATGGGACGAAGGCGGTTAGCATATCCATCCGCAACGGCAGGAACTTGATATGCCGGCCGCACTGATATTCAGGCTGCGCGGCCAAGCGGCACATCGCGATGATCTGGCCGGGATTGCCCCGCGCGGCGTCCATCACCTTGTGACGGAAATCGTCCAGATCAACCGACTCCAGCCGAGAAATGCGCGCGGCCCCCTCAAACAACGCGAGCGATTCCGGACGCGACAGGGGCTGCATCACGATTGTCTCTCGCGGGTCCCACAGCAGTCTGCGCACATAACCGATGCGATCACTGGATCGGGCCGTGACCACCAGACTGGCGCCGGGGGTGTAATAAAGATCCTGCAGGAAGCGATACATACGAGGGTCGCGGCTCTCAAGATTCTCCACAATCACCGAGGCAGGGTTGGCACGAAGGGCATTCAACACCAGCGGTTTGAGGTGAATACTGGTGGCTTGCGCGAGAGGGGAAAAACGCGCAGACCGGCATCCAAGCTGTTCAGCGATGCTTACCAATAGGTAATGCAGAGCCGGCGGCTTCTCCACTTGGACAAGGCGTCGCTCGGAATTGGTGATGCACTCCTCGACAAGTCTGGTCTTGCCAATGCCTGGAGGTCCAACGATCAAGCGGGATTGGCGCAACTTCAGGGCGGACGACAGGGCTCTCATTTCTTCCCGGCGGCCGGCCAAGGGAACGGTTGAGGTCCCGCCGGATATCAACTCAGATGGTGCCTTCATGCGCAGCGGCTTTTTTCTCCACGCGAGTCATTTGCGCATCCGATACTGCGATCACGCCGGTAACTAACATCTCGGTGACCACTGGAATAAGGCGCTGGATATTCTCGGGCGTATCCACCACCGTGATCAGCACTGGGCGGTCGCTACGGACCAGATGCGCCTTATGCATTTCCGCGGTTTCTCCATAGCCCTCGAGACCCAGAAACACGGAGGCGCCGGCGATCTTCAACTCGCGGCACCGGGCGACGATGGCTTCGTACAGCGGCTTGCCTGCCGAGCGGTCGGATTCTGAAATGTGAATGCGCAGGATCTTAGCGGGTTGAGCTGGACGCATCCGGACCCTCCCCAATCTTTGAACCGCGAACCAATCGGACCATTTCCACGTCCGAGATTACGATCAAGCCGTCCTCCAGCATGTTTTCGATGGCCTCGGCGGCCGCGGTGATCTTGTCCGCTGTGTCGATCACCGATAGCATGATCGGCATATCGCGCGAGACATGGAAAAAACTCTTCTTATGTTGATGGCCCTTGGCGCCGTAGCCGAGGATGCCGCGATACACCGTCGCGCCTGCGATATCCAGCATACGAAGCTTCTTGACGATGGCGTCGTAGAGAGGCTCGTCATGCCACTTGTCCGCTTCGCCCAGGAACACACGCAGCAGCTTGGCTGGGCCTTCCTTACGCTCATGCGGGAGCTTCGGCTCCGGCTTCGGCAGCTTGCGGGCGTTTTTGACAACGTTCGTATCCTGCACTTCGATCAAGCCGTCGGAAACCATTTCGTAGAGGGTGGGCAGAACCTCTTCCACTTTCTCCGGCGTGTCGATGAATTCGATCCGAATGGGAAGATGATCGGCCAGCACTTCCACTTTGGGCGTGTGCAATTGCTGGTGCGAGCCGAATCCTGAAAAAGCGCGCGTGGCGGTGGCGCCGTTCACTCCCTTGTGAAGAAGAAACGTCATTATGGAATCGTGCAGCGCCTGCATGTGATGCTGGGTATCTTCGTTGATGAAGATTGTTACTTTCTTCGCGGGACCTTTGTTCAACATTGGGTCTCCTTTACCGGCGGGCGACTAACATGGCGCCCATCCATACGCCCAAATAGCCCAGCACGACGCTGCCCGTGAGGTACAGCATGCCCATCCAGCGGGCTCCGTCGCGCACGGACTGGTAAAGCTCGTACTCGAAGCTGGAGAACGTAGTGTATCCGCCGAGAACCCCGACTACTAAAAACAGGCGCCAGTTGGGATGCGGATTCAAGCGCTGGGTCAGTAGCGTCATCAATACTCCAATGAGGAACGATCCGCTGACGTTGATGATCAGCGTGCCGAGCGGAAATCGGCCGCCGTACTTCAACATGATCCACGAACCGGCCACATAACGAGCCAGGCCCCCGAGTCCTGCGCCGGCTAACACAACCAAATATCTGTCCAATCAAAAGTCGCTCCGTTTCTATCATGATTCAATTTCACCGACCGGTTCTCCGTACGTTGATTCCTTCAGCTCACGCTCCTTTTCCGGCAGCAAATGCCGAGGCAGGAATCGCGCGTTTGCGATGGCGGTTGGGATCACCGCGCTCGCAATGACGGTGGCCACCAGTTGCGAGTATTGGCCCTGATCGATGATGCCGTGGTTCAGTCCGAACAGGGCGGAGATGGTTCCAAATGTGAGGCCCGTGGACATCATCAAGGAATAGTAGATGCCATCGTGTCCGTTGTAGCCGAACGCGCGGACTGTAGGCAGCACCCCTACTAGTTTCGAGATCATTTTGGTGAAGAAAAGAGTCACGAATACAAGTGGCGCGGCTATCAATACCGGCACCGACACAAAGCTGCCGGCGCGGATGAAATAGAACGGCGTCAGTAATCCGAAGGTGAGAGTCCGCAGGCGGCGGATCAGGAGATGATCTTTTCCGACAGTGCCCGCCAGCACCATTCCGATGATGTAGGCCGGAAGAACCGCCTCGCTGCCCGACCATACTGCCAGGCTTCCCAATCCGAACAGGAGAAACAGCAGATACTTGGTTTCGAGCTCGGAGACGCGCCCACCGTAGCGCTCGAAAAACCAGCGCGTGATGGACGGCAGGATGAGAAAGAGAACGATGCTAGCGCCGAGGAAGATCAGAGTCTTCCTGGTGAATGGCGAGAAGATCAAACCCAGGGCGAGAACGGTTCCAAGATCGTTGATGAAACATGCCGCCAGGATGGCCTTGCCGTAAGTAGTGCGATTGAATCCGAGCTCCAGCATTACCGCATAAACCACGGCCACGGAAGTGGTGGAAAGTGCCACGCCGGCTAGCCAACTCGGCCGCCAGGGCCAGTGCAGGAAATAACGCGCGACTAGCGCTGCCCCAAAGAAAGGGCAGAAGAATCCGACCAGGCCGACGGCGGAGGACTCCTTCCATTTTGCGCGGAAGACGCCGGGATCGAGCTCGGCGCCTGCCAGGAACGTCAGGACGATGGCGCCGGTTCCGGCCAAGAATGCTATCCAGGGAGCCTTGGCGCCCAGCGCTTCTCCGCCCACCAACGCGCCAATCGCGAGCTGCGCCACCGTTCCGACTACGATTTCAGACAGCGCGGTGGAAACTCTTAGCCAGTTGGCAATCAGAACCGCGATCAGCGCGAGCAATAACCAAAGGGCTGCGACAAACCACACCTGCTCCATGAGAGGATCTCCTCATCAATCTGTTTGTGGTTTGCTGAAGGAATCGGAACCAAGCTCCCACAGCGAAAACCACTGTAGGAGTCATTGGCCGTGCTGAACGGCATTAAGCGAACTCCACCGCTAGGTTTAGGTTACAACAGAGATTTCCCTGCAGGCAAGCGGCTCGCTCTGAACATGTGCTCCACATGCAACTATACTGGGAACATGACCAGAATGATCCAGATTCGCAACGTCCCGGTGGAACTGCACCGGAAGCTAAAGTCACGCGCGGCTCTGGAAGGGACCTCGCTGTCCGAATATCTGCTGAAGGAGATTCGCCAGGTGGCTGAACGCCCCACGCTCGAAGAACTGGCTGAACGTTTGAAGAACAGGACGCGAGTAACCTATCGTATTTCGCCGGCCCGGATACTCAGAGAGGAGCGCAGCCGGCGGTGATCGTCGTTGACGCCTCGGCGATCATCGAGGTCCTGCTCAACACGACAACCGGCGACGAGCTTAGTCGGTATTTATTTGCAACTGGGCAGACTTTGCACGTGCCGCATCTGACGGATGTGGAGGTCTTGCAGGTGCTGCGGCGCTATTCAATCAGCAAGGCTTTGGACCGGAAGCGAGCCGGAGAAGCATTCGATGACTATCGAGCGATGCCGTTGACGCGCTACGCACATTCAGTTCTGCTTCCGCGCGTTTGGGAACTTCGTCATAATCTTACGGCCTATGACGCGGTGTATGTTGCGCTTGCGGAGGCTCTGGATGCGACGTTGGTGACTTGCGATCGCGGTCTGGGCTCTGTCGCCGGCCACCACGCGGCCATCCGGGTGTTTTGAAACCACGGCTAGCGCAGGTTGAATTTCTTTATCTTGTACCGCAGGGTGTCGCGCGTGATGCCCAGCAAAACGGCCGCACGGGTTTGATTTCCTTCAGCCTTTTCGAGCGCCTTCACCAGCAGACTCTTCTCGGCTTCTTCCAGGCTCACGTCAAACTTCTCTTCCGCGGCCATCGCCAGCGGCCCGGCCACGGGGACGCCGGCGTGCGAGGGCAATACCTGCAGGCTGGATGTTTGAATCCAATCCGATTCCTCCAACACCATGGCGCGCTCGATTACGTTACGTAATTCCCGCACGTTCCCCGGCCAATCGTATTCCAGCAGTACCGCCGCTGCCCCATGCGATAGGCCTTCCACGGACCTTTTGAATTTCGTGTTGTAATGCTTCACGAAGGTTTCAGCCAACGGCAGGATATCTTCCTTGCGCTCGCGGAGAGGCGGCAGCAGTACCTGGATCACATTTAAACGGTAATAAAGGTCTAGTCGGAACTTCCCCTGCTCAATGGCTTCCGTGAGCTTGCGGTTGGTGGCCGCCACTACGCGTACATCCACTTGAATATCCCGCACTCCACCGAGACGCCGGAAAGTCTGCTCCTCCAGCACGCGCAACATTTTGGCCTGCAGCACTAGCGGCATCTCGCCCACTTCATCCAGGAAAATGGTGCCGCCGGATGCCACCTCCAGGATTCCGGCCTTGGGAGCGCGGGCGTCCGTGAAGGCGCCTTTTTCGTAGCCGAACAACTCGCTCTCGAGCAATGTCTCCGGGATCGCGGCGCAATTAATGGCCACGAACGGTCCGTCCCGCCTGCGGCCGAAATGATGGATGAACTGGGCGATGATATCTTTTCCAGTGCCGCTTTCCCCCTCCAGCAGAATGGTGGAAACTTCACTCTCGGCTACACGGCGGGCGAATTTCAAAACCTGTTTCATGGAAGGCGAGGCCGCCACCATTTTGAAATCGCCCATCCCCAGGACGCTTTCGCCGGAATAATCCGGCAGGCGGCGCCGCACGCCTCCGGCATCGTTGGTGGCGCGGCCAAAAACCAGCACCGCTCCGGAAACCTCGCCATGGTGGTCGCGTGTGGGCGCAATGCTGCCAGTGATAGGCCGCTTGGCTCCGCTACGATCCACCAGCAAAGCTCCGTGGCTGACTTCTTCCACAGTGCCTTCGGTGAGGACACGCCACAAAGGTGTGTCCAGCTCTTCTCCCGTCACGCTATCCACCAACGGAAAGACTTCGCGGATCGGTTTGCCCATCGCCTCCCGCGCGTTCCACCCCGTCCAGGCTTCGGCGGCCGGATTGAAAAGCGTCACCAATTCGGGCTTATCCACCGCGATGACACCTTCGGCAATAGCGCGCATGGTGGAGGACAACAGTTCCTCCTGTCCGCGATGCTTCAGGTCTTCCTGGTGCTTGTGCAGGGCAATCTCGATGCCGGCGTGCAACTCCGCTTCCTGAAACGGCTTGGTGATGTAACCCAAAGGCTGGGCCAGCTTGGCGCGCGACAGGGTGTTCGTATCGGCGTGCGCGGTGAGATAAACCACAGGAATATTAAAGCGCTCACGCAGGATACGGGCCGTTTCGGTTCCATCCATGTCGCCCTTGATGCGGATGTCCATCAATGCCAAATCCGGAGGATTTTCCCCGGCCTGGGCGATGGCATCGGCGCCGCTCGAAACCGACGCCGTTACGGTATAGCCGAGATCCGTCAGGATATCGCGCAGATCCTCAGCCGTAATCCGTTCATCTTCAACAATCAGAATTCTTGCAGCCATGTCGTTTCCGCGGCGCTCATGCCGCCGCGGCGAAGGTAAGCCGGACTTCCGTCCCGGCCTTGCACTCAACCTCGATCTTTGCTCCTAATTGCTCCGCCAACGTGCGCACTAATCGCAACCCCAATGTCCTCGCTGTTACCCAATCTATATCACTTCTCAGCCCGACGCCGTTGTCCGCCACTACCAGCAAAGCCATGCCCTCCAAATGCTCCCGCAGCTCGATGCGAACCTCGCCTTCACGTCCATCCGGAAATGCGTATTTTAGCGAGTTGGAGACCAGTTCGTTAATGATGAGGCCGCAGGGAACCGCGGCATCCATGCTCAGATACAGCGCGTCCAGATTGGTCCGCAGGTGAATGCGCTCGCCCGCCACACCGTAGGATTGGAACAAATGCGAGGCGAGTTGCCGGATATACTCCGGAAAGTCGATCCGCGAGAGATTATTTGATTGGTACAAACTCTCGTGAAGCAAGGCCATGGAATGTATCCGGTCCTGACTCTCCTGGAACATCTTGCGCGTCAGGTCGTCGTGGACCACGCGGGACTGCAGGCCCAGGAGGCTCGAAACCACCTGCAGATTGTTCTTCACCCGATGGTGAATCTCCTTGAGCAGGGCCTCTTTTTCCCGCAGCGAGTTCTTGATTTTATCCTCGGCCGCCACGCGGTCCGTGACGTCGCGCAGAATCACGGTGTACATATGCCGATCCTGCACGGTGACTTTAGAAATGGAAGCTTCCGCGGGAAACTCCGTGCCGTTCTTGCGCCGGCCCAGGATCTCGCTACGCTCGCCCATGCGGCGCGCTGTTTCCGGCGAACCGGCGAAATGCTGAAGATGCTGGCGATGCACCTCGACCAAACGCGCCGGCAGCAAAACATCCAGAAGTTGTCCGGTAATCTCCTGCGAGGAATAACCGAAGATCCGCTCGGCGCCCTGGTTGAACAGGATGATGCGCTGTTCGTCATCCACCGAGATGATGGCATCATCGGCCAGGTCGAGAATTTTCGCGAGTGGATCGGGCGAAGTCAAGAGAGTGTAGTGCTCGGGCTCAATTGATTTTACATCTAGATGATTCCGAAACGGCTGTGACCCACCGTTGGCCATGCTATTTTCCTCCCCGGGGAAGTTCGCCATAGCGTTCCTCCACGGCAAAGCGATTCGAAAGCTGTCACTATCGCTCGCCTGGAAAACAACCAGGTGTCCAGCCCTCATGTCAGCCCGTCTGCTGCTCAGAAGTGCGCCGGAGTCGCAGTCTGTCATCAATTAGTGTACCGGTTTGGCGTGCACAAAAGCTAGGGACTTACCCAGTACGCCAGGCTGAACCGGGCGCCCCATCGACTTCCCAGTAACCACCTTGCTACGTTGGACTAAGAGTGTCCCGAATCAGCCGTAAAGAGATCCACATCGGTGGAATCGTGCAGGGCGTCGGTTTTCGCCCTTTCGTCTACAAACTCGCGCAAGAACTCGGGCTTCACGGCTACGTATTCAATTCATCCGGGGGTGTGACCGTCGAAGTGGAGGGCCCCGATTCCCAGCTGGAATGCTTCATTCGACGCTTGCGGGATGAGACGCCGCCGCTGGCGCAAATCGAGGATGTACGCGTCCAGACTCTGGCGCCCGCCGGCTATTTGAGCTTCGTGATTCGTGAGAGTGTGGACGAACCGGGAAGGCTGGCGCCAGTCTCGCCGGACGTCTCCACTTGCGACGAATGCCTGCGCGATTTCCGCGACGCCGGGAATCGCCGGCACGGTTACCCATTCACCAACTGCACCAACTGCGGTCCCCGATATACCATCACGCGCAAGATTCCCTACGACCGCCCGTTGACTACCATGGCTTGTTTCGCAATGTGCGAACAGTGCCTGAGCGAATACGAAGATCCCGCCAACCGGCGTTTTCACGCGCAGCCCAACGCGTGTCCCGAGTGCGGGCCGGCGCTTAGGTTGGTGTCTCGCGACGAACTCGATATGCCGCTGAAGTTTGATGGAGGAATTTCCGAAATCCGCGCGCTTCGGCGAATGTTGCAGCAAGGGCGAATCGTGGCGATCAAGGGGCTGGGAGGCTTTCATCTGGCCTGCGATGCCGCGAGCGAAGACGCCGTACGCGCGCTACGCGAACGAAAAAAGCGCAGTGATAAACCCTTCGCTCTTATGGTGCCCGATGCCGCGGCGGCCGAGCGGCTGTGCGTGGTTTCAGAAGCCGCGCGCGCGGCGCTGGAGAGTAGCAGGCGGCCTATCGTAATTCTGCCGCGGCGGCCGGATGCTCCCGCGCTGGCGGAAACGCTCGCGCCCGGCAACAATACGCTGGGCATCATGCTGCCCTACACGCCCCTGCATTACCTGCTGTTCAGCGACTCTCTGGATCAGCCGCCCGCTTTTTCCGCGTTGGTGATGACCAGCGGCAATATCAGTGAAGAGCCCATCGTCACGGGCAATCGCGAGGCCGCGCGGCGTTTGCACGGGATCGCCGACGCGTTTCTTTTTCACAACCGCGACATCCACGCCCGCGTGGACGATTCCGTGGTGCGGGTTTTCGAAGGCGAGGAGCGCGTGCTGCGGCGGTCGCGTGGCTATGCTCCTTTCCCGGTCGCGTTGAATTTCCCGGTGGCGGAAATCCTGGCGTGTGGCGCCGAGCTGAAAAATGCGTTCTGTTTGACCAAAGAACATCACGCATTTCTCAGCCAACACATCGGCGACCTGGAAAATTATGAGACGCTGGTATTTTTTCAGGAAACGCTCAAGCGCATGCAGGAACTCTTCCGGATTGCACCTAAGGCCGTGGCTTATGATCTGCACCCGATGTACCTCAGCACAAAATTAGCGCTGGAGATGCAGGGAGTGGAGAAGATCGGCGTCCAGCATCATCATGCGCACATAGCCAGTTGCATGGCTGAGAACGGGATCGCCGGAAAAGTAATCGGCGTGGCGTTCGATGGAACTGGATTCGGCACGGACGGTAAGATCTGGGGCGGTGAGTTTCTGGTGGCCGATTTCGCCGGATTCGAGCGGCGCGCGCATTTTCGCTATATTCCGCTCGCCGGCGGGGACGCGGCCGTCCGCGAGCCTTGGCGCCTGGGCTTGAGCTATTTGATGGATACATTTGGGGCGCGCGCGGAATCCTTGGATTTGCCTGTGTGGAAGCATGTTCCGGCGAAGAAAGTGGCCACCGTGCGCGCCATGATTGAGCGGGGCATCAACACAGTGGAGACTTCGGCATGCGGGCGGCTGTTCGACGCGGTGGCGTCGATTTCCGGACTACGGCACGAAGTAAATTTCGAGGCGCAGGCGGCGATCGAGCTGGAGATGAGCGCGGCCCCGGGCGTGGAAGAGCAGTACCCGTTTGAGATATCGGATGGAGAAGCCTGGCAGATCGACACGCGTCCGGCTATCGAGAGCATTGTTCGGGATGTGTTAGCTGCGAGGCCGGTGGGTTTCATCGCCGCGGTATTCCACAACACCGTGGCCGCGATTGTGGTGGAGGTTTGCCGGCGGCTACGCAGCGAAGAAGGCCTGGATCGCGTGTGCTTGAGCGGAGGAACGTTTCAGAATCTCTACTTGTTGGAACGCTCCGTGGCGGGTCTGCGATCCAGCGGTTTTGAGGTATTTCTACACGCAAGAGTCCCGCCTAACGATGGTGGAATTTCGCTAGGCCAGGCGCTGATTGCCAATGCGAAGCTATAGCGCGTGCTCACATTGGCAGGTCGGGGACCTGCCCCACAGCTACGTCAGCCGATGTCGGGGTTGATGATCAATGCGTCGTTGAACCGGTTCGTGAAATTCGCGATGCAAATGGTGAGCGTCAATTCCACAATCTGATCGTCCGAATAGTGCTTCTTCAACTCCTGGATGGCGCCTTCGCGGATCCCGGATGCGCCGCGCGTCACTCGTTCGGCATACAGCAAAGTGGCTTTTTCCTTTTCATCGAAGGCCGCGCTGCGTTGATAGAAGGCCAGGTGTTTGATCTGTTCCTCCGTCACGCCGTTTTTCTTGCTCGAAGCCGAATGAGCTTTGAAGCAATATTCGCATCCATTGGTGAGCGAGGTCTTCAAATAGGCCAGCTCTTTGTATTTTGCTTCCACCGATCCTTTATTGATTACAGCGCCGTACAAGGGCATAAAATGCTGCAAGGCTTCGGGCGACCTCGCCATTGTGGCGAAAAACGCCGGCATGTGTCCGAAGGCTTGTGTGAGACGGTCGAAGATGGGTTGAACTTCGGCCGCAGCTTTGTCCTTCGAGAGTGGAGCGATGCTGGGCTGGGAAGTGGCTGTTGGGGATGACATTTTACTGTGAGTCCTTTCTTTTTAGTGCGCTGATGACGCCGGTATTCAGACCGATGGTGCTCAGTCCACCGAAAAAACGCGCATGTTCAATTTTAACGCAGCGATCCATCACTACTTCGAGACCGGCTTCGCGGGCCCTGGCGGCGGCCTTTTCATTAATTACGCCGAGCTGCATCCAGATCACTTTTGCTCCGCGGGCGATGGCGTCTTCCACGATATCGGGAACCGCCGCGGGCTCGCGAAAAATATCCACGATCTCAATCGGGCCGGGGACGTCGCGCAATGAAGGGTAAGAGCGCCTTCCCAATATTTCGGTCTCGCGCGGATTCACCGGCGTCACGTCATAGCCGTGCGCGAGCATATAAATCGCGGCGAAGTGGCTGGGACGAAATGGATTCCCCGAAAGCCCCACCATGGCGATCCGTTTGTATGTTTCGAGAATCCGGACGCGGTCCTGAACCGTGGTGGCGAACGCGCTTTGATTAACCGGCGAGTTGCCGCTGACGCCGTCCGCCATTATGTTTTGCTCGCGCCAGTAAGAGCCTGGTTTAGGTCCCAGAGGATGTCGTCGACATCTTCGATCCCTATCGATAGCCGCACCATGTCGTCACTGATCCCGCACATCTGTTTTTCTTCATCGCTGAGCTGCTGGTGCGTCGTCGACGCCGGATGAATCACCAGGCTCTTGGCATCGCCCACGTTGGCCAGATGCGAGACTAGCTGCAGGCTCTCGATGAATTTCCGTCCAGCCTCGAATCCGCCGCGGATTCCAAAACTCATGACGGCGCCCGCACCCTGCGGCAGATACTTTTGCGCGAGCGCATGATAGCGGCTGGAGGGGAGACCCGGATAACTCACCCACCCGACATTGGAATGCCCGCACAAAAACCGAGCCACTTCCAGGGCGTTCGAGCAATGGCACTGCATGCGAAGCTTCAGTGTTTCCAATCCCTGCAGAAATAGGAAAGAATTGAAAGGACTCAGGGCGGGACCGAAATCGCGCAGTCCTTCCACGCGCGCTTTCATGATGTATGCGAAATCTCCGAATGTTTCGTAGAAGCGAATGCCGTGATAACCCTTGCTGGGCTCCAGCATTTGCGGAAACGGTCCACGATCCCAGGGAAATTTTCCGCTGTCGACGATGACGCCGCCGATGGAAGTACCGTGGCCTCCGATAAACTTCGTGGCCGAATGCACCACGATGTCCGCCCCATGCTCGATGGGCCGGCAAAGATAGGGCGAGGCGAACGTGTTGTCGATCATGAGCGGCAGATTGGCCGCATGCGCGACGGCGGCTACCGCCTCGATATCCAGCACGTTCAGCAGTGGATTCCCGATGGTCTCTCCGTAGATCAAACGCGTTCGGGGAGTGATGGCGCGACTGAAATTCTCCGGGTCATCGGGATCGACGAAAGTAGTGTTGATTCCGAGCTTCCGGAAGCTGACGTCGAATTGCGTGTAGGTGCCGCCATACAAGGCTTTGGAAGCGACAATCTCGTCGCCCGAACCCAACAGGTTAGTAACAGCGATAAACTGCGCAGCTTGGCCGCTCGAAAGCGCCAGCGCGCCAACGCCGCGCTCGAGCGACGCCATGCGCTCCTCGAACACCGCGGTAGTCGGGTTCATGATGCGCGTATAAATGTTCCCGAATCGCTGCAGGTTGAAAAGATTGGCGGCGTGCTGCGTGTCCTCAAAAACGTACGACGTGGTCTGGTAGATGGGCACGGCGCGGGCGCCGGTTTCAGAATCCGGACGCTGCCCCGCGTGCAGCGCGCGGGTGCTGAAGCCGAAGACGCGGTCTTCGGTGGTTTTATCGGTTGAAA
>Ga0187851_10001263_pt1 | contig 24415 bp, 18 predicted proteins | sample June2016WEW_6_10_FD_132997 | JGI IMG/M metagenome (GOLD analysis project Ga0187851, IMG submission 132997) | Peatland microbial communities from SPRUCE experiment site at the Marcell Experimental Forest, Minnesota, USA - June2016WEW_6_10 | ecosystem: Environmental > Terrestrial > Soil >...
CAAAGATGACATTCCGCTGATGGTTCAGGCGTTCATGGAACGGTATGCCAGAAGAATGGGTAAGCAGATAACGAATATTCCGAAAGAGATGATGAAAGCACTGCAGGATTACCCGTGGCCCGGTAATGTCCGGGAACTGGAAAGTATTATCGAACGTGCTGTGATCTTGTGCCCCGGGCCGGATCTGCATCTGGCGGATAAACTGGAGATTTCATCACCCGCAATTTCATCCGTCATGAGGACGCTGGAGGATACTGCACGAAATCAAATTCTAAAAATCTTGACAGAAACCAAATGGCGCATCGAGGGAAAGGACGGGGCCGCGGCGATCCTGGGCATCCATCCGAGCACCTTAAGAGCGAGACTGCACAAACTGGAAATAGACCGGCCGGAGACAAAAGATTCAGATGAAGATAGATTTTGATTTTTATTTGCCTGTCAAAGTATAAGAAAGGCAATTTAGTATCTCAAGAAAACATTAACTATAAAGGGGCATAATAAATACGTGTTGAAAATGACGATAAGGGACTTACACGGGGGCATATGACTGCTTTGCGATTATTAAATTTAGGGCGGTAATCAAATGCAATTTGATTACCGCCCAGGCAGAGCAAAACCAGAAAGTGTGTGCCGGGATAACTGTTAAAATTGTAACCGAACAGGGATACAATATTTCAGAAGCGGCACAGAATCCGGATCTTTATGAGGATCCACTCATCGTTAAAGCGGTTATGTCAGTAAGGTCTTCATACACGATCAGTTCAGGTTTTTCATAATCTTGTTTCACCATGTTTTCCCCCTCATGAAATAAAATTATAGTTATCACTACAGCAACAAAACATAAGAGTCAAATATTTTTTTACGATCTTAAAACGACGGTCTTATGAATTGATTATTCTGAAGACTGCAAAATACTGCGGACAAGGCGGCTCCCGCGGTTTTCTTTCTGAAGTTGTCAGTCTTGATATTTATTCAAACTTTCAAGTAGAAAGCGTTAATTATAAAAACATTAACCAAAGTAAGTCTAAACCAACCATCAAAGTAGCCCTCAATATGCTGAGGCCCCACCGTATGTTGAGGCCAAACGAGTCATTTCATACTTATCTGAGGGTCTCTCCTATTAACCCAACCAACTGTCATTAAAGGAGGAATTCAAATCTCTGAATCATCTTCGGCTATTGGCCTGCTATTTGCTATTTAATCATTATAATTATTATTCTTGCCTTAAAGCGAGTTCTTATTATTTTTCGAGGAAGGGGTTTATAACTTAATAAAGGTTACGAAAAATATTTTGGGAGAGAAAAATAAGCAGCAGAAGGTTAATAAAAAACAATTATGAAGATAATATTTTGAAGGGAGATTATATGAAAAGATTTAAGGCTCTGCAAGTTAGTCTTGTATTTATTGTATTAATTTTGAGTATTTATTTAATTACAGGATGCAGTGGAAGTGGAGGAGGAAACGGAAATTCAGGTACCACCGCGCCCGTGGTGAGTTCTGTAGTCCCTCTAAATAATGCCGGCAGTGTAGCAATCAACACAAAAATCGCCGTAACTTTCAGTGAAGCGATGGATCAGGCAACGATTACCGGAACAACCTTTACAGTGGTGAACACAACAGCCGGCGGAACTGCCGTTACAGGCACAGTGACCAGCGTTGGCCAGAATGCGATTTTCACACCGGCCGCAGATCTTGCAGCCAGCACACTCTATACCGTCACGATTACCACCGGGGCCAAGGACAAGGCCGGCAACGCGCTGGCCAGTAACTTTGTCTGGAGCTTTACCACAGGTACGGCCGAAGAGACCACCGCGCCAACCGTAACTCTCACAGCTCCTGCCGATACCAGCACCAGTGTAGCGACCAACACAAAGATTGCCGCAACCTTCAGTGACGCGATGGACCCGTTAACGATCACAGGAACAACCTTCACGGTGGTAAACACAACAGCCGGCGGAACTGCCGTAGCCGGAACAGTAGCATACATCGGCAAAACGGCGACCTTCACCCCAACAAGCAATCTCCCGGCCAGTTCTCTGTTTACGGCCACGATTACAACCGGGGTCACAGACCTGGAAGGCGTCGCAATAGCCAGTAACTATGTCTGGACATTTACCACAGGCACGACCACAGATACCACCGCGCCAACAGTTACTCTTACAGACCCTCTGAATGGCGCCATTGGTGTGGCTCTCAGTAAGAGCGTTAAGGCAACCTTCAGTAAGGCGATGGACCCCTTGACGATCACCGCGACAACCTTTACCTTAGAGCAAGGGACAACACCTGTTCCCGGCACGGTCACCTACGTTGGCCTGGTTGCGACCTTCATGCCATTGAGTGATCTCACAGTCAATACCACATATACGGCCACGATTACCACCGGGGTCAAGGACATCGATGGCAATGCGCTGATCAGTAATCAAGTGTGGAGCTTTACAACAATTACAGCGTTAGCGGCAGGTCCGCAGCCGGTAGACCTTGGAACAGCCGGCAATTTCGTGATTCTATCAGAAACAGGAATCACAGAAGCTACGCCTGCCTCAACCCACATTACTGGAAATATTGGAACGAGTCCAATCACCGGTGCAGCGATTACAGTAGCTTGTTCAGAAATGGTGACAGGGGGGAATATATACACGGTCGATGCGGCTGGTCCTGCATGCAGGGTGGTAGACCCGGTCGGGCTGACCGCGGCTATAAGCGACATGGAAACCGCATACACCGATGCCGCCGGACGGACAACACCGGATTTTACCAACCTGTACGCTGGAATACTTGACGGGCGAACCCTTGTACCCGGACTCTATAAATACACTACTGGCGTTACAATAGGTTCAACTCCAGGCGCAAATGTTACTCTCTCGGGCGGCGCCAACGATGTCTGGATATTCCAGATATCGGGAGATCTCACTCTGGCCAACGGCAGCAGCATTATGTTGACAGGCGGTGCACTGGCCAAGAACGTCTTTTGGCAAGTTGGCGGTCCGACCGGCGCGATCCTTGGCACTACCTCTTCATTTGAGGGAAATATATTGAGCGCCAAGCAGGTTACCATAGCAAGCGGCGCAGTACTGAATGGCAGAGCGCTTGCACAGACTCAGGTTACATTAAACGGCAATACCATTACTGTGCCGGCTCCGTAAGGCATGAGACAGTGCGAAAGTAAGATAGGATTATAGGATTAAGGGAACAGGTTGTTTTTAATAATTCAGCCTGTTCCCTTAAGAAATTTACGCCAAAGCAGCAAAGGCAAACATAGGAGTTCTTTTGAAATCGTCGTTGCACCTTACAACATCATCAATTCTAAAGACTGCAAAATACTGCGGACAGGGCGGCTCTCGCGGTTTTCTTCCTGTTATCCGCAAAAATCAACTCTTAATGAATGTGCAATTTTTCAATCGGTAATAAACAGATTTAAAATCAGATGATAAACATCGACATCACGTATTTCGTATTTTTATATTTCTTGATTTTAATCATATTTAATCTATAATGTAATTCAAGTCTTGAGAGGGGCAAACCACCTGAAAGAGTGGAGGGTTATTGAAATACCCCATATTGGGGGGCTGTTCAAAAATGTTCAGATGCGAGGCGCGCAAAAAACCGAAGCGCGAGGCGTATATAGATATACGTTGAGCGGTGCGGTTTGCAGCGCAACACAGCAGATGAGCGTTTTTCAACAGCCCCATGGAACGCAAAGTTCCCGGTCCAGTTCTTCGTAAAGAGATACTTTAGCAGAACCGTTGGGATACTTAAGAGTCGTCGCGTAAGCAATTCTACTATTAAACCAAAATTACAAATTTAAAAGATAGATTGGAAATGATTCTATTTTTTTAAACAATCTATCTTTTATTTTCGGAGATGCCCCGGTGATACAATGGCAAGTTATTGAAATCGCGTTTCTGAAAAGAGAGAGGGGTTTTATCTTTCAATCGGCGCTTCTAAACCGGGCATTAACATTTTTTTGGGGAGGCGCTGGCTGTAAAATCATCGCCAACCCAAAGAACAGGCAAATAAGGTGAATATCATAATAATGTGTTGTTAAATTTTCAGCAAAAAAATAGGAGAGGCCTCAAGTGAAACTATTAAAAACTATTAAGAAAGATTTTTTTGAACTTCTCCCGCCGACGATTTTTTTCCTCATTGCCTTCCTCCTTATCCTGTTCACCAAACTGATGATTCTGAGCGAGTATGGCATCTCCTGGACAGGATTTGGCGCTGCTGTGGTTGGCGCGACGCTTGTCGGCAAAGTGGTGCTGATGGTTGACAAACTGCCATTTGTCAACAAATTTCCCGCCCGGCCGCTGGTCTATAATACGCTATGGAAAAGCTCTATTTATTTTCTGGCCGCGCTTTTAGTCCGCTATCTGATGCATGTCATTCCGCTGATTAGAAAGCACGAAAGCTTCATGGAAGCAAACCGTCATTTAGCGACCGATGTCGTGTGGCCGCATTTCTGGATTCTGCAGATGTGGCTGGCTGTGCTCTTCCTGATCTTCTGTGCCATGCGGGAACTGATCCGTGTCATCGGTAGAGATAAATTTATCCACATCTTTTTCGGCGGTCACGTCAATAGAACAGAAGGAGGAATTTTATGAAACTATCTGATGAATGCAAAAAGATCTGTTTAGTCTTTTTAATGAGCATGCTGATTTTTTCTTTGGCAGGATGCTCAGGTAGCGGCAACGGCGTAAAAAACCCAAACCCCACCGACAACAATTTCAACGTGGTTGTTTTTTCGGATGTTCACTTCGATCCTTTTTATGACAAAACTCTTTACACGCAACTTGCCGCCAAGGACGCCGATCAGTGGGCGGGTATTTTCCAGACATCGCTCATAACGGCGCCTTCGGCATGGGGTTACGATACCAACTACCCCTTGCTTGTGCTGGCGCTCTCCGGCATACAGCAGAATTTGGGAGCCAGTCCGCTTATTATTTTTACCGGCGACATTCTCGGGCATAACTTTCCGACAACGTTTTTTCAACTGTATTACGGGAATGTCGACTATCCGGTTCCGGACGATGCAGCTGTTGCAGCCATGGAGGCCTTTGCCGACAAGACGGTTGCCTTTTTCATGGGGCAGGTAAGGTTAAAAGTCGGAGCCATTCCCGTCATGTTCGCTGTCGGGAATGCCGATTCATATTTAGGGGCTCTACCGGAGCCCAGTTATCTTACCAATAACGTTGAACTATACTACACACAGTTTTTAAACAGCACTGTAGATCATCAGACATTTATTAATACTTTCACCAAAGGAGGATATTATTCCGCGGAGCCGGCTGGAACGGACTTAATGGTGATAGGACTCAATTCGGTCATGTTTAACTATGATTTTGGCGATATCTTGCAGACCGACGTAGACGCCCAACTGACCTGGTTTGATTCACAACTCGCGCAAGCCAAAGCTGAAGGCAAAAAAGTGTGGCTCTTAATGCACATACCTCCCGGAGCGGATAAATATTCAACGGCTCAAAATAATCTCGATGCCAACGGTCACCTTACGACTGCCACAATGATGTGGATCCAGGATTATCAGACAAGATTTCTACAAATACTCTCGCATTATCCCGGCACCATAGCTTTGACGCTTGGCGCGCATACTCATATGGATGAATACCGTATTATGTCGCCGGACAATGTGCTTGAAATAACGCCCGGCATAACGCCGTACTTCGGCAATAACCCTGCCTTCAGGGTTATGACATTTTCCCGTTACACATTGAAAGCCACCGATTATAGTACCCTGAACTGCGACCTCTCTGCCAGCGCCCCACAGTTCAATAGCTATTATACCTTTTCGACAGCGTATGTCTTGCAGGGTTTACTGAGCAATTCTTTGTTGCAACTCTATCCTCAGCTCGCCGCGGACAATGCAAAACAACAGCTTTACAGAGAACATTATTTTTCTGGACATAATTATACGGTACCCGTCGGCAACGAGTTTTATCCCATTACCGATAAGACCTGGCCTGTTTACTGGTGCGGCATAGGTCATATGGACGAACAGGGTTTAATCGATTGTGTGAACTCCTATTAATGTTTATAAACGAGGGGGATTATGAATATGAAAAGAATTTCCGTTATCCGGCCATTGTTTCTGATTCTTGCTCTGATTCTTGCCCTTATGGTGCTTGCCCCTATGCTGTTTACAGGATGCGCAGGCAGTTCCGGTTCCAATACAAGTGCTGCGCTTAGCTCCGGCAATATCAACCTGATCTTTGTGGTAAGCCCGGATTTGGCTTACCAGACACCCGGTGATATCAATCCCGACACGGCAAACCTCACCGATCAAGGACTTCGACGCTCGCTCCTCATGGCTCCGTATCTGAAAAATAATGTGCTGGGGACAAACAATGTAAACGGTATTTACACGCTTGCACCGATGACGCATTTGCAAACCGCGAATAATTACCCTGATATGGCGGCAATAGGGTTCATTCAGCAGTTTGCGCTTCTTAATCAGATCACGGTACAAGGCACAACCGCCAACAGCTACCCGATCAATACAGCGTACGCTCCGGGGGACGTGCCCGGCGGAGTTGTTGTACCGAGTCCGTACATCACCGGCGCCCAGGGGTTGGCTTTCAACGACGCGCACAGCAACAATGTTGCCCTGGTAACGCGTATCATCAACGCAAACATCCCCGGCTTTTATGTCTTCTCGGCGCCCTGGGAGACTATCAGCGCACTAATGACCAATATCAACAATCAACAGGTTTATAACCTGAATCTTCCGGCAGGCTTTCAGGGGTCAAACGTAGTTTTTGCGATTTCCATCACGCAATCGGGAGTCGCCAGACTAGTTACATTCAACAGCCATCTGTACCCGCTCGCCACATACCCTGTACTGCCGGTAGCCGGCGCTTCCTGCACGCAGCAGACTTATTTCAGCTACACACTGACCGATGGGGTTAACGGCGTCGTCATTCCGCCGGGAACCAACACCAACGAAACGGTTTACCTGATCCGGCACGCGGAGGCTCATCCGACGAGCAGTTTTGAAGACGGCAACTATGTGGCTGCGGGGCAATGGCGCGCGCTGTCCCTTCCTAACTTCATGCCCTATGCTCTGCGGGGCCAAGCCAGTCCTACCGTGGTTTATTCCATCGATCCCGCGCAGTCATTCTCTCTGGCGGCTGACTTCAGTGTTTCCTATGTCAGGCCGTCATTAACGGTACTGCCTTATGCAATCGCCAATAATTTGCCTTATTATCTGGTCGCGGGCTTCTCTATAGGGGGTGCTACGACCGACCCGGCCGTAGCCCAGGCCACCAGCGACTTTTTATTTACGAACCTGGCCGGCGCCAATCTCTCCAATCAAACCGTGCTGCTGGCGTGGGAGCACGAACACTATCCGCCGCTGATAAGTTATCTCCTTTCGAGCTACGGCCTCAGCATCCCGGCCGCGGCGATCCCCTGGCCGCAGACCGACTACGATACCATCTGGAGAGTGAAGCTGGATGCTCATGGTAATCTGACTGTCGACAACGCGTTGTGCGAAGGCATCGATTCGACATTGCTGCCGGACACGGCTCCTCCATTCTGATTATCACAGCGCTCCCGTCTGTAGCCGGAGCTATGACCAGACCTGTAGCCAGATCTGAGGCCAGACAAAAGATCAGGCGGGCAAAGGTTCTTTTTACAAAATATGCGATAACACTTTTAGACCGTGACCATCATCAGCTTCAAAGAGATTGAAGCTCTCCCAAGGCAAGCCACGGAGAAGCTTCGATTCTTAAAGTAAATTATAATTCTGTATTCGCTCGCTTACCCCGCAACAAACTACGGGGAATGCGCTCGCTACCGAATTCAAGGAGGAAACATGAAAACTCTACGTCTGAAATCATCTTCATGGCAGGCCTTTGTAGTAATCATCTTTTTTGCTGTTTTGTGCCTGGCCCTCACCTCTTGCGGTGGAAGCAGCTCCGCCCAGATAGACCCGCAGGCCGAATATAACGCGGCGGTCCAGGACGCGAAGACCTTGACGGTCGCAAAGATTTCGAAACATCTGACTGCCATTGTCCCTGAAAATTCAGACCTCATATGGGAGAATAATGCGCCCGGCACGCGGGTGCTTGTTGCTACCTGGATTGGCAGTCAAGCGGCCTGTCAGAGTTATACCGACCCGAATTTGCCGGGCTGTAAAGCAGGGCAGGAGTGTCAAAACTATGGGTATAATTCCTGGGTTTCTATTGCCCCGGAGTTGAAGAATCTTCTGGGCAATGTCCCAACCCTTCTTCGGGTTTCCCAGGCTCTCGGTTTGCCTCCTCCCGCCTCAACACAGACACTCGAAAACACGTGCGTACTCGAACTGTATGTATCGCCAGCCAACCTTTTCCGGCCATCGGCAGACCCGGAAGTAACCGATCATGAGGCGGAGTTAACCTTTCCCGCTGACGGTTTCCGGAAATATGACGACACGCTGCTGGTTTATTCGGAGATGCCCTGCGACCCAAACTACTGTGACAATTGCACAGCATCCGGAAAGTGCGGGATGACCTCATACCGGAAATGGTACAGCAACCGCAGGACCTACGTCTATTCACAGACGTCCGTTAACAGCCCCTACCCCTGGACGGCTCTCGGCTACACTTATGATTGGGGCAATCCCATTTTCCCACACTTCGGGTTGAGTGAATTTGTAATTAATAGCGGAACAACGGGCATAGATGTCTTTATCAAGTCCTGCAAGTGGACAGGAGACTATTTCAACAACTGAAAAAATAGCGGCTGATTGCCAAAAAAAGCCGGACGACATCCGCGTCAATGCGTCAGCGGTGCTGCGTGGAAACCGGGGCCACGTTTTCGCCCTTTTCGCTCTTGTCCCCGTCATCGCCGAAGGCTATGGAAAAGACAGCAAAGATGCTGAGGGCAGGGGAGTCGCTGGTGGTGCCGAAGAGCGCCGCAACGTCGAGCCGCGTGAGCTTGGAAGGCTTCCATGTGAAACTCGGGCCGATGTCGAATTCGTATTCCGGTCTGGACTGGGGGTCCCCATCCGTCCGGTAAATGAATTGCGATTCCAGGCCGACCTTCAAATATTCATCGTGGATGGAGTAGACCAACGCCTGGTTGAATCCTGTTTCCCGTTCGAGTTCGCCGCCCATGTCAAACTCGTGGTAAATGCTGAATGCCCATTGGTAGTTCCTGCCGAACTGCCCGCCCATTAATAAACGCAACTCGATGGAGTCGGGGATGCGCTGCACAGTGTCGCTAACGTCATCCGCGTCACCGCTGTCGTCATTGGCCGTGCTGTAATCCTTGCCGACGCCGAAATGATATTCGGCAAAGAGCGTCGGATTGAGCGGAAGCTTGCCCCAATCGGCCAGAGCATAGCGGCCCTCAATGGTTTGCTCCGTGAACTGCGAGTGATCTTTTTCCAGAACAAAGTTGTTCTCGTAGGCGATCTGGAAACGATACGGCAGTCCCAGCTCAAATTCCTGCGTGAAAAGGTTCTGCGTCTGGCCGTGCCTGGGGATGGTCCCCGTGTAATCGAGATCGATATTGAACTCATAAGGCGGTAGCACATAGACATCGGTAGTCGACGAGAATCGGCCGCGAGCCGCCCAACGGGGCTGGTTATAAGGCCCGATCAACTCGTCGCTCGGGCGGACCCCATTCACTGTCACTTCCGGCATCACGGTCGTCTGCTGCGGCTCCTCGGCCAGCGCCGGAAGCGCACCGCAGCCCAGAATCAGCGCAAGCAACAGGGCCTGCAATAAAGCGCTGCCGGGCAGTCTGCTGAGCCCTTCATCATGATTTTCGCCTTGAATCTTTTTTTGACGCGCCCGCATCCGGATCGAAATAATTATCGCTCCGCTTTGCGTCACTTCCTTTAATCTTGAGAAGAATATCCTTTGCAAAAGAATCGGCGTGAACATGTAACCGTACCTCCAATCCATTTTCATTTTCAATTACGCATGTCAATGTTGGCAACGGCAGGCAGAAATGTTTCCCGGTAATTCCATTTGCATTCAAGCGGCACCTTTGTCGGCTGCGTCGTCGGCAACTCGGAGTACGTAAAATGTACACCTGCGTTGCCCTCCTGCTTGCCTTCGGGGTGTCATCTTGAATGCGAAATGGAATAAGAACTTTTTTTATTTACGGGAGTATAAGAAACGTTCCGGTTTGTGTCAATCATATTTTGCCTCAGGATACGGAGTGAAGCGCTGATGACTGTTTTTTAGTATGCGTTGTGCTATCTTTCTCATGTAAACATCATCTTGACTTTTGGGTGAATGAAGCTCATATTGAAACATAGTTAAATAAAGCATTGTCAATCTATTAACAACTCATTTGAACATTTTTTCAGGAAGGTATTGTTTCGATGTCATCATCAAAATTTGAGAGGGATTTTATGAAACAATCGCATGAATGCAAAAAGTTCAGTTTAGTCTTCTTTAAAACGATTACAATCATCACACTGGCGGCTTTATGTGCTGTCTTTTTCGCCGGATGCAGTTCTTCCGGGAACTCCGCTTCATCAGCCTCCAACATCCTGGTTAATGGCAGGAGGATTACACCGGCGGGCACAACCAGTGGTCCGGTCGGGAATATGCCGTTGAACATAGTCATCAGCCCCGATGGCAAGTACGCCATCACAACGTCCAGTTGCCTCAATGCGTTTCTGTCCACATTGAGGGTAAGTGACGGCGCTGTCGTAAGTTCGCTTGCCTTTTCCGCGGACGATCCCAACGTCCCCAATGGCGGTCTCTTTTATGGACTCGTATTCGATCCGACACCGCATAACAACACCTATACGCTCTATGCGGCCCAGGGAGCCTACGGCACCGTCGCCGTGGTTACGCTGGCCGCCGATGGAACCCTCACGCTGACAGGCACCATTCCCGGCAAGCCTTCGCCGGTTAGTATTCTCTCTTACCTGCCTCTTGATCAGCCGGCGGGTATTGCCTTTGCCAACGGAACCATCTTCATGGCAAATTACTTTTCCATCAATCTGTTGGTCAACTATGAACCGGCATCCACGCTCTCAATGTATCGTGCAAGCGACGGCACAAGGCTTGGAGGCTACACTTTCAACGACGCGGCAGGCACGAACACGCCATCCTTCCCCTATGCCGTAGTCGCAAAATCCGACGGAACCAGAGCCTACGTCGCCAGTCAGCGGGACGGCTGCGTCTATGTTTTGGATACTACTAACCCAGGCAGCATACAGTTGGTCTCAACAATCCCGAACCTCACCGGGCCTTCAGCTCTTCTTCTAAATCAGGCACAGACCCTTTTGTACATAGCCAATGCCGGGAGCGATACGATATCGGTGGTTAACGTCGTCAATGATCAACTTAATGTTACAGCCACGGTGCTGCTGCGACCGTCCAATGTCAGCAGTCTTCCCGGCGTCTCGCCTTCAGGCCTTGCGCTCTCTCCTGATGAGAAGACCCTGTACGCGTCGCTCGGCGACTTCAACGCGGTCGGCGTCATCGATACGGGGACGAACCAGTTGAGCGGCTACATTCCGGTGGGATGGTATCCCACGGCCCTTGCCGCCACTCCGGATGGTAAGGCGCTGCTGGTCGTCAACGGATGGGGAACGGCGGCCATGAACCCCAATCCCCAGCTTGACTATCTCAATCCTGACGTTGTGGCATTCAACACTAAAGCCACTCCCGTCCCGGCATGGGTGGGGCCTCCGGGTCCGGGCTATGTTCTGAATTCCATTCCGGGGAACGTCTCCCGAATCGATTTGACCCAGGCTCTACCTTCGCTTGTTCAATCGACGGCTCAAGTGATCCGGAACAACCAGAACACACCGGCAATGGGGAGTTCTGCCGATAGAATTCTGGCCGGAATCGGCATCAAATCGGGCAGGATTAAGCATGTGATTTACATCATAAAGGAAAACCGCGGCTACGATCAGGTTCTCGGCGACATGCCCCGGGGTAATGGGGACCCCTCTCTGACCATCTACGGGCGGGAGATTACCCCGAACCAGCACGCTCTGGCAGAGCGCTTCATCCTTCTGGATAATTTTTACAACAATGCCCCGGTGAGCGGGGAGGGCTGGGTATGGTGCACTCAAAGTGTGGCAAACGCTTTCACCATTAAAAGCATTCCTTATATATACCAGCTATCTCTTGCCACGTACGAAATCAATTATGCTTTCGAGGGACAGGTTAACGGTTATATCACAGGCGGTTACCCGGCCACGGATCAGGATGGGAACTGCCTCTCCAGCTCTTGCCAGCCCGCATCGTCCATCCCGGATGTTGCCGAAGCGCCGGGCGGATATATCTGGGACGGCGTCAAAGCGGCCGGGCTCACCTACCGCAACTACGGCTTCTTCCTGTCGACGGGAGCCGCAGCAAAGACGAAGTCGCCTCTGCCACCTTACAACTTACAATCGATACCGGACAATTATCCGAATAAGCCCAATCTCTCGCCTCCCGGACACATCCCTACCCCCACCGGTAAGGTTGCGGGCTTGAGCGACTATGACTACCGCAAGTTTGACTTCAGCTATGCCGATAGCGACGCCTGGGTAAAATACGGTTTCCAGGCCGCGGACCTCGGACTAACGACCGGGACACTGCCTTGCCCCAATGGGAATCCAAGCACAGGCTGCTACGCATCCCTGAATTCGCCCATAGCAGTGCAAGGGCAAGCGCAGCCAAGCCGTTTCTCGGAGTGGAACCGCGAGTTCCAGGAGATGTTGAAGCAGGACCCCACGGGCAACAGCGTTCCGGCTTTCATGATGGTGCGATTCATGCGGGATCACACCATGGGGCTGAATGCGGGGTTTAACTCTCCGAGGGCGATGATGGCCGACAATGATTACGCCGTGGGTGAACTTGTGCAAGCCGTGAGCAATAGCCCCATTTGGAAAAGCACCGTGATCTTTGTCATAGAAGACGACGCGCAGTTCAGCGACGATCATGTCGACACCCATCGTTCTTTCTGCCAGGTCATCAGTCCCTGGATCAGAAGGGGAACCGTGGATTCCCGTTTCTACGACACGAACAGCGTGTTGAAGAGTATAGAGCTTCTGCTCGGCTTATCTCCCATGAGCCAGTACGACCACTTCTCCAACCCCATCATGGGCGGCTGGGACGCCGCTCCGGACAACATTTTGCCATACACTGCCATACTGCCGCCGCAGGAAATCATTGGCGAAGTAAATCCCAGTACCTCGGCGTATAATTCCAGGGATCCCCGTTTACGGCTGGCCGTGCTCTCAAGCAAGATGAACTGGAAAGTTGCCGATGCCGCTCCGTACCGGATTCTCAATGAGATACTCTGGAGGGATGCCAAGGGACCAAACGCAAAGATGCCTAAGCTCCGGGTCAGCGCATTTGCCATGTTTGACAAGAACAAGGCGCTCAACTTCCGGCATGACGGCGACGATGACTAAGAGGATGCCAAGGTTATTAATAACTTCCTCCTTGTTTTTCAAATCTGCAATTTTATGCTACCTTATAAATGGTAATCAATAAAATGAAAACAGACAACTTTAAGATAATTATCGTCGGAGTGCTTCTAGCAATAGGCATATTTTATTTTTTTCCTTTAATACATACAATACTTTATTTCATGCAAATTAGACTAGAAAAACCTTTAGGTGCTTATTTTAGGATGATGGTTTATTTACCTCTGATAGTAGCAGGGATATATGTTGGTTTTTCAAAAGCAGAGCAAAATGTGCTTCATGGAGCACTTGTAGTGCATAATATATTATCTAATTTTATGGTTAATAATTAATGTGTTTTGGCCAGCTCCATATTTTGATCATTCGTTTAAGCCTTTGATTTTTAGCTATGGAATTGTGCGTGATGGACTTATATGCGCCATAGTCGCATGGCTAACCAATACTATTCTTAAAAGAAGAAGACAGTAAATAAATTAATGTTAAATTCTACACACCAGTAATGCTTAATTCAGACAGCTGTCCAATTCTAAGCATTAGGAGGTGGACAAGAGCATATGCCATATAACATTTTTTGTAATAAATATTTGTTGATTCATGATTATAAGGTGCGATGCTGGATTTAATGTTTTCCGGTCTTTCAAACCTGTAGAAAACTTCCTGAAGTTAAGCATCCGGTAATTTTATGAGACATCCAACATTTCAAACAGAAATTAGTATCTGATGTCGTACTTCCCAAACGTACCATTTGCAATAAAAGAGCGAATGCACTAATATTAAAACTATGAATATAAACTGATTTATACAGAAAGCAATGGTCTGCTCAAGTACGCAGGAGGCGTCCTAATGAATGATCAATCCAAGACAAAGCAGGACTTGATTCAAGAAATGGCTTCATTAAGACAACGGATTGAGGAACTTGAACAATCGGAATCTGAGTGGATGGAGGAGAAGGAAGGGTTAAAAAAGAGTGAGGCCCGCTTCCGCAGTTATTTCAATTTGCCTATGCACGGCATTATCATAATCTCTCTTGAGAAAGAGTGGATTGCGGTTAATGACCGCATCTGTTCAATGAGTGGCTATTCCAGGGACGAAATCACTCGCATGACATGGTTGGAAATGATACACCCCGATGATCTTGCCGCAAACCTCGAACAATTTAATCGTGTTCTATCCGGTCAAATTGGTCATTATAGTATGGATAGGCGTTTTATCCGCAAGGATGGACAGGTTGTCTGGACCAATCTCTCTGTGGGGTGTGTTCAAAGATCCGATGGTAGCGTGGATCATATAATTGCTGTGGTTGAAGACATTACTGATCACAAGCAAATGGAGGAGGCTCTTAGGAAGAGCGAAAATAAATATCGTATAATTGCGGAAAACACGGCGGACCTGATAGGGATCCTAGATATGAATTTGCGTCTTACTTATGTCAGTCCGAACATCATGCGTCTTCGCGGGTTAACCGTTGATGAGGCCATGGCTCAGACCCTTGAACAGGTCTTGACCCCTGAATCCCTGCGGCTCGGCAGAACTGTCTTTGAAGAAGAGATGCAACTGGAAGCCAGTGCAAAGGCTGATCCCGATAGAACGCGTATCTTGGAGTTGGAAGCATACAAAAAGGATGGCTTTACTATCTGGGTGGAAGTCAGCTTCTCCTTTTTGCGCGATAATGATCGCAAGCCTGTCGAAATTATCACTGTATCCCGAGATATTACCGAGCGCAAGCAGGCGGAGAAAGAGCTGAAGCTTTTCGCCGAAAATCTTGAAGATGCCAACATAGCACTGCGTGTATTAATGAATCGCAGGGATAAAGATGAAAAGGAATTTGAGGAAAAATTGCAGGTCAACATCAATGATCTGGTTATTCCTTATTTGAAAAAGCTGAAGATGGGGAATCTAGATGATCGTAATAAAAATTATGTGAGTGTTTTGGAAAAAAATCTTAGCGATGTCTTATCTCCATTTATGAGAGACATTCTATCTTCACATAAGAATCTAACACCTCAAGAAATTCAGATTATCGACCTGATCAGGCAAGGAAAGAATACAAAAGAAATCGCTAATATGCTCAACGCATCGGCAAACACTATTGCGACCCACAGAGATAATATCCGGAAAAAAATGAACTTAATAAATTCTAAAATCAATCTTCGCTCACATATCCTATCCCTCAAATAACCAGTATTTTATATAGGCGATTTATCCTCAATAATTCATCGATCATAACTATTGCAAGATGAAAAAATAATAGTATAACTTACACAGCCGTTTTTTATTAATGTTAATAAATATCACATTAATAATATGAACGCTGACGGAGTTGAATACATATATTTTGCATTATGGTTTAGCAGTGACACCGCAGAGCCTCGCCAGTTTTAAAACTTTCAGAGAAACCCGGAATCATCCTAAAACCGCAAAAATTCATAATGAACTGTTAAAGGAATATCCGTCTATTTCTATTATGAAGGTTTGTTATAAGTATAGCCCGTCAGTGACTAAATATAACGTAATCAATATAGGAGGCAAAAGAATGTACAACGCGACTGCAGTTAAGGAAGATCAGTCCATCATGGTTGATCCCCGGGCCGGTAAATATCTGACCTTTTTCCTAGCCAGCGAGGAATACGGAGTGGAGATCCTCAAAGTACAGGAGATCATCGGACGGATGCCGATCACACCGGTGCCGTTGACATCAAAGTATATCCGGGGAGTCATCAACCTTCGGGGGAAGATCCATCCCATCATGGATCTAAAAGTCAAATTTGGTATGGATCAGACGCAGATCACCGACGAGACCGGCATCATCGTCATCAAAACTTCCACCTTAATGATGGGGATTCTGGTGGACAAGGTTTCGGAGGTGGTGACTGTGGCTTCCGGGGACATCGAAGACACTCCGTCTTTCGGGGCGGATGTTAACCCGGAATATATTTTGGGCATAGGCAAAACAGGAGGACGTATCCGCTTGCTGCTGGACATTGAAAAGGTGATAACGGCTTATGATGTCATCCATCTGAAAAAGGCTACTGATGTTGTAAGTGAGGAAACCAAGTCCGAATCGAAAGAATTAAAAACTAAAATAAATAACTAAAGCAACAATAAAAAGGAGATAGGAAATGTTTGACAATATGAAAGTCGGAACCAAGCTTATCGGGAGCATTTTATCGGCGGTCGTCTTACTTGCGGCGATAGCTCTGATTGGTCACGTCAATATAAGATCAATAGCCGCCCGGAGCGAGGTGATGTACAGCCAGAATACCGCGGCCATTGAAGATATGGGCGCTATCAATGCCAGCCTCGAAACAATGCGGGGAGACATCTACCGGTATTTTGACGTACCGGCCGACCGGGAGAAAATGGGAAAGAGCATAGATGATACCATTAGTTTTGTGAATAAAACTATGCAGACTTATAAAAGCAGAAATATAGGAGCAGACGAAAAGAAGATTATCGCTGATTTCGACACCGCCTGGCCCGAAATGCAGCGCGGCTATAAAGAAGGAATGAAGGCAAAGGATGAAGGCAAAGATGATGAAGTTGCCCGCCTGTTGGGCGCCGGAAGCTATGGGGTCCAAGCCCGGATGAAAACCTTTGCTGCCATCCATGACCTTAATGAAATCAACCGCAAGAACGCCGAGGCAGCCGACAAGTCTATCAGCAACGCAGCCTCAACGGCATCCATTGTTCTTTTAATTGCCACTATATTGGTAGCGGCTATAGCCCTGACAGTTGGTCTGATGCTGAACGCCTCGATAACAAAACCCCTGAACAAGGCAGTGATAATGATTCGGGATTTTGGGAAAGGTCATCTCTCCGAACGACTTAATCTGGATAGGAGGGATGAGATAGGTATCTTAGCAAAAACAGTGGATCAGGTTGCTGATGATCTTCAAAAATATGTAGTAAAGGGGATGCAACAAATATCGGAAGGCAATATCAATATCGAGACCCCGATGATGGATGAAAGAGATGAAATCGGCCCGGCAATAAAAAGAATGGTGGAAACCCTGCAGAAGCTGGGTAATGAACTGAAAGAATTGACCCAATCGGCAATGGAAGGCAAACTGGCTGTTCGCGGTGATGAGCAGGCTTTCAAGGGTGTCTATCAGGATGTAGTTATGGGCATTAATAAGACACTGGATGCGGTGATGGGTCCGATCAATGAGGCCTCAGGTGTTTTGGTTCAGGTAGCCAACAAGGACATGACGGCCCGTGTCAAAGGAGATTACAAAGGCGACCATGCCAAGATCAAAGAGTCTCTTAATCTGGCGGTGGAGAATCTGGACAAAGCGCTGCAACAGGTGGCCATTGGCGCTGAGCAGGTGGCCTCGGCCAGCATTCAGGTGAGCACAGGCGGGCAGTCGTTGTCGCAAGGAGCCAGCGAGCAAGCCAGTTCTCTGGAGGAAGTGTCCAGTAATTTGCAAGAGATGTCGTCCATGACAAAACAAAACGCTATAAACGCCAAAGAAGCCAAAGGCATAGCGGATCAGGCCAGGGGCAGCGCCGACAAGGGCGTGGAAAGCATGAACCTGATGTCTTCGGCCATCAACAAGATCAAAACATCATCTGATTCCACAGCCAAGATAGTCAAGACCATAGACGAGATCGCGTTCCAAACGAACCTTTTGGCTTTAAACGCCGCGGTGGAAGCAGCTCGTGCCGGAGATGCCGGCAAGGGATTTGCGGTTGTGGCCGAGGAGGTAAGAAATCTGGCCATGCGAAGTGCGGAAGCGGCCAAGAACACGGCCAATTTGATTGAAGAAGCGGTCAAGAACTCAGAAAACGGTGTTGCCATCAATGCCGAAGTATTGAAGAACTTCCAGGAAATCACCGAGAAAACCAACAAAGTCAGTCAGGTAGTGGCGGAGATCGCGGCGGCTTCGGATCAGCAGGATCAGGGAATAGGCGAAGTAAACAAGGCAGTAGAACAATTGAATCAGGTAACCCAGCAGAACGCGGCCAATGCCGAGGAATCAGCCAGTGCTGCGGAAGAGATGTCCTCACAGTCCGAGGAAATGCGGAGTATGGTCGCCGGTTTTAAGCTTACCGGTTCAGGAGAATACACACAGTCCCCGCGGTCAGGCAAACCATTGGGGCATCTGTTGCACAATAATCCGGCTCAACAGAAAAAAGGCTTCAAAGCTGCGGCCGGTCTTCAACCCGATCCCCGCAAGGTGATACCGATGGATTATAATGACAGCAGCGTATTAAGCACTTTCTAACTCTACCAAAGGGTGATGTGGAAAGTTCCTTTCTCTCCTTCTTCATCGGGAGAGAAAGGAACTCTCAAAAAATACAATGGATGTGGAATTAAGAAACCTTACGACTATAAATTAAAACTATATTACATAAAATAAGATCGTTTTTAAATGTGAGAAAAAACAGAGATAAAACCAATGTATGTAGAAAATCTAAGAATGCATAAACCAATTGAATTGAAAGTAAAAGAAAAACTGCGGGAAAAAGAAGAGCTTCATAGAACTATATTTGAAAATACAGGTATGGCAACTGTTATATTCGAAGAAGACGCAACTATATCTCTGGCTAATGCGAAATTTGCGGGACTAGCTGGTTACACAATAGATGAAATCGAAAACAAGAAAAAATGGACAGAGTTCGTTGTAGAAGAGGATCTGGAAACGATGCATCGTCTGCATAGAATTGATCCATATGTCACTCCGAAAAGTTATGAATTCCGTTTCATCGATAGATATGGTGAAATAAGAAATATATTTTTAAACATCGATATAATCTCTGACACAAAACAACGCATCGCATCTCTTCTGGATATTACCGAAAACAAACGGGCAGAGGAAGCGCTTCGATTAAACGAAGAAAAATATCGAACCGTTCTTGAAGACATCCATGAAGGTTATTTTGAGGTTGATTTGGCCGGCAACTTTACTTTTTTCAACGATTCATTACGCCGTTTCCTTGGCTATTCCCAAGAGATATTGATGGGTATGAATTATCGTCAATATATAGACAAGAAGAACGCAAAAGAACTTTTTCAAACGTTTAACAAGGTTTACAGCACAGGGAAACCTACTGAAGGATTTGATTGGCAGGTTATAAAAAAAGACGGGACTAAAAAATACGTTGAAGCATCTGTATCGTTACAAAAAGATTCATCAGGCAAACCAATAGGGTTTAGAGGAATTGTACGCGATGTTACTGAACGAAAAATAACGGAAGAAGAACTTAAAAAAACACAGTTGTTCAATACAGCTATTCTAGATAGCATTCCGGGCATCCTTTACCTCTATGATGACACCGGCTATTTAGTTCAATGGAACAAACAAAATGAAGAGGTAACAGGTTATTCCAGCGAAGAACTCAAAGGCATGTATGTGCTTGACTGGTTCGGCAGTGTAGAACCCGATACATCAAATATTATAAATAATGTAGCAAATGTGATGAAGAATGGGTACGCTATGACCGAGGCCCATATTATAACCAAGAGCGGACAAGCTATTCCCATGATTTTGACCGGAGTCAAACTTGCCATTGCCGGCAAGGATTACCTTCTTGGCATAGGCATTGATATAACCAAGCGCAAGAAGGCGGAGGAGGCGCTAAAGAATAGCGAATTAAAATACCGCAACATCTTTGAAAATGCTATTGAAGGCATTTACCAGTCGACGAGAGAGGGTAAGTTTATTACGGCCAATGCTGCTTTAGCCCGAATGGCCGGATATGAATCACCTGAGGAATTAATTGAGTCGATCAAAGATATAGGAACCCAGCTTTATGTTCATCCCAAAGACCGGAAAAGATTCCTGGAAATCAGGGACGCAGAAGGCTTTGTCGAAGGTTTTGAGGTTGAATTTTATAAAAAGGACAGAAGCAAATTCTGGGTCGTCATCAATGCCCGAGCGGTCAAGGATGAACAGGGGGAAATCATCTACATTGAAGGACTGATAGAAGACATCACTATTCGTAAGCATGCCGAAGAACAACTTCACCAGACCCTTGACAGACTCAAGAAAGCAGTTCGCACGACTATTGGGGTCTTGGTGTCCGCCGTAGAGTCCAGAGATCCCTATACGGCCGGTCATCAGGTCAGGGTTGCGCACCTTGCCAGAGCCATTGCCACGGAGATGGGATTACCCCAGGATAAAATTGACGGAATCCGGCTGGCCGGTTCCATCCATGATATCGGAAAATTATCCATCCCGGCGGAAATATTGTCCAAGCCTACCAAGCTGACAAACATCGAATATTCTTTGATAAAAGAACACTCTCGTGTTGGATACGAGATGCTCAAGGATTTTGAATCTCCCTGGCCGCTGGCGGAGATAATTTACCAACACCATGAATGTATGAATGGTTCAGGCTACCCAAGAAATCTGAAAAGAGATGACATTCTTATAGAGTCGCAGATACTGGCTGTCGCTGACGTGGTGGAATCTATGGCTTCCCATCGTCCCTATCGTTCGGCTCTGGGTATTGAGGCAGCCCTCGAAGAGATCGAGAAAAACAAGGGAATTCTTTATGACGGTCTTGTCGCAGATGCCTGCCTGAAATTATTTCGGGAGAAAGGCTATCAGCTTACATAAAATAGAGAAACCAATCCCGTAGAAAAAATATGATTGCAACCAGTAATCCTCAGTTTTGACGACTGCCAAATATTGTGGATTCGTAGGTGTAACAAATAATTCTGCTGATTCGGGATTCGGAATTTTATTTCTTTCTTCCTTTTCAGTTTATCAATTTCTGATTTTATCCCAGGTTACACCTGTAATCGTTATGAATTTCTTGACAATTAAATTAATCCTTTATATGAGAATATCTAAGAATCAATTTTTGTCAGAGGAGGCAAACATTGAAAAAATTATCAATTTTTTATACTAGAGTACTGTTGATCATTGGCAGTATTGCCATGTTGTCAACAATACTTGTTGTTGAGACATCGGCTGGCCAGCTCGACTCGATAGCAATCGATCCGGGAGCAACCACGCTTCATTCTGAAGAAACTGTTATGGTTCCCGCTAACGGCGCTGTCGGATCCAACATCTATGTAGCCGGCCGGGCATTTCTTTCTATAGATTTTGCCGTGCAGCCGGGCAAACAGGTGACGTTGCTTGTTATAACGGACGCGCAAAAGCAGGACATGGACGCTGGAAGACCGATTACGGGACGTCCGCGGGTTCGCGCACCCATCGATGGAACTGCAAGTCAGTCAATAACTATAACTCAGGGAGGTAACTATTATGTCGCAATTCTCAATTCGGACCCGGAGTCCGTATCCGTCACGTACAGAGTCTGTGCCCGTGCATACTGATGTCCAACGCCGCAAGTCTTTTAAAATTAGTCTGGCTGTTTTAGCCGTTATCTGCGGATTTATTTTTGCCGCCAGCCGCGTGACCGCAGCTGCAGAGCAGGTGCTTCTCGACCAGAGCTTAACCCTTTCAGCAAGCGGTTATGCCTCGAACTTATATATTCCTCAGCAGGCAACGGTTTTCTTTGACTATACTATTCAACCCGGGAAAAATGTGCTTTTGGTGGTTATTACAGAAGAACAGTGGCAAGCTGTCAGCGCCGGTGAAAAGGCGACCGGTTTGCCGCTTCTCCGCACGACTGTCAGCGGAAGCGGAACCGAATCCGTAAGCCTGCCGAAGGGGACATACACAGTTGCCCTGATTCCCCAGGACGGTGCAGCCCAGGCAACCATCAGGGCACGCTGCAGTTACTAGGAAATGGCCATGTATATAGTCACAGGTAATGCCGGACAAAGCAGCAGCGGTAAATGGCGAAACTGTGGATGGAATGCAATTACAGCGGCATGTAAGGCAATCTTTCTTATTTCTGCCGTCATGATAAGCGCTACCGACGCCCTGGCTGTAGGCGGGTCAGCCGTAAGCGCCCAGTGCTGGGTAAACGGCATTCTGCAAGGAGGGTATCCTCTGGATAAACCCTGTCCCGGAACAACCGGCGGTGGAGGTGGAGGAACTGTCATCATTATGGGCCCGCCGGTAATCGTTTGGCGTCATCCGAGCGCGGAAGGCTCTCAGATGCCGGGGCTGTCTCCGGTGGACAACAGACTGGCCAGTCAACTAAACTCCATAGCTGATACAGCCATAACTCTGAGGCAAAAAGGCGAATTCGCCATGAGAAACGGCGATTACGCGAAGGCGAAACTTTATTTCGATGAGGCCGGCAGAAGAGACCCAAATGATCCGGAACTTCAGCAGGACTTCGATAAACTCCGTGGCCTGTTCGACGCGGGCACGCAGGAAATAAAGGCGCCGCACCTGCAATTGCCGAAGCAGGAATTTCTGAAACCTGTGCCGGACGAAAAAGTCAGCAAATATATGACAAATCCGGAAGTAAAGAAACTGCGCGAGGCAGAGATTATTACTTATAATAAACTGGCCAACGCTGATGCCGCGCTCAATACCGTGACAGAAAGCGAAAAGAACGGCACGGCGTCAAAGAGCGACGTCGATCAGGCGCAAACGACACTAAATAAGGCCGTCGAGAATTTTCAGCAGGCCCACAAAAAACTGGAAGAAAAAATATATGTGCTGGATTAACAGATGAAACGGTCACATTTCTTACTGTTAGGCGTCATGGTAATGCTTGCCGCAACCATGCAAAGTCAAAACGTTTATGGCGAATGTCCGCCGAACTCCGCGCCCGTTTCCGAGAAAGACAATGTTGTTCATTGCCGTTGCATCCAAGGATTTGAAAATAAGGGCGGCGTTTGTTTGCCGGTAACGAAACCGGAAACCAAAAACGATAAGCTGCGAAAGGCCTGGCAGAAAGCGCTTAGCTGTGCGATGGAACAGGTATATGCGCGTGCCGAGTCGCTTGGAGGGACTGGAAAAAACTTTTCGCAGGAACTGCGTAATGAAATGACAAGGGTTTTTAATGAGGCGGGAAAACCGGTCAAAAACAGCAATGAAGATCAGGTCGTCACATTGGATCTGGATCGACAGGAATCGTTAAGCGTCTCCGCGGACCGGCAATTTATAGTAAACGTTGCCGTACACTCTCTTTACGATGACAATATACATGTGGATGTACAGAGCTACTTTTCCAGTTCCGGCAATAATGTAAAAGACCGGCAGGAATATCTTGAGAACCTGATCCAGATTAACAAATTCGGGGAAATAATGGCGGACAAGGAATCTGCGGCGGTCAAAGCCTGTCTGGCAAAATGACCCGTATAGAATCCTTTTAAGGAATATAAGAGATCATTACCTGGTTATCAATGTCTGATACCACGTTATAACCCGTAATAAATACAATTCACGCCCGGCAATAATCGACACCGCACATTATATTTTGTGATCAAGAGTCCTTTAGTTCATACTGGAAATAAATATCATCATCGCCCGATGCAATACTCCTGATCTTTTTCACAACAGATTTTTTTCCGAACGTTTTGAGCGCCTGCTGATTGTAACCCATAATAAGTTGCTCGAAGTACAAATTTTTTATATTAATCCCGGTGATTTTGAGATGAACGATGTTGTTCTCTAACTTTGTGATGACTGTGCCTCCATCATAAAACGCCGTCCAAAGCTTAGGCATGTAAGTCTCGACGAACTGCTTTATATCCTTTGTGAGCATAAAAGCTTTGTACGGGCCTTCCGGCGACAGGGCATATTTAGCGCCTACTCTCCCAAACATCAGGTATGACATTCTGTCATTGTTGAAGAATTCCGAACACATCTCGTCAAAAAAAACGATTAATTTTTCCACTGGAATGAGAGTAACGGACATAATCATATTTTTGAAATATTTGTCTTTCTCTGCCAGCCTGGTCATAAAGGAATTCCAGCGTTCCTGGCCGAAAGCTGTGGTCATCGCCGTCTTTGTCAAAACATAAAAAGTGCCTTTTACGTTCATATCGGAACCTCCTATTTAGAATTAGTATATTATAAATTTCTAGAAACGCAACCCCCACTTTCGTGGGATATTGAAAAATGTTATTAACTTTATTGAATCAATATTTTCTAAAGTGAATATTAAATTATTCCACGTTGAAGAAGATTTGAGGGCGGCAAGCATTTCTTCCTG
>Ga0187851_10001264_pt1 | contig 24387 bp, 25 predicted proteins | sample June2016WEW_6_10_FD_132997 | JGI IMG/M metagenome (GOLD analysis project Ga0187851, IMG submission 132997) | Peatland microbial communities from SPRUCE experiment site at the Marcell Experimental Forest, Minnesota, USA - June2016WEW_6_10 | ecosystem: Environmental > Terrestrial > Soil >...
CCGACTGGCGTTAGCTTTGGCAGCTTGCGCTAATTTGCTTTGCTTACGAGCAACTTTGTGCTTCGACATAAGTTTTTTCTTGTATGCTTTGTCAAGCTCGCTTTGTGCTTTCCGTTGGGCGGTCACGGTTGCTGCTTTGGCCCCACTAAGTGATCGCTGGAATGTTTTTAAGGCCCGATTAAGCGACCGTTTGGATCGACTGTTGCGCACTGCTGCCCGTTGGGCAGTTCGAACGCGTTTTTTGGCTGATTTAATGATAGGCATTTAAAAAACCCTTCAGTTATATTGCTTTATAAAACAACTATACCTGGGGAGGGAACAGTTTGTAAAGAAATTTGCAGTATATTAATCTGTTAAAAAACCAAACAAAATTATCGACACGCTTAATCTTTCATGGTATTATTTAGTCCAATAGGCTATAAAATAAAAACATGGATAATCCCAGACAGCAGGTAATCGAACGTTTGAAACAAGCCAGTAATGTACTGGTTACGGTTAGTAATAACCCGTCAGTTGATCAGTTAGCTGCTTGTATCGGATTAGCATTGATGTTGAATAAAATGGGCAAGCACGGTACTGCCGTATTCAGCGGTGAAGTGCCTTCTACAATTGAATTTTTACAACCGGAAAAAACAATTGAGAAAAATACTGATAGCTTGCGAGACTTTATAATTGCTCTCGATAAATCCAAAGCCGATAAATTACGCTATAAAGTCGAAGACCGAGTTGTCAAAATATTTATTACGCCATACCGGACGACCTTAAGCGAAAAAGACCTAGAGTTTAGCCAGGGCGACTTTAATGTTGATTTAGTCGTTGGTTTAGGTGTCCACCAGCAAAGTGAACTCGATCAAGCCATAACCTCCCATGGCCGGATACTGCACGATGCGACTGTAATTTGTATAAACAATACGCCCAATGGTGATTTGGGAAATATAAATTGGATGGATTCGACTGTTGGTAGTTTGTGTGAATTGGTCGTCCAACTTGGCCAGGAATTAAGCCAAAACATATTTGATAAGCAAATAGCCACAGCATTACTAACCGGGATCGTAGCAGCAACCGATCGTTTCAGTAACGATAAAACAACTCCGCAAACTATGAGCGCCAGCGCTAAGCTTATGGAGGCAGGCGCTAATCAACAATTAGTTTCAACCCAGTTGGAAATCCAACCGGTCATTCCACCAGCGCCCCCAGTTGAACAGGCTTCACCAACGCCAATCCCACCTGTCACAAGTACACAGCCACCGGTTAACGACGGCACATTGTCAGTTGACCATAATCAACCAACCGATGTCCCTCAGCCACCGGCCACCCAACCGTCCGCCGGACAGATTCACATTGATAACGAAGGTTTGATACATGATATTGACGCCAAGCCCGAGTTGCCGGAAACAGAGGTTAGCACGGCAGACACGGCCGTCGAAAACATCGAATCCACATTGCCGTCGGACGACAACCAAAATATGTCAGCTAGTGGCGTACCGGCTTATACATCAAATACGCCTGCCATGAATAATTTATTTGCTGCATCAACGTTTGATAACTTATCAACTCCTACCGCCAATCCGGCACCAGCCGAACCAATGCCACAGCTTAATCTTCCGCCTGTCGATACTAACCCTGTTCCCCAGAGTACATTGCCGGAAAATGATGCTACGAGTAAGCCGCCAGTAGCGACAATTCCCGACGAAACTCTGGAACAACTGGAAGAAGACGTCCAAAGCCCACATCTTCGTCAGGCACCGATTAATTTAACAACTCCGTCAACTACACCGGTTGCCACACCAACTGCTCAAATATCATCATTACCGGACATTGAAGCCGCTCGCAGTGCGGTTAAAGAGGCCGTCAACAGTCAACCCAGTCCACAACTTGAACCAATCGCCGCTTTAAATGCTCAGACTGCCTTTGACAATATTCAAGGGACACAAACTGTTACGCCGACTATGCCGGCAAATGAGAACCCGTCACCAGGCCAAAATCCGCCGCTGGCACCGTTAGATTTTCCATTGCCGACTCAACCAGTAATGCCTACAGCTATTAGCAATTATATTGAAGCTCCCAGCGCACCAGCTGCTCCACCAGTACCGCCACCAATGACTTATTTACCACCAGCCATGGCTCCGCCGACCGAAGGACCTAATTCTATACCAGATATTCCACTTTAGTAAGTTAGTATTCCACTAAAATTAAGGTAAGATGACTTTAATGAATGGTATTTTATTGATTGATAAACCAATTGGCTGGACAAGCTTTGATGTGGTCAATAAAATACGGACAATTATTGAAGCGGCTGAGATAGTAAATGGCCGAAAAAAAAGATATCCGGTCGGTCATAGCGGGACGCTTGATCCGCTGGCGACCGGATTGTTAATTATCTTAATCGGCTCAGCCACCAAACAATCGGCCGTAATTGGTAAATTTGATAAAACTTATCAAGCGACAATGAAACTGGGATTTACTAGTACTACGGGTGATGAAGAAGGCGATAAAACACTTCAATCCAGCTTCCAACCACCAGTTGAACAGATTAACTATGTTCTAAAGCGCTTTTTAGGCCCGATTGAGCAACTGCCACCGACTTACTCGGCGATAAAGATAAAAGGCCAACCGGCTTACCGTTTAGCTCGGAAAGGTCTGCCTGTTCAGCTGAAACCGCGTCTAGTACAGATCAATTCATTACAATTAGAAAGTTATCATTATCCATTAGTTAAATTGTCGGCAAGTGTCAGCAGCGGCACTTATATCCGATCATTAGTAGAAGATATAGGGAAAGCCCTATCAACCGGTGCCTATACGGTCGAACTTAGGCGGATCAGCATTGGTCAGCACCAAGTGAGTCAGGCGGCCAGTCCGCAAGACCTGACTTTTAGCGATATTTCTCGGCGGTTGATTGGACTGTAATGTGGCAACAATCAATTTAATAGTTGCATCTAAGAAGCAAATCTGTTATAATCCCCGTTAGCGTGGTCAAAAAACAAGTGGTGACAAAAGATCTACAGAGTCATAAAACCGACACTGGCAGCAGTCCTGTTCAGGTAGGTATTATGACGAAACGAATTGAGACTCTTGCTGGGCATATGAAGACTAATAAAAAAGACTTTGCCGCTCAGAGAGGTCTATTACAATTAGTTGGTAAACGACGCCGTCTGTTACGCTATATTGCCCAGAAAGATAGCCAGTCATATCTGGATTTGATTAAGAAACTAGGCATTCGTCGTTAGATACACCTCTTTATATTCTTAAAAAGTCAATTTGCATTATTATTCTGCCAGAAACCGTTAAGAATTAAAGACGCGTAACTACCTTTTTTAGATTTCTATGTTTACAAATAAATTAATTAATAATCGGCTACATACGGGACAGAGCACAGTTATACGGCAATAACGTATACCTGAACCCTGGGCCGTAAAGTGCCAAGAAAGGATAATAATGGGACAAACTATAAATCCATTTGGAAAGAAAATAATTAGCGTAGAGACAGACTATTGCGGTAAACCGCTTAGCCTAGAAGTTGGACGGGTCGGCTTTAGGACGACCGCTAGCGTAACTGCCCGTTACGGCGATACAGTTATTTTTGCTTCTGCAATGGTAAGCGAACAACCAATAGCTGGTTTTGACTACTTTCCACTAAGCATTGATTATGAAGAAAAAATGTATGCAGCCGGTAAAATCAGCGGCAGCCGTTTTGTCAAACGTGAAACCAGACCAAGCGATGACGCGGTACTAGTTGGTCGATTGATTGATCGACCGATTCGACCGCTCTGGCCGAAAGGTTACCGCCATGAAGTGCAGGGTATCGCGACAGTTTTAAGTATGGACCCCAATTTTCGGCCAGACGCCATTGCCATGATTGCCGTGAGCGCCGCCTTTATGCTAACTGGGGCCCCTTTTGAAGGCCCAGTCGCCGGAGTTAGGTTGGGTCTCGTAGACGGTAAATTAATACCGTTTGCTTCACCGCAGCAATTAGCTGATGGCGATCTTGATTTATTTGTCGCCGGGACTGAAAAAGCTATTATGATGGTTGAAGCCGGGGCTAACGAAGTAAATGAAGAACAAATTATTAAAGCCCTAAAATTAGCAGCTGAAATAATCAAACCAGCCATTGATCTGCAAAAAAAGCTGATTGAAAAAGTTGGCGTGGAACAGCAAGTATATAACTTGAGTTTACCAAGTGAAGATATTCAGAAACAAGTCGATGCCTGGTTGAAGGGTAAATTAGGCAAAAACATTAGAGATCAGTATCCTATTAGACACGAAAAAATGCGTTTATTGCGCGATGAAATGATGCTGCACTTCAGCAATGAACTTGGCGAAGATACCTTTAACGGTTTGAGCCAAGCCTATGAAGACGCCTGGTCACATACTGTTAACCAGGATGTGCGCGAGGGTATTATTAAGGACAATATTCGGCCTGACGGGCGGAAATTAACTGAGATTAGGCCATTAAGCTCAGAAGTTGGTTTTTTGCCGCGCGCCCATGGCTCCAGTTTGTTTACTCGTGGTATGACCCAAGCACTAAATATTGTGACATTAGCTCCCTTAAGTTACTCGTTATTAATAGATACAATGGAAAAAAATGCCGAGAAACACTATTTCCATTACTATAATGCACCCGGCTACACGACTGGTGATATCCGACGCTTAAGTGGTCCTGGCCGGCGCGAAATAGGGCATTCAGCCTTAGCCGAACGGGCTCTCCAGTCGGTTTTGCCTTCAGAAACAGAATTCCCATACGCCATCCGATCAGTAACCGAAATCATGAGTCAACATGGCAGCACATCGATGGCGGCGACTTGTTCAAGTTGTCTGGCGCTGATGGATGCTGGAGTGCCGTTAAAGCGCCCGGTCAGCGGTATTGCTATGGGGTTAATGCTTGAAGGCAACAAGTCCTTTATATTAAGCGATATTGCTGATGCCGAAGATTTTGCCGGCGATATGGATTTTAAAGTTACCGGCACAACCGAAGGCATAACTGCCTTGCAGATGGACATGAAAGTACATGGTCTATCCGTTGATGTGCTTAAGGATGCTCTCTTGCAAGCTAATGAAGGGCGAGCTTTTATACTAAAGCACATGCTAACTACTTTAGCTGCGCCTCGCCAAGAACTTAGTCCTTATGCTCCGCGGGTTGAATCAATAAGTATTAATCCGGATAAAATTCGTGAAGTTATCGGCAAGGGCGGTGAAATGATCAATAAGATCATTGCCGAGACTGGCGCGGAAATCGATATTAAAGACGATGGCACAGTATTTATCGCTAGCCCTGATAAACAATCAATTGAAAGCGCTATTCAGTTTATCCGAAGCTTAACAGCCGAACCGGAAGTCGGCCGCATTTACTATGATTGCCGAGTAGTCAGCGTTCTTGATTTTGGGGCTTTCGTCGAAATATTGCCAGGTAAAGAGGGTTTGGTTCATGTCAGTGAAATGAGCGAACAAAGAGTTGATAAACCAAGCGATGTTGTCCATGAAGGCGATCGGATAACTGTGAAATTGGTAGCCATTGACGATCGTGGTCGCTTACAACTGAGCATGAAAGCCGTCACTCGTGAATTACGCGACAAGGAACAACGAAACGATGGTAAAAAAGACGCCTAACAAAGATTGGTTAAAGTATCCAGGATGGCAATTACTACTTAGTATTGTCAGTCTTGGTATTTCTTATCTACTATTGTCACGCGCATTTGATACCGGCAGTTGGTGGGAATATCTTGGTGCTTTAGTCTTCCTGATATTGTCCATTAATCGATTAATAAACACTATTAAATTAAGTCATAAACGTGAATAAACCATCCAAGCAACAGCAGCTAGATAATATAAAAGCCGCCATAATAGCAGACAAGGTTTGCCCGGAATTGGCTAAAACCGCCACTCAATTAGTATTTGCCAGTGGTAATCCGGACGCTGATATCGTATTTATAGGTGAAGCACCCGGTAAAAACGAAGACTTACAAGGAATACCGTTTGTTGGAGCCGCGGGTAAGTTTTTAGACCAGATGTTGGCTATAATCGACCTTAAACGGCAAGATATCTATATCACTAACATTGTCAAATATCGACCGCCAGCTAATCGTGACCCGTACCCAGATGAAAAGGCCGCTTTCTTACCCTACCTGGAAGAGCAACTTGCAGTCATCCAACCAAAACTAGTCATCACCCTTGGCCGGCACAGTCTTAACTGCTTTTTACCGCAACTGCAAATCAGCCAATGCCATGGTCAACCCAAGCGCTACCATAATCGAGTATACCTACCATTATTCCATCCGGCTGCAGCCTTATATAACGGTGCTATGCGCCAAACTTTGATCGATGATTTTAATACAATCCCATCGATCATCAAACTTATAAAATAATTTTGAATTATCCATTTATTAACTTAAAAGAAAGGTAAAAACATGGATCAAGATACACCAAACAATAAAACTAACAACGGGGAACTCCCCAAACTGAAACTAAACAGATCGAATAGTCGCGGCACATCGCGTGGCGAAGCAATTCGCGCTCAAAGACGAAGTCAAGAAGATGCCCAACGCCTAACGGATCAATATGCTCCGGCAACCGTTAACGGTACAGCTAATCAGCCGCGTCGGGCCAATGTGATTGTAGATAACTCACAAAAATTACGCCTGACTTTTTTAGGTGGGCAAGAAGCAATCGGCGAAAAAAATATGCAGATTTTGGAATGGCAAAATGACGCTATTATCCTAGACTGCGGTAATGACTTAGGAGTTGAATTGCCTGGCATTAACTACACAATTGCCGATCCCACCTACCTGGAAAGCATTAAACATAAAATTCGAGGTTACATCATTAGCCATGGTCACTTAGATCATGTCGGTGGCCTGCGCCACATTGTGCCAAAATATCCGGCACCGATTTATGGTTCACGCTTTACTATTGGTGTCATTGAAAAAACTTTTGAAGATGCCAATGATGAAACTGGACTAGATTTTAAACCACAGACGGTAATTATGAATATGGATAATCACGAACGTCTTAAATTAGGCGTTTTTACCATTGAATTAGTTCGAATTACTCACTCCGTGCCTGAATCTAGCAGTATGGTTGTCGATACACCGATTGGCCGGATTATTAACACTGGTGACTGGCGATTAGACCCGGAACCACTTGACGAGAAACCGACTGATGCCGCCCGCTTGGCTGAATTGGGTAAAGAGGGAGTACTGCTATTGATGAGCGATAGCTGTAATACACAATTACCTGGTCGGACACCGACTGAGCATAGTCTCCAAGCAAGCTTCCATGACATTATCGGCCGAGCCGAAGGCAGAGTCTTTGTCGCCATTTTCTCTAGTAATATGAACCGAGTACAAATGATCGTTAACGCAGCTGTTGCCGCTAATCGTCGGGTAGCCCTGGATGGCCGCAGTATGATGAGTTATGCCGAAATTGCCGTCCGCCAGGGAATCCTAAAAATCCCTAAAGGCACAGTAACCGCTATGCGCGACGTAGTCACACTGCCAGACAACCAAGTACTAGTAGTTTGTACTGGCGGGCAAGGTGAACCAGGCGCTGCCCTGCAGCGAATGGCCACCGGCGAGCATAAACATATTAAACTTCATGAAGGGGACACCGTAGTTGTTAGTTCGACGCCGATTCCCGGTAATGAAGTTCGCTATGAAGAAATCGGCAACGATCTAATCTTGAAAGGAGTTCATCTCTATCGCCATCCGACACATGAAGTTGACGGTAGTGGCCCGCTGCATGTCTCCGGCCATGCCCGTCGTGACGAATACCGAGAGATTCTGCATATTATCAAACCGAAATTTTTCCTGCCGATTTATGCCGGAGCATTGCATCGGAAGTACTACATCGAAATGGCAGTTGAAGAAGGCTGGTCCAGACAGAATATCATCCAAGCTAATAATGGTGACAGTTTCCTGTTGACGGCCGATAAATGGGAAGCCGCTGGCCAAGTGCCATTTGGCAGTTTATTAGTCGACCAAACTGGGGCAATTGTTAACAGCGTAGTTGTTAAAGATCGAGTATTACTCAGCGAAGGCGGCTTAGTTACTGTTGTGCTTACTATCGATAAAAAAACTGGCGCATTACTAACGAGCCCGGACATTATCAGTCGCGGCTTTATCTATATGCGTGACAACGAAGAATTAATGAATGGCTTACGTCAAGAATTAAGACGAGCCGTAGCGCAACGATTTAAGCGGATTGATCTTGACCGATTTAAATTGGAGCTAAAAGATCATTTGACGCACTATTTGTTTGACAACACCCAACAGAGTCCGATAGTCATACCGGTAGTTAATGTTATCGGCGGCAAAGCTGGTGCCACTACCGTTCATGCCAACCACACTAAATCGGCCGAAGATATTGCACTTGAGCAAGAAAAACGCTTTCGCGATATGCGGGCTCGTTTACTGAGCCAAGATGCCAGAGTTGATTAGTTTAAGCAACAAACTGTCTTTCATGGCAGCTGAATAAGTGAATATATGATAGAATAACCTTGTTATGCCCAAAAAGAAAAAGCAAACAAAGGGTAATCGAAATACTCATTCAGTCACCACTGAACAATCAGCCTTTTGGTCATTAGCCGGTGGCATCAGCTTGATCGTGGTAGCCTTGCTACTGCTATTTGGTGGTTTTAATACCGGCGGACCATTGCCGAAAGATTTATTCCACGGTGCTTATTGGGCTTTAGGCTGGGCGGCTTACATTACCCCTGTGGCACTAATTTATTGGGGTGTCTACAAGTTTATTAGTGAAGATAGACGGATCCCGCTTGATAAATTAGTCAGCATGTTAGCGGTTTTACTGTTTAGCTCAAGTTTTTTCTTTACCAGCATGGTATCACACAATGTTAAAGGTGTTCTTGTGGGCGGACATGGCGGTAATGTTGGTAGAGTAATTGGCGAAGCCGTACTACGGGTACTTGATCGTTTCCCGTCATCGCTCATTTTCTTAGTACTGATAGTTTTTGCTATCTTTTTTGCCTTTGGTATCTCACCTAAAATAATCCTTAAATTAGGTCGGTTGTTCCATAATGATACGGAAGATACAGATCTAGCGGATCTTAAGTCCAAAGCCGAAAGTACCAGTTTCAAATTAAATGAAGGCGTGCCAGTTGAACACCACCCGCTTGGCGAACGAGTACCGCAAAATTCGCTTCGCAATACAGCCCAAAAAGTTGCTGGTCCCGAAAGCCGGGATGCGTTAACTTTGGCCAATGATCCAGATTGGAAATTCCCATCAGTCGATCTTTTAATTCAAAAACAAGATAAAGCTGACGCTGGGAATGTCGAGGCCAATGCTCGGATTATTCGGGAAACCCTGGCTAATTTTAATATCGACGTTGCCATGGAAGGCGCCAATATTGGACCAAGGGTCACCCAATATACTCTGAAACCATCGCATGGTGTCAAACTAACTAAGATCACTGCGCTTGAGAATAACTTGGCGTTAGATCTAGCGGCTAGTAACATTCGCATTGAGGCTCCTATCCCAGGCAAACGGGCAGTTGGCATAGAAGTACCAAACGTTAAGCCAGCCATGGTCAGAATCAGTTCGTTGCTCCAATCCCGCGAATGGGCTGAATTAACTAGCCCGTTGGCTATTACTATCGGCAAGGATATCGTCGGTTCACCAGTAGTAGCTTCGCTTGACCGAATGCCGCATATTTTGATTGCCGGCCAAACTGGTTCCGGTAAGTCAATCATGATTAACTCCATTATCACTAGTCTGCTTTATCGGAATACCCCATCGGAGCTTAAATTTATTCTGGTTGATCCGAAGCGGGTTGAACTAGCGCCCTATAACGATATACCGCACTTATTAACACCGGTGATTACTGAACCGGAGAAGTGCATTAGCGCCCTCAAGTGGGCGGTTGCTGAAATGGATCGGCGATATAAAGAATTAGCGGCTGGCGGTACCCGAAATATTGCTGAGTATAATCGCCAAAACAGTGATACGCACATGCCATATATTGTGATTGTAATTGATGAACTAGCTGATCTTATGATGATGGCGGCGCGTGACGTTGAGTCGTTGGTTGTCCGAATAGCCCAAAAAGCCCGGGCAGTTGGTATCCACTTAGTATTGGCAACCCAACGTCCGAGTGTTGATGTCATTACTGGCTTGATTAAAGCCAATATACCGGCCCGAGTAGCATTTACGACTACCAGTCAGGTCGATTCGCGAACCATAATTGACCAGATTGGTGCAGAAAAATTACTTAGCCTAGGAGATATGCTATTTTTGACTGCCGAAATGCCCAAACCGAAACGGTTGCAGGGAGCATTCATTAGCGATGAAGAAACCGCTAAAATTACCGATTTTATCCGTATGCAGCGTCCACCGCAATATGACCCGGATATTATTAGTCAGCCGGTTCAATTAAACGGTAAGGGAGGAATAGTGGCTGATTATGGTAGTGATGTTGACGATGATCTGTGGCGTGATGCGGTTCATGTAGTACTTGAAGCTCGGAAAGCCAGCACTAGTTTACTGCAGCGACGGTTAAGAATCGGCTATGGCCGGGCGGCCCGATTAATTGAGACCATGGAAGAACAGGGCATTGTCAGTCCAGCCGACGGATCAAGACCAAGGGAAGTACTTGTCAGTAGTATGGACGAAGTTTTTTCTGGTGACGTTAATATGCTTCACGATGAAGAAATAAATAAAAATTCCGATCAAGAATTCGAGTAATATTAGTCAATCAAATCATTTATCGGAAAATACGATTGAGATTTTGAAGTAAAAGTTGTTGCTTAATTATTAAAAATATTTTTAACTATATATATGTTAACTGCCAAAAATTTAGGTTTTGAATACGACAATAGGCCTGTTTTCTCTGGGATTGATTTGTCAATAAATAGTGGCGAAAAAGTCGGCATTGTCGGCCCTAACGGCTGCGGTAAAAGTACGTTATTAAAAGTATTAGCTGGCGTATTACAGCCTACTGAAGGTGAAATATTATCAACGGGGATAGAAGTTGGTTACATGCCGCAACAATTAGATGAATGGGTCGAATTTAGGGTAGAAGAATTTTTAAAGAAAGTTACCGGTGTTGAATCTGCCTTTAGTGATCTTGATCAAAGCGCACAAGAAATATCGTCGGGTTCGAATGATCAAACATTATTAATTTATCAAGCGGCGTTAGATCGTGTAGAAAAACTTGGTAATAACTTTGAGAATAAAATCAAAACTGCGTTAAGAAAAGCCGGCATTGATAATATTGATACCGATACATACATTAGTGATTTATCGGGCGGTCAGCGAACTAGACTAGCTATGGCAGCTACTTTCGCGTCTAACCAAGACGTAGTACTCCTTGATGAACCCACAAATAATCTAGATAAAGAGGGAATCATTGTATTGGAAAGATATATTAAAGAAGCCAGAGCATCTTTTGTGGTTGCTTCAAATGACAGAAGATTTCTCAGAAATTCTATCTCGACAATTATTGAAATGGCTGAAACTGGCGGAATCAATAGATTCGCCCTTGGCTATGACGAATATGTAGTTGCCAGAGAAGTTGCAAGGCAAGCTGCCGTTAAACGTTATGAAAAACATGAAAAGGAAGTCAGACGTTTAAGATTAATGGCCAGAAGTGCAATACAAAGAGCAAATGGCGCTGAAAGGTCACGAACTAAATCGGATAGTGATAAGTTAAGTCATAATTATTCTGCTGGAAGAGCTCAATCATCTGCCTCTAAAGCTGCGAAAGCAACTAAAAGCCGGCTAGATCATTTGGCTACCAGGAGACCAGATAACCCAAGCAAAAAATCGAATGTAAATTTTAGAATTCATGAAGCAGAAACAGCTGGAGAATTTAGAACAGCTATTTCGATGCAAGATTTAATGATCAAATACCCGGAATCCGATAGATTGTTCGGGCCGTATAATCTTAATATCCAAAATGGAGAAAGAGTATTATTATCAGGTCCCAACGGTGTTGGTAAAACCACTTTAATAAGATCTATATTCAATTCAGGAATGATTAAATCCGGTCAATGTACTATTGCTAGGAATTGCGCAATTGGCTATATTGACCAAAGTCACATTTTGCCAGAAATGGTCGCTAAACCGGTTGATAATATCATGCAATTATGTTTAGGGATCGATCGATCGGCAGCTACCAACCTTTTAGTTAAGTTTAATATTCCCAGAAGTTCATTTGATACGCCAGTTGGACAAATGAGTCCGGGCGAACGATCGAAAATTTTATTAGCCGCTGTTACTTATAGTAAACCCGATCTATTGGTATTAGATGAGCCAACAAACTATTTAGATATTCCAACAATTGAAGGTGTTGAAATTGCATTAAGAGAATTCCCTGGAACGATGCTAATTGTCTCGCATGATCGAGACTTCATCGAGGCCATTGGTGTTGATCGGGAGATTAAGTTGAAATCTAATATAATCTCACCATATATTCAATAAATTAGCATTTTTGTAATATAATCATTCAAGGGTATTAATAACGATTAGTAGGGAGGTTATCAAATGGGGGGAATTAATTGCAATACACCACCGAGTTCAATGGGTATTATCCCTAAAGAAATAATGGCGGAGTACATTAATCAATTAGCAGAATACTCAAACTTTCTTTTTAGGGGCATAAGTATGTTTTACGCCGCCAATGCCAATATTGAGCAAGAAATTATAAATAAAGGACCAAAAACTGTTAACTTACTCCCAGTATTAAGTGATATGAGGGATGCAGCTTCAACATTGCAAAGTGCAAGAACAAGTTTAGGTTCAGTTCAATCACTTTGGGCTGAAATTACTGAAGGCAGGATAACAAGAAAACCTGATTTTCTCAAACAACTAATTAATCTTTCTGAAACCGCACAACAAATAGACAATGCCAGAATTTGTCTATCGGCATTATATTCTGTTCAAGATCTACAAGCGAAAATTTGGTCTCAGCCAACAATTACAAATGCCATGGCAACTGCTGCTAAATCAATGACAGCACTAACATCATGGCAGATTGCTTTTGCAGAGCAACAAAAGAGCGTTGAATTGCTTGCGACGGTTGCCTAAATAGCGAGGAAGAGGTGTTGAAAACTATTCACCTCAAATCTGCAATAAGTCTAAATAGGAATAATTCAATTGAATTTAGTGCTTATTCTGATCCTTTCATAACTTTAAGGATCCCATTAAAGCCAGCAATATTTCGACCAGCTGCAACTGGCCTTAAATATGATGATGTAAAGCTAAGAGTAAACATGGAATTGCTTGAAGTATTGGCATCGAAATTTTGTCAAAAGGGATATATTAGCTGTGCTGCACATTACGATAAGGATTTAGCTGTCATTAATGCCAGAAACGAGGCCATTGAAAGAATCTCCTTAGCTGCCTGGTGGGCGCTTAGAAGGCCCAGTCTCAGACAAATAAAGAGCAATTATTTAACTGATTTTATTACGAATGATAATGATTTTTCGGCTGTGATTGGATTAATCCCTTCTGAATTTAGTTCAGGGAATACAGTCATCTGTATTATTAAAAATGAAAATAAATATCCTTATTCAGTGTTAGGTTGTGCTCATGATATTAGTCTTGATAAGGCAACCAACAAAGCTATTTTTGAAGCTATTCAATCTTGGATCGGGAGTATTTGGTATAAGGTAAATTCACCAAAGAATTTACCTGCTTGGGATTTAAAAGAGTTGGAGAATAGATTTCAGGAAATTGATAGCTTATCTTTAACCACTAATTTGGTTAGGAATAATACCCAGAAAATTGATATATCAAGAGATTTAAAAACCAGACTAAAAAATACGCCACAAGGGTCTGTAGCATGGATGTACCCAAAAGTTAACACCAAATGCCAAGTTCCAAACTTACTACCAACAGTTATTAGGGGAGAAACTATTTATGTATTCACCCGTCCGAATTGGTAGTTCCGTTTTGAATAAAGCACGAAAGATTATTGTCAAAGATTTGACGATAGATATAGATTCGTTTATAATTTTAACTAATATAACTCAGCTCATGACTATTTTAATGTGCATGGGCGTTATGCTAAAGGAGATTTCAATATGAACCAATACGAAATAGCCATTTTATATGACTCTGGACTAGAGATAGACCTTGATAAGGCAACTTCAAGATTTGAAAAAATCATTGCTGATAATAAGGGGAAAATTTTAAACAGCGATAATTGGGGCGTACGTAAGTTAGCATATCGGATTAAACAACACGAAACTGCAGTTTACGTTATTTATACCGTCGATTTGACGCCCAATAGCGTCCATAAAGTAGAAAATACCTTGCACATTACAGATGAAGTTATCCGTTTCTTAATTACTAAACCCGACTTGAAAGCAATTGCCAAAGCTGACGCGGCTAAAGCTGCTAAGGCTAAACGTTTGGCGGAACAAAATTTACCTGAAGACGAACAAGTTACGGAACCAGAAATCAAAGAAGAAGATGACAACACTTAACGGTGTACAATAATTACTAATAGCAAAAGAGAGGAATTTATTATGGCAAGAAGTGTAAATCAAGTCTTTTTAATAGGCAATCTAACGCGCGATCCGGAATTAAGACAAACCCCAAACGGCCAGAATGTCTGTGGTTTCGGGTTGGCTTTAAATCGCGCTTATCGAACCCAAACTGGCGACTGGCAAGAAGCTACCGATTTTATTGATATTGTTACCTGGGGGCCATTGGCTGAAAGGGTATCACAATATTTAGCTAAAGGTCGGCGCGTATTGGTGCAGGGCCGTCTACAAAGTCGTAATTGGGAGCAGGATGGCCAAAAACGCACAAAAGTCGAAGTGGTAGCCAATGACGTTACATTCTTAGATAGTCGTGGTTTTAGTGGCGAGCAGGAACCAGAAGTTCCTCTAACTACTGAAAAAACATCAACTGAAAAATTAAAACCCGGTAAAAAAGATAAAGAAAAAGAAGTTGTCATTGAAGATATTAGCGACGAACCAATTAATCTGGATGACATACCATTTTAATAACAATTAAGGAGTAAATGTAAATGGCGAAAATTTTTAAAGAACGGACAGATGTAGCTTACTTTGACTATAAAGACGTTAAAACCTTGCAACGTTACCTAAATGTATACGGACAAATTGAAACGCGTAAGAAAACCGGCCTAACCGAAAGCCAACAGCGTCATCTAGCCAAGGCTATTAAAAGAGCCCGACATATCGCATTATTGCCATTTGTTGCTAATAGCTAATATTCTCGACTAATACCCCAAATATTTTTACGGGTAAAATCGCCGAGAATTCAAATATATATTTAAGGACTAAAGCAATGTCGTTATCAATTACAGATTTAAAAAAAGGCGTCGTCTTTCAACAGGATGGCGTGCCATACCGAGTGATAGAGTACTCTCAAAAAGTTATGGGTCGAGGCAGCTCGATTGTTTCAGTTCGCATAAAAAGTTTAGTTGACGGTAAAGTATTCGATAAAACCTTTAAAGGTAACGAGCAAATTGATACAGCTGAAATTACCAACCGCGGAATGCAATTTTTATATACTGATAGTGATAATCTTTATCTGATGGACGATGAAACTTATGATCAGCTTACAGTTAAAATTTCGCTGGTCGGTGACAGTTTAAAATTCATCAGAGAAGGCGAACATGTAACTGCTCAGTTGTTTGAAGGCCGAATAATAAATATTGATCTGGCCAAAAAAGTTCCGTTGAAAGTTACTTATACTGAGAATGTTGTTAAAGGTGATACGTCCAGTAGCGTTTTGAAAGAAGCCACCCTTGAAACCGGATTAACGGTTAAAGTACCGGCTTTTATAAAACAGGACGATGTTATTATCATAGACACTCGAACCGGTGAATATATCGAGCGAGCTAAGCACTAGGATTTATTTATCCAATGCCTAAACTTCGACTGGACCGTGCGTTGCTCAAACAGGGGTTAGCGGATACCCGACGCCAAGCTGAGGATTATATTAAGCTCGGCTACGTTAGAGTTAATGACCAAGTAAACTATAACCCTGAGACTTTTGTCCCAAGCAGTGCCAAGTTGACACTTTCGGTAAAGGAAAGTTATGTCTCAAGAGGAGCATATAAACTAGATTCCGTAGTTGATTTGCTGCAGCTATCTTTTAAGAATAAGGTTGTACTTGATGTTGGCAGTTCAGTCGGCGGTTTTACGGATTATGTCCTTAAGCATGGAGCTTCCCGAGTAATAGCTGTTGATGTTGGAACCAATCAATTACACCCGCGTTTACGATCTGATAAGCGAGTATTCTTAGCTGAACAAACCGATATTCGCGATCTCAAGTCTTTACCCGAAATTCCCGATGTTGTATTAATTGACGTAAGTTTTTTATCGCTCCGGCAGATATTGCCACACATTGCTAAACTTTGTCAGACACAAACCATTATCATAGCCTTAGCCAAACCACAATTTGAAACAATCATTGATGATCTTAAAAACGACGGCATTATTAAAAATGCACATATCCGAAGAGATATTCTAAAAGATTTTGAACAATGGGCCCGCAAATCATTTGTAGTTATTGGCAAAGCTGATTCAGCAGTTGCTGGTGCAAAGGGCAATCTGGAAAGATTTTATGTGTTAAAATGTCGCCAATCAACTATTACGCCAATTACTAGAAAAGACAAAGATTAAGTTTAGCTTTAGCTATAGATAATTTTTTAACTTATTAATATCAAGTAATGTAATACAAAATTGTTCATCACAGACCAAACCGTGGCGCTCCAAATAAGCCATTTCTCGACTGGTAGTCTCACGGCTAGAGTTAATCGAACTGGCAATATCCTGGTGTCGCAGAGGGACTTCAATTAATATGCCTTTCTCAACCTTAGTCCCAAAACGGGCGGCGGTTGTCAGCAGGAATGAAATTAAGCGTTCGCGAACCGTCCGGTATTCAAGATTTAGTATTCTTTCGGAATGCAGGCGGTACATATCAACGACTTTTTCTAATATCACTAGGCTGGCCCTTGGATGTTTTTGGAGAAATTCCAGAAATTTCTCTGGTGGTATTTGCCAAACTACGGTTGGGGCGACAGCAGTGTAAATTATATGCTGATCAATACCGGTAAATGCCCAAGTTACCGCTAGTAAATCTTCACTTTTACGAAAAATCAACAAATTTTCTTCACCAAATTTGGTAATATCATATATTTTAACAAGGCCTGATTCTATAAAGAAAATGCCTGGCGGTGTCTCGCCGGGCCGGATAATAAACTCGCCTTTTGCATAGCTGTGGCGAACACCAGCATGGAATAAGGATATTAGTTGCTGAAATTGAGTATTCTTATCGGTCATAAAAATAATTATGATCTTAATAAGTCAATACGCATAGTTCTAGAAATAAACACTTCACAAAGCACGCCTAAACATTGAAACGGAATTCAACTACGTCATCTGGCCTCATAATGTAATCTTTGCCTTCGGTACGGACCTTGCCAGCTTGACGAGCTTTTAAGATTGATCCAGCTGTAATTAAGTCATTATAGTCAACTATTTCCGCAGCAATAAAACCCCGTTCAAAATCGGTATGAATCACACCAGCCGCTTGCGGAGCAGTAGCGCCTTTTTTAACGGTCCAAGCCCGAACTTCTTTCTCGCCAGCTGTCAAAAAACTCTGCAGCCCAAGTAATTCATAAGACGCTCGAACTAAATTTATTAGGCTAGATTGAACTTGACCATAGCTAAGTAGCAGCTCTTGGGCATCAACTTCGTCTAAATCTAGTAATTCCTGCTCTAATTTAGCGCAGCTAAAAAGAACCTGTTGATTAGCTATAAGATGGCTAAGTTTATCTTTCAATGATTGATCATTCATTTGATTTTCATCAAGATTGAACAAATATATTATCGGTTTAGCAGTTATAAGTTGGAGATCGGCAATTAGTGTTTTATTTATATTAGGATTTGCCGAAACTGGTTTACCGCTATCGAGAGTTGTCTCTGCTTCTTTTAGATTGATGAATAATTGCATTAAGCTGTGGTCGGCACTGGCTTCTTTTTGTAACTTCGGTAGTCGTCGTTGGACCGTTTGTAAATCAGCTAGGACTAACTCAGTATTAATAACATCTATATCACTAGAAGGGTTAACAGCGCTATCTACGTGTATGACATTCTGATCAGTAAATACTCGGACAATCTGCACGATAGCGTTGCAAGTTCGGATATGGGCGAGAAATTGATTGCCAAGTCCTTCGCCTTGGGAAGCACCGGCAACCAGCCCGGCGATATCAATAAATTTTATAGTTGAAGGCACAATCTTTTGGCTGTTATATAAAGTCGCTAAGACTGACAACCTATCATCAGGCACATTAACAATGCCGGTATTCGGTTCGATAGTTGCAAAAGGGTAATTGGCAACCAGCGCATTATTATGCGTCAGCGCGTTAAAGATAGTTGATTTCCCAACATTAGGAAGACCAACTATGCCACAAGAAATAGATGAAGACATGATCTTATTTTAACAGGTGAGCCAAAATATGTTTATTGATGAACAATAACTGTTGTACCGATTGGCGCCCAGTTATAAATCCACTCTGCGTCACTGTTAACAACGCCAACACAACCGTGCGAAGTGTTAATATTGCCAAAGACATTTGCCGGCCGCCAATAATTCCCATGGATAGCATCAGATTGGTAAAAATAATTGATCCACTGCACATTTGGTTGATAATAACGTGTGCCATCCGCATTATAACCGGTCATATTCTGAACCAGATATTTAGAAAAGATCTTAAATTGGCCAAGCGGCGTCGGTGTAGCCGGGGCACCAGCAGTAACTAAAAACGTGTTAATTAACTGACCATCCTGCCAAGCGTACATTCGTTTGGTAGTCGTATCGACCTCTAATAATTTGGCAAAAGGCGGCTTATTGGTAACTGTAAAGGGGATTGAGCTACTAGACATAGTAACACTTGCGCCGTTAGCGGATAGAATTTGGCTGGAAAGCGAATGAGTTAGACCTGGTTGAATCGTATAATTTATGCCGTTTACTCCTTTGATAATAGTTGCATCGGGTTCATTGGGGTGGGCTACGGTAACTTGATTAATCGGCTGATGATTATATGTCTGGACGACCGAATTTAAATAAGTCATTAAGGCGGGTTGTTTAACGGTTAATACTGTTGTACCGATTTTGGGACCCGCGCTAGTTGTCAGCCAACTGGTCACATTGGCTGGAGTTGGGTTAACAATTACACCGCTTAGATTAATATTGATCAATTGATTTTCAATCGCATTCATCTCCGGCGATAAAACACTGCTTTCAATAACTTCGGAGTTTGGCGGCAAAACAAAGCCGCTAGATGGATTGATTTTAGTTGCTATCCGGTGCTCAATATCTGCAGCGGTGTATTTTACGGTCGCTAATAAATGATTCTGCATCGCTACTACTGAGCCGCCGGCTACTATAGCCAAACAGAGTAGAATAATTATCAATCGGTGAAGTAACTTACTGCTTAAAAAGTTATTTATTGCTTCGCTGGGTTGGAGTTTATCGGCTGCAGTTGTTTCAACAAAGGCTGGCGAAAAAGCCGGTAAGGATTTTCTGTAAACAACCACCGTAGGATTTATAATTTTTTTTGGTTTGTGTTGCGGTAAGACGAAATCATTGCCGACGAATTTACCAGCATATGCATTGGCACCAGCCATAATATTTTTGCCCCATTTTTATGTTTGTCTCAACTCTTGATTTTAAATGTTCATGTTTATTCTACTACAGTTTACTATATGACTGTCAATAGCTATATTTGCAGCATCATGTGCATTGACAAAACCGAATATGGGCTGAGGGTATAATTGCCCTTTGAAACTATAGACATTTTGTTATAATTAGTATATTATATAATATATGGAATTTCAGGAAAGAGTGATGGCGTCAGAACCACCGGAACATTATCCATACGTTACTCGTCGGTTAGTGCATTTATTTGAAATAGGTGCCTTAACCAACGTAAAAGATTTTGACATAGAACCTGATTATGGTTATGTTTCTCGGATAAATTACGTTGATGGTAGTCATCGGGTTACTTATGGTAGTGACCTAGGGTTGAATGAAGGCGCAGCTTGTGAATTAGCCAAAGATAAAGGCCATACGAAATTCATGCTTCGAACTATCGGCGTTGAGTGTCCAGAAGGTGAAGAATTTTTACTCCCCAGTTGGGCTGAAGTTGTCCAAAACAACCCTAAAAAGATTCCGACAGGGAATCTTAGATTAGCTAGTGATGCCGACCCGTATATTAAGAGTCATTTTGGTTATCCGGCTTACATCAAACCAGTTGCTGGGTCAAAAGGCGGCAATATCTTTAAGGTCTATAATCCTGACGAATTGAAGACAGTCTTAGATTTTTATGAAGAGAAGAAAGTCCACTTAGCGATTGTTGAGAAACCTTTTGATATGCCGGATTATCGGGTTGTTATATTGGATGGTGAACTGATAAGTGCCTACCAGCGATTACCTTTAACTGTTACTGGCGACGGTTATCATACGGTTGCCCAGTTGTTATCAGCTCTTCAAGAACAATATGCGGAAATTGGTCGTGACACCAGAATTTCGCAAGATGATCCCCGAATTGCTAGCTATTTGGCTAAAAGCAAACTTACTCTTAATAGTCGGCCTGATCCGCAAGCCGAAGTTGTACTTTTGCCAGTTTCTAACTTATCGGCGGGTGGAACATCGGTTGATGTTTCAAGCTCAATCGATCAACACTGGGTTGATTTAGCGGTTTATGTCGCCAAGAATTTTAATTTACGACTTTGTGGTGTTGATTTGGCTTGTGAAGATATTACTGATCCTAAATCCCGTTACCTGGTAATTGAAGTAAATGCGGCTCCTGGTTTGGATAATTATGCCATGTCCGGTGATGCTCAACAAAAACTGGTTGATGAATTTTATACCAAAGTTCTCAACGCTCTGCCAGGAGCCCTAACTAAGTAATGATTATCAAGTCAATCAAAACCGAAACAATTACACCCGGATCGATTGACCTGATAACCCTGATCGACAAATCTATAAAAAGTCTTCGATCTGGTAGTGTGGTGGCGATAACTTCTAAAATTGTATCTCTCTGCGAAAACAATGTAGTGCCATTCGATAAAATAGACAAAGAACAACTCATAATTCAAGAGTCAAATTTATATTTACCGATGGCTATAAGTAAATATGGCCATAATTTTACGATTACCAATAATATATTGATTCCAGTGGCTGGTATCGACGAATCAAATGGCAACGGTAATTATGTGCTTTGGCCAAAACATGCCCAAAAAAATGCTAATAAGATACGGGTTTATCTAAAAAATAAGTTCAAATTAACCGATGTAGGAGTGATTATAACTGACAGCACTTGTCATCCATTACGCAGTGGTACTAGCGGCATTGTTTTGGCTCATAGCGGCTTTTCCGCTTTAAATAATTATGTCGGTGAACCGGATTTATTTGGTCGTCCTTTTAGCGTATCTCAAGCTGATATTGCCAATGGCTTAGCGACCGCAGCGGTACTCCAAATGGGTGAGGGTACCGAGCAGACACCAATCGTCATCCTGTCTGATTTGCCATTCGTTAAATTCCAAAATCACAACCCAACCACTAAAGAATTAAATAAAATCAAAATTTCAATTAAAGACGATTTATTCGCTCCATTCTTAACCAGCGTAAAATGGAAAAAAGGATACCGAAAATAGAAAACCCACCAATCGACAGCCGGTTACAACAATTTTTAAATCCTGACTATAGTTATCGATTTTCCCAAAATCCGGATGTTGTCAGGACTAAAGAAGATGCTATTAGAAATGGGATTAACTGTATATCGCTGGCCCATTTAGTTATTAAAGAATTGTTTAATTATGAATTACCATCTGGACTGTTGTGCGCTGAGTTATTCCTCGACCAAGAACACTTCGCGCCAATTACAGATATAAGTAATTTGCAAATGGGAGACCTGGTTTGGTTCGGTAACGGAAATAATCTAGCTGAACCCAGCCAGGTTGAGTTGCGTTACGGTAAACATGGTAAATTGATTAATTGGCGAGAGTTCCCGGTAAAACATGTTGCAATCTATACGGGAGTTATGGAAGTTGACGATCCTTTACTGCTACACGCAACTTTTTTCGATGGTGGCAAAAATACTATTTGGCCAATGTCTAAATTTCAAACCTATCAACGTTACAAAAAAATGCATGGTGTAACCCGTTTTATTATTAATTGTTAATTAAGACACCGGGATAGTTGAGCATTATATTAAATCGAATACCCTGATCGCCAGCTTTTATTAAGGATTGGTTGTTAGAATATTAAATATGAAACATTCACTACGTTTAAACTTGTTTTCCGTTATGGCTGTCATATTTGTAAGTTTTGGAGCTGGTTATGGTGGCAGTTTGTTGGCCGAAGATTTAACGTCTTCAGATACTACAACTCAAGCTAGCACGACAATCACGCAAAATTCGAGCACTAAAGTTGCCTCGCAGGAAACTACCAATAGCATAGCAGCTGTTTATAATAATGTTTCGCCTTCGGTCGTTAGCATTACATCAACTAGCACAACCTACAGCTTTTTCGGTGGCCCCGAAACTGAGGAAGGCGCTGGAACCGGTATGATAATCTCGTCTTCGGGGTATATTTTAACTAATAAGCACGTGGTACCATCGGGCACCCAAACCGTTCAGGTTACGACATCTAACGGTAATCAATATACTGCCACAGTTGTGGCTAGAGATTCAACGAACGATCTAGCAGTTATTAAAATAAATGCCACTGGTTTAATGGCAGTAACACTGGGTGATTCTAGTCAGATCCAAGTAGGCAACAGCGTTCTGGCTATCGGCAATGCTCTTGGTCAATTCCAGAATAGTTTAAGCAGTGGGATTATTTCCGGGACTAACCGCACGATTACTGCTGGCGATGACAGTGGCTTTAATATCAGTAGCGAAACTCTAACAGGTTTGTTGCAAACTGACGCCGCTATTAACCCGGGAAATTCCGGTGGGCCTTTGGTTGATGTGGCGACTGGGCAGGTTATCGGTATTGATACGGCAGTTTCCAGTGATGGGGAAGACATTGGCTTCGCTATACCCATTAATCAGGCGAAAACTTTTATCGCTAGCTATCTTTCAGCTCGATCAAACTAACAGCTTAAATTAAAATTTTTTCATATCAGTTTAGGCAGTATTTATAACCGTAATCACTTGGTATAATTCGATTATGCCTCACGGCGGTTATAAACCCGACACCTCTCATGCTGAACATATAAATTTAAAACGGCTACTTGGTCTGATAATTTTTCTTTTGTTTCTTTATGTAGTGCTACCGCAGTTCCATGATTTTCGCTCTAGTTTTGACATTATTAGCCATGCTAATCCTTTATGGCTACTGCTGGCAATTGGCGCCACAGGGCTGTCGTATCCAATTTCTTCACTAACTTATATCTATTTAGCAAAACATAATTTGTCTTATCCCAGGACAATGTTTATTAAATTAGCGGGCTCATTTACCAATCGATTACTCCCGGCCGGCGTAGGAGCAATGGGCATTAGTTATGATTTTTTACGTAAAAACAAACATACCCCCACCCAATCCATAGCCGTCGTAGCTGCCAACAATACAATTGGTCTTATCGGGCACCTAATTTTGCTGGCAACTACTTTGTTGATTGCGCATAAACCAATTACTCAACTATTCCATTTTGATTTTAAGATCCCGTCTTACTGGGTGATTATTATTGGTGCGGTGATTTTAGTAATAGTTGTTATTTGGTTTAATTTAGCCGGGAAGAATTTTTATCAAAACTTTATACAAATTCTTAAAAACTTAGGTAGTTATCGGACACATCCCTTGCGACTGGTTGGCGCACTGATTACTTCAATGCTTCTAACTTTAACTAGTGTCTTGTGTTTAATCGCTTGTTTAGACGCAGTTAACATACATCTGTCATTCATCAAAATACTTATAATACTTACGCTAGGCATAGCTGGTGGAACTGCCGTGCCAACACCAGGTGGACTGGGCGGGGCAGAGGCCGGGTTAGTGGCCGGTTTTATTGCCTATGGCCTAAAAAGCAGCCAAGCTCTAGCGGTTACATTATTATATAGATTAATAACCTACTGGCTGACTTTGATAATTGGCGCCATAGCATTTAGTGCTGCTAGAAGACTTAGATATATATAAATTTGATAACGTAACCAATTTACTTCTTAAAAATAACATGTTAGATTAAGCTTGTAACTTAGGCAGCTAGAGTTTTTCATTGTTAGTTATAACAAAAGAGGGTAAACTCGCTACCCAAGCTAGCACATTGACATGTCAGACTGTAAATAATAAAACCCATCGATTACGAATAAGTATTGTAGTTCTCTTAATCATGGAATACGGGTCAGCTACTTTTATATAAGTAGAGTAGCTGACCCGTATTCCAACAAGGGAATC
>Ga0187851_10001270_pt1 | contig 24331 bp, 16 predicted proteins | sample June2016WEW_6_10_FD_132997 | JGI IMG/M metagenome (GOLD analysis project Ga0187851, IMG submission 132997) | Peatland microbial communities from SPRUCE experiment site at the Marcell Experimental Forest, Minnesota, USA - June2016WEW_6_10 | ecosystem: Environmental > Terrestrial > Soil >...
CGAGGTCACAATCGACTCGTCGATGCTCTTGTTGGAGTGGCTGCTGCGCCGGTATCCGGGAATTTGCGGAATCTCGAAGACCGCGAGCTGGGTTTCGGGGTGCTTTTGCGCATAGCGCGTCAGCTTGTAGGCGATTTGCTTGGGAGTCGTCATTCCCGCATCGGGGAAGATGCTCCGATTGAAGTTGCGGGGGAAGTAATTGTTCAAGATCTGCCGGGCAAAGTCAGCGCAATTGTTGAAGAGCAGATCGAAGTGAGTAGTGTTCGGTCCAGCGTTGAGGCGGGCGATCAAGGCGTCGTCTTGTTCTGGGGTGGTCTCGAAGCGGAAGGCATAGGTGCGGCGCTCATAGGCGACTCCAACCAACTGCGTCCAACCGCCGTGAAAGAGATTACCCGGCCGCAGATCGATCCCCAGTTTCTGCAGATGCTGTTCGCGATAAAGGCTGCGCAGCCTGAGAACAGTTTCCCGGTCCACGCGCGTGGGAACGTCGGCGGCATTCTCGACTGAATAGAGATAGGGAAGAAGCGGAATCGCGACCCAATCGTAGCCGTCAATTCCCTCATAGCGAGCGATCACAGTACCCATTTCGCCGGCCTGGCAGCGGCGCAGCCTGACCGGAGTTTCAGCGCAGATTCGCTCGAGGTAGATGGCATTGTGCCCGGTCGGATTGATCGCGCCAAAGAACCCATAGGGCTCTTCCAGGAGCAGAGCCGACTGAGGGCGGGCCGAAGCGCAGCAAGAGTCCAAGGCAGCAAGAGCGACTAGATGGATCATGAATTGGCGAATCGAAATCATCGGTTCCCCTCAGCACGAAGAATCTCTGTCACATTCCCCCGATATGCAAAGGCCTTTCAGGCACCCGAATTCCATCGGAGGGAAATGAAACTCGATGCGGGCAACTTACTTGTCAGGGTTGCGCGTCAGGGCGAAAACGTTGACAACGATGGAAACGACAGGGAAGTCCCATGTTTTCTTGGACACAAGAGCGCGCAAATTGTTGCGATCCACGATCACGCCACAACCGGCCTCGCCTTTCCGGGCCGAAAAAATCGCTCAGGGCGCGATGCGCGCGGCGATGGAATATTTCGCGCGACAAAGCCCGACCGGCGAAAGGGGCACCCCCTTATGGTCGAGGCCGCACATCAGCGAAAAGAACTGGAACTACCGGTCAGAACGATCGTGGGGCTTACGGCCTTGGTCCTCGTCAAACCCCACGCGGGCAGAGCGTGCCGCACCGGCAATCGCCAGCAGGAAGGTTTGCATCTGGGGAGTGAATTCGCGGCGCGCGGCCTCCTGCTGGGCGAAGCTGAAGGCCCAGTATGCCAGGCAGCCAAGATACCCGGCGGAAGCGGCAAAAGCCAGCTGCTCGTGCTGGGCAAGAGTGGCCTGATGGGTCTGGATCACGGCCACGGTGAGAGCCACAATGGAATAGAGTCCGAGCCCGGTGGCGACTTGCAGCTCGCGGTCGCGCCAGCCAATCGACAGCAACTGGCTGCCGCCTGCGAGGACGAGGAAGAAGAGGATGCGCAGGATTGAGGTCGTCTGCTGGAGCTGGAAGTAGAGGAGTGCTTCTCTGGCCTGCGCGATGCCCTGCAGAGCGGCGAATGGCCAGATGGCGACACCGGCGACCAGGATCAGAAGCGCGACGATAACCAGGGAGCTACGCGAAAGGGAGGAGCGAATAGGCCTAAGCACCGACCAGGCCAACTCAACCAGGACAGCAAAGATGAGAGCAGAATCCAGAATTTCGTCGACGAAATAGGCTTGGAAAGTGAGCGTCGACGAGAAATGCGAAATCCCCATCAGGGCGGCGTTGCTCGCCACATCCCAAACGCAGTAGGAGCAGAAAACCGGCAGAGTTCGCCAAACATGCCTGTAGAAAAGCAGGCCGATAATTACGGTTTCGAGAAAGAGACCGCCGAAAAAGAACGCGCGGTTCAGCGAGTCAAACACGGGCGTCACCCCAAGAAGACTAAATCGGCAGAGCTGCTCCGCTCCCCGACAACCCTGATAAGCTAGTTTAAGGGTATTCCTCTTTCGGAAACAAAGCAAAAGGCCCGCCTGAAGACAGACGGGTCCTGCTTAGTAAACAAACTAAGTGTGGAGCGAGAAACTACTTGGCGACGTGCGGAGGTGTATTAGGAGCAGTCGGCACTGTCCAAGGAACGGCACTCGCAGAAACCGCCGAAACAACCAGCAACGCAGCAACCAGGACCTTAATGGTAGACTTCATGGGAATTTCTCAACTTTCTGTGCGAGACCGCACTACAAATCTCTGCAGAGGTAGAGTACCCCAAACGGGTGATAGTCGCTAGCACAAACGTGTTATTACAAAAATTTTCTTCCGATAGTAACGAAAAGTCATTTTTACAGGTAATCAAATCTGTGGTTACTTACTTTGGTTTCTCATTCTGTTCGCCTTAATCAAGCTGGTTCCACGCAAAGAAAAGCCTCATTATGCCAATGAGGCGGGGGACCGCGAGCCACAAATTCCGCTTGCAGACGGATGCTGGCCGGGCAACCTGACGGGTAATCGCGCAAGAGAAATTCGGGTGACCGAAGTTGCGCAGGGATGCACTTGAGGCGGTGCAGTCGGCCGAAGGAGGGCTGCACCGTCACCAGTGCAGGCCGATAGGAAGGGCCGCAAATGCGCAGCCGTTCCCCGGAGAATTTGATTACCACTCCGAAAACTTTGGTGCCCTAGGCCAAACGAAGAAAACCAATTACATTGACAGATGATTCACGTCAGGCAGGCACGCCCATGGGTTTTTCCCAGTCAGAATCGTCCCATTCTCCAAGCGGACCGGTCACTAAATCGGGCCGGCAGGAAGTCCGCTGCGCAGTGCGATTTCCTCTGACGTTGCCGGTGGTGCTGTCGACGGGAGAAGACGACACTGAGGCGCGGACACGCAATGTGTCGGCGAGTGGAGTTCTGTTCTCTTTGGACAGGGATTTGAGGGTTGGTTCGGACGTCCGATTTTCGATGCGCATGCCCCGTGAGACATTGGGCTCTCCCCAAGATGTGGTAGTCCACTGCAAGGGACGTGTGGTACGCTGCTCCTCAAGCCACAATGAGCATCTCGCCGCAGCGACCATTGACGAATATCGGTTTGCGGAGCATTGAGACCTCGGTTGGCGTGGCGACAGCCGACTATGGAAATCCTGGACGAAAACTCCGAAAGCGAAAACGTAGAAGCGCCGGTTAAGCCCGGGACGATTCGCATCATTCTTGCGGATTCGCAGGCTATTTATAGAGTAGGTATTCGCAAGGTTTTCGCGCTGGAAGACGACATCCGAGTGGTGGCGCAGGCCGACTCGCTCGATAACCTGCGCGCGGCGATTGAGCGCTATCCCACAGACATCGTTTTGCTGGAAGGTAACATGCTGGCGGGGACAGCCAACGTAATCCCCGAATTGTTACGTTTGGCACCGGACGTCAAGCTGATCGTGCAAGCGGTGGCCACAGACGAGAACCACACTGTGGAACTGTACCGCCGCGGTGTGCGCGGCATTGTCTCCCGGTCGATCTCGCCCGATCTGCTGGTGCGATGCATTCGACGGATCGCCGCCGGTGAAACCTGGATCGATAATCAATCGGTGAACTGGGTGATCGATGCCTATCGGGCGCAGGCAGCCGCTTTGGTGAGTCCGCGCAACCAGCCGAGGCTCTCTCCCAAGGAAATGTCGATCATCACCTGCATCACGCAGGGCAAACGGAACAAAGAGATCGCTTTCCAACTGGGAACTACGGAGCAGGTGATCAAGAATTATCTGCGCAAGATCTATGACAAGCTTGGCGTGTCGGACCGTCTGGAACTGGCACTCTATTGCCTGCACAATAAAATCATTCATTCCGACCTGGATGAGCAGACGGTGGCGCAGAGAGTTGTGACCACCTAACGTTGCCGTCAACTGCCGTCAATCAGTGGTGGCGGCGTCCCGAAATACTCCACCAACATAAAAGGTAATCGCGATCCTACTTTGGGGGCTCCACGCCCAGGCAAGGTTGGCGAGCGAGCTCGAGCAACCGGATCATTTCGGATAAATCGGAATGGCTCATGTGCCCGAGCAGGCTGGCAGGAAGGTGCCGGACGAGAGGATCCATGTCGGCCAGCAGCTTCAAGCCGGCCTGGGTAATCTGGGTCCAGACCACTCGACGATCCCCGGAATCCCGGTGCTGACGAATCAACTTGAGATTCTTCAGCCTCGCCAATATGCGTGTGACGTCAGGCTCGGCCGTGAGCATGCGGGCGCCGATCGCCGCGCATTGCAGACCGCCGGGTTGCGCCCCTCGCAGGATGCGCAACACGTTGTACTGCGCTGACGTCAGACCCCAATCGCGCATCTTGTGCCGGAAGGCGCGTTGCAGGAAATCCGAGGTGCGGATCAGATTCAGAATGGCTTCTTCCTCGATGCCCGAGAAAGGGGAATTCTGCTGAATCTCGTGCTTCAGTTTTGCCATCTGCGGACCATCCAGGAATCGACGTCACTGCCGCATTCGCGGCCCGCGGACCGAGCAACCGGGCGCGGGTCGGGAGAAACCGGCCTTCCCTGCGCCCGCGCGGGAGCGGTTTATTGCTTGACCACTTCGAGCTCGATGTCGAGCGAGACATTATCGCCCACCATGGCACCCGGAACTTGAGGTCCGACGTTGAAAGCAGTGCGGTCGAGAGTGGTGGTTGCCGAAAAGCCGGCGTGCAGTTTCCCTTTTTGGTCGGGAACTGCCTGGGTCGGCCCCTCGACCTCGAGCACCACGGGCTTGGTGACTCCATGAAGGGTCAAATTCCCGGCAACCGCAAGCTTGCTGCCATTTTTTGTAACGCCGGTGCTGGTGAACGTGGCGGTCGGCATATTGGCAACGTCGAAAAAGTGAGCGCTCTTCAGATCGTTATTGCGCGGGTCTACGCCGGTATCCACGGTATCGACACCGATGGTGGCCGTGACGGTGGACTTGGTCACATCTGCTTCGTTGTAGACGATGGTCGCGTTCACCGCGCCGAAGCGGCCGTGAACCTTGGAGACGCTCATGTGGGTAATGCTGAAATCGACCTCACTGTGCATCGGGTCCGAGACCCAGGTCGATGTTTGTGCGAGCGCGAAAGGTGAAGCGAGGGCCAGAATGCCGGTCAGAAGTGCGAGTCTTTTCATGGGTGCGTGTCTCCTTGTCTTGCGGGCGGGGATCGATTTTGAGTGAGAGACGATCGGAGGGGCCGTTTTGCCTGTCAGCCAGAACTCCAGGACGCGCAGGCAGACGATGCGCTAAAGACTGAGATGCCTCAAACAAGATAATCGTTGCAACAAATATTCTTGAGAGGACCTCGGTGCAGCTATGCCCGTCGGGGAGCGGCGGGCAGGTTCTGCTATGCTCCGGCAATGTCGATCGTTGGCCAGTTCCAGCAGCTCACTCGCGAACAGCGGCGCGTTTTTCTGGCCGCGTTCCTGGGGTGGACGCTCGACAGCCTCGACTACTTTCTGCTGATTTTTTGCGTGAACGCGATTGCCAGCGAGTTTCACCGGGAGAACTCGGCGGTACTGGGCGCGGTATTTTTCACGCAGGCTTTCCGACCGGTGGGCGCGCTGGTGTTCGGGATCCTGGCGGACCGTTTTGGCCGGCGCCCGGTGCTGATGGCGAACATTCTCAGTTTTTCAGTCATCGAGCTGGCGTGCGCCTTCGCGCCTTCGCTGGCCGTACTGCTCATGCTGCGGGCGCTTTTCGGCATCGCGATGGGCGGCGAATGGGGCGTGGGCGCGGCGCTGGTATTCGAGACGCTGCCGAAGGAGGGCCGCGGCACATTCTCGGGCGTTTTGCAGGAGGGCTATGCCGTGGGCTCCATTCTTGCGGCGGCGGCATTTGGCATGTTCTTTGCGGGGATCCACTGGCACGGGATCGTGGTGCCGGGAATCGGCTGGCGCGGGTTATTCATTCTTGGCGCTGCCCCCGCGCTTCTCGCGTTCTATGTGCAGGCGCGTGTGCCTGAGTCACCGGTATGGCTGGCGGGCGCCGGAAAGCGCCAGACGGAGAAGGTCGAACGGCACTGGTCGTGGCCTGGACAGTTGCGTCACCACCTGCCGATGTTTCTTTTTCTCGTGGCGCTGATGACAGCCTTTATGAGCTTTTCGCATGGGACACAGGACGTGTACCCAACCTTTCTTGTCGTACAGATGAGGCTTCGGCCGGAAACGGTTGGACTGATCGGAGTTCTCTACGGACTGAGTTCAATTGGCGGCGGCATTTTCTTCGGCGGGCTCAGTGAAAAACTGGGCCGCAGGCGAACTATCGTCACTGCTGCCCTGCTTTCTATACCCGTTATCCCGCTTTATGCGTTTGGCCGTTCCGTTCTGGTTCTGGGAGCCGGCGCGATGTTGATGCAGTTTATGGTTCAGGGTGCGTGGGGTGTGGTCCCGGCGTATCTGACCGAGCTATCGCCGGCCCCATTGAGGGCTACGGCACCGGGCCTGGCCTACCAACTTGGCGCGCTCATCACTTCCTGGAACGGCAAAGGCCAGGCGCTGGCGGCCGAGCGATTTGGGGATTATCGGCCAGTGCTGGCGGTGACAGTCTGCGCGGTTGCTCTGACGTTGGGGTTACTTGCGTCACTGGGCCGTGAGGCAAAAGGCAAGGAGATGACGGCGTCGTAATCGGCTTGCTGAGGGCAGGCGCCTCCGCGCTCGAGAGCCTGATTCGCGGCTGATGTATTCGAAGATTGCGCCCTCCAGCCTGCGCACAAATCGATTCCGGAAACTCTGGTTACCGATGCGTCAATCCCGCAACGCCCTGTTTGTGGGATTCAGCCTGAGCGCACAACTTCCTATTCTGACAAGGCCGCACTCCGCTACCGAGAGCACTCGTGTCGGCTGGGATCGGCAGGCTTTCAGAACGATTCGAGAGTTCGTGTACTCACCTCGGGTTTCGCGCGAGGCGCCTTTTTCTCAGCGAGATGCCATTTAGCCGGGGTCTCCGGGTACAGCAACTCTGGAACCGCTGCATTGGCAGGAATCATGTTCGAATTGCCTCGGTGGTCGAGGACGCACGCAGAGAAGCCCACGAAGACAGGGATGATCCGCGTCGACCTGCGCCGCAGCTTGAAAATGCACCGCCAACTAGCGCTCTGGGCCGCACTTGCGACGGCCGGCGTTGGCTCCATCTATCTCTACACATCGTGGACCGGAGGGGCAGATCACTCCGGGCCGCTGGGTCCGAAGGCATTTGCGCTCTTGTTGGTTTCAGTTGCGTGCGGCATGCTGGCTGCGGTTGTCGCGCAGAGCCTGGACCCGAGAATTTATAACGCCGCCGACGTGGAATACGTTTTGAGGGCGCCGGTGTTGGGGGATGTGGCGGACTTTGGTACGGTCACGCGGGAACAATCCAAAGAGGGCCTGACCAAGCTGGCTCGCGAGATTGCGCAAATATGCGCTCCTGGCAGCTTGCGGCGGTGCGTTTTGACCGGAACGGGGCATGGAGCCGGCGTGACCACCCTTGCGGCGCGTTTGAAGGAGACTCTGGAATCGCTGGACAGGCCGGCAATGATTGTCGGCGCTACAGAGGCTCCGTCGGCGGAGATTGGCGGCAACGGATCAGTCCACGGCGTGGGTCCGATCGAGGCAGCGGACGAGAGCGGAAGCGGGTGCGATGGGTTGGGCAAGTTAATCGTGACCGACACCTCGCCGCTGACCTCTTCGCCTGACGCCGAGTATCTGGCGCGCTTCGCCGATTGCGTGGTGGTCGTGGTTGAATCCGGGGTGACCACTCGGGTGCAACTCAGAGAGACAGCCGAGTGCCTGAACCGGCTCAACGTCGCGGTGGTCAGATTCGTGGTGAACCGGGTCAATCGAGTCCCGCCGGGCCGGGGCCGTCGCCGGCCTGAATCCGAGCTCGACGTCCCGGCGCACTTTGCTGCGGCGGTTCACCGGGCGATAGCCGATCCGCCTAAACCGAGCGTCAGCCTCGCATCTTCAACTCCTGGCGCCACGGGGCCAGTCGAGCCTACGCCACAAGTGCCGAAAGCCAGCACCGCGCTGACGATTGTGAAGCGCGCACCGGAAATCGGGGATTGGGCGGCGCCGGGGATTCCACCCTGGCTTACCGATGCACTTCGAAAGCTTGACGCTGAAGCCGAACAACTGACCGCGAGAGCCGAAGCGGGGCAGGAAGGCCCTCGGGACCTCTTGCCGGTGCGGGCGGATTCGGGAGCCGGGGTTCCTGCCGAGCCCAAGCACGCGGCCGTTACATTCGAGAGGCGCTCGAATGGAAATGCAGCCCTGCGAGACGACACCGGGGCTATGCTGTTCGGGATGGACCTGAAGCTATCCCAAAACGCTGACGCGATGCTGGCCGAACTCCAGGAATCCGCGTCGTCATCGGGCGCAGGCGCGAATCCAGGGAAAGAACCGTCGCGTCTGAGCGGATTGAGGGGCATGGTTTCTGCTGCGGAGCTCAGAGGGCTCAATCACGCCTGGCTTGAGACGATTGGAGCGGAGCAGGTTGAGGTTGCGCAAAAGCCGGAAGAGATGCGCTCTGAGGTCATCACGCCAAAGTCGGCTGAGGACCAGGTGGTCGTCCGACAAGACAGCTCTGTAGACTGCGCGAGCACCGCGGAATCGACCGCACCGGACTCACAAGCTATCCAATCGAAGCCTGCTCGCCGAGATCGGCGTGTCAACGATGAGGTGCAGATTCTGCCCTCAAAACGCGGACAATACCGCCGGAAAAAATAGAAGCACAGGGAACGCGGAACAAGAGAAGAAGGGAGCAACAGGCCGATACTCGCGGGCCGATGCAGACTGCCCTGTTGCCTATGCCGAGCCGGTGTGGAACCTCCAAGCCAGAATGTTTCCGTTGTGAGACCCCGGGGCGTCGCGCCGGCGATGACACAGCCGTAGCCCGACTCTGATAGAAAACATTTATCGAGGTTCCGAGGATTTCCAGGAGAAAACGACCGTGGGAACAGTGATACCGCTCGGCGATGTTTCGCGACGGACACGCAAGTTCGCCCTTGTGACGCTCTTGATCATCTTGGCGAATGCGTATGTGTTTCTGCGTGAACTGCTCGAGGGCGACGCGTTCGTGGCACGCTGGGCGGTAATTCCGGCAGATATTTTGCACGGGCATCATTGGATCACGCTGATCACTGCAATGTTCATGCACGCCGGGTGGCTGCACATCATCGGCAATATGGTGTTTCTGTGGGCATTCGGGCCAGAGATCGAAGACGCCATGGGGCGATGGCATTACCTGGCGTTCTATCTGCTGGGCGGCATTGTGGCGATGCTTGCGCAGGTGGTGGGCAGCGGGGATTCGACGATTCCTTGCCTGGGAGCAAGCGGGGCGATTGCCGCGGTGATGGGTGCGTTCATCGTGATGTATCCGCAAGATCGGATCCGGTCGATCCTCTGGATCGTGATTTTCGTCCAGGTCACTTATATTCCGGCGGTGCTGCTGATCGGGTTCTGGTTTCTGATTCAACTGCTCAATGTTGGATTGGTGGCCAACGTGAAGACGGGCGGAGTGGCCTATCTGGCGCATGTGGGAGGGTTTCTGTTCGGGGCAATTACGGCGAGGCTGTGGAGGAAAGATCTATTAACGAATTCAGCCCGTTGACCGCTTGACAGCCGCGTTTGAGGTTGGCGAAGGTAAAAATTATCGGAGTGGAGTGGCATCCTGTGCCACCCGAACCGCGATTCGTCCCCCCTTCAAGTCGCGGCGAGAATGGATGCCCGAGTGAGATGCCCGCGAGGCCGGAGGGGGTCGCTGTGTTCCATCCAGTTTTGAGATTCATCGGGGTTAAGTCAGCCCATCGCGACATCGCGGTGCTTGTGGGCTTGTGCGTCGCTCTGGCGGGGACGGCGCGGGTGCACGGGCGGGCGGCGCGATGGGCGCAGTTAAGGCAGCAAGCGGAGCAATACGAAGCCCAGGGCAACGATGCGGCGGCGCTCCCTCTGGAACAGCAGGCGGCTCAGGTGGCCGAGGCGACTTGGGGCGCGCAGGATTTGCGTCTTGCCGTGACGCTGAATGCGGCGGGGATGGACGACCGGCATCTGGAAAAGTACAACGACGCGGAAACAAATTTGAAGCGGGCCCTAGCCATCTTCACGAGCCTCGAAGGCTCTCAAGGTAAGGATGTCGCGACCACGCTGAACAATCTCGGCGTTCTTTACCAGGAACTGGCGAGACTTCCCGAAGCCGAAAAAGTGACACAGCAAGCGCTGGCGACCGAGATTAAGCTGCTGGGCGAGAACGATCCCGAAGTAGCAACGAATGAGAGCAACCTGGCGCTGATCTACGAAAAGGAAAGCAAATATGGCGATGCCGAGCCACTCTACAAGAAGGCGATTGCCACCGATGAACGAGTGGGAGATCAGCGGCAACTGGCGCTCGCTCTGAACGGGCTTGGCAATTTGTATGCGAACACTGGCAAGTATGCCCAAGCCGAGCAGATATCGGAGCAGGCGCTGGCGGCAGATCTGAAGGCCTACGGACCGCAGGATCCGCGCATCGCCGATTCCCTCAACAATCTCGCAACGGACTACGAGCTGGACGGAAAGCTCCAGGAGGCGGAACAGACCTATGGCAAGTCGATGGTGATTGCGCAGAAGGCCAGCACACCTGACCAGAGCCTGATCGCAACCATCGAGACCAACGTGGCTGACCTGTATCGCATCGAGGGCAAATACCCTCAGGCGGAAGCACTGCTTCTGCAGGCGCTGGCCAACCGGGCGAAGGCGTTGGGACCGAACCATCCCGATGTGGCCTACGTGCTCGGGAGCCTTGGCCAATTGTACGAGTTTGAGATGCGCTTCAGCGACGCGGAGCGTGCCATGCGGCAAGCATTGGAGATTGACTCGAAGGCGCTGGGACCCGGGAGCCTGGCCGCGGCGCGCGATATGGAGGACCTGGCTGGCCTCTATGGCGCGCGCGGGGATGGGGCTACGGCCGAGAAGCTTTATTACGGCGCCATCCAGAGTTATTTGAAGGTGATGGACCAGGCGCCCGCGAAAGCCGCCGGTGTGGTGTTCAAAGGGGCGGAACAGTTTTTGATGGATGGAAATCTGAAACTGGCCCTCCAGTTACTCAAAGACGCGGGAGGGATCTACCAGCGCGCCGAAGGCGAGTATAGCCTGGGCGCTGCGAGGTGCATGAGCCTCATAGCAGCCATCGCAGAAGATTCAGGAGATCATTCCCAATCGGAGACGCTGCAGAAAAAGGCCATGGCAGTTTTTGAGAAGGTGGAGGGACCGGACAGCCCCGATCTCACTGATCCCCTTGGAGGATTGGGAAGGACTTACAAAGGCGAAAAGCGGTTTGCCGAGGCCGAGCCCATGTACCTGCGGGCGCTGAAGATCGAACAGGCCCACTTGCGGCCCAACGATCAAGCGTTTCTCGCCTTCGAGAGAGACCTTGCGGCGCTTTACCTTGTTTGGGACAAGCCGGGACAGGCGGCGTCGTATTTCCAAAAGTATATTGGCGTTCTGATCGAGCAATTCCGCGTGAGCGCGGCGACGATGAGCGAGCGGGAACGGCTGATCTACTTCGCGACGCAGAAACTGGAGCTTCCGCTGTTCTTCAACTTTGTGGTGAAATACCACGACCCCATGCCGGAGCTGACCGGGCAGATGTATGACGCGCTGCTCGAGGAGAAGGGGATGGTCGCCTCGAGCTCGGCATCGATGCGGGCGGCGGTTGAGGCGAGCGGCGATCCGCAAGCGCTGCAGATGCTCGACAAACTGACCAGCGACCGGGCGCAGATGGCGGCCCTGATGGAGTCAACCGCGGGAAATACGTCGAACCATCAGGCTCAAATCAATCAGCTCGGGGACGAAGAGAATACGCTGGAGCAGACGCTGATGAAGCGCTCAGCCACAATGGCCCAGCAAAAGGCGCAGAATGCAGCGACCTGGCGCGATGTGCAGAAGGCGTTGAAGCCGGGCGAGTCGGCGGTGGAAGTGACACGGTTCCCTTATGACGAGGGTTTTGGGCCGACCGCGGACCTGGTCTACGTGGCGCTGGTCGTGACTCCGGACTGCAAGGAGCCGATCCTCGTCGATCTTGGCAAGGCGAAGGACCTTGAAGCCGGGCCGATGCTGGCCTATCGCGACGATGTGGCGCAGACGCGAGGGCTGGAGGTAGTGGAAGCGCCGGCTGCACCAGGCCAGCAAGGCACGGTAGCGAATACGAGTGCAGCATACACGGCGTTCTGGAAGCCGCTGGAGCCAGTGCTGGGTGCGGCCAAGCGAGTGTACGTTTCGCCGGATGGCGTGCTGACGACAATTCCGATGGGTTTGATGGCCGATAGCGATGGAAAGCTGCTGATGGAGAAAGTTCAGCTGCGCATCGTGAACAGCACCAAAGATCTGCTGATACAGGCGGGCGTCGCGCAGAGCAAAGGCGCGCTGCTGGTGGGAAATCCGAAGTTTGATTTGACAGCGGCGCAGCAGAAGACGGCGATCGCCGAGCTGCGAGGCGGCGCGACGGGGGCGGGTGCGGCCGGCCAGAATGCCGTGGGTGCACCGGTGCAGGTTGCGAACGCGGCCGCCGCGCCGGGCGCTTCACGCGGCGGAGATTTGAAGGGCGCAGACCTGAATCCGCTTCCGGGAACACAAGTGGAAGTGGAAACCGTGGACAAACTGCTGAAGGCTGCGGGTTGGCAGACGATGGAGTACACCGGCGAGCTGGCGCTGAAGGATACAGTGACGCAGGCGCACTCGCCGCGCGTGGTTCATATCGCGACCCATGGGTTCTTCTTGTCGGACGAGGAACTGAAGGCCAATGCGGCGACAGCAGGGAAACCGGCGAATGTAGATGAAGATCCGATGCTGCGGTCGGGGCTGTTCTTTGCCGGAGCGGACCGCGCCAGGCAGGGCGCGGCGCCGGAGGCCGGTGTAGACGATGGAGTGCTAACCGCCTACGAGGCAAGCCAACTGAATCTCGAAGGCACGGAGCTGGTGGTGTTGAGCGCGTGCGAAACCGGATTGGGGAAAGAGCTGAATGTCGATGGCGTATTCGGGTTGCGGCGCGGGTTGCAGGAGGCTGGCGCAGGTGCGGTGATGATGAGCATGTGGTCAGTGCCTGACCAGGAGACGCAAGAGCTGATGTCGCTCTTCTACCGGAAGTGGCTGGGCGGCATGGAAAAGCCGGAGGCGCTGCGGCAGGCGCAACTGGAAGAACGCGAAACAGTGAAGAAGAGATATGGCAAGGATTTGCCGTTTTACTGGGGAGCGTTTGTGTTGGTTGGGAAGTGAGCACAGGGTTCCTGGTGAGCTTCAGAAACTGAAGCTCACCTGAAGGTCGATGCTGCGGTTTGACGCCGGCGATGAGAAGAATCCGCCGGCAAGGGCATTCGATTTGCCGAAGAGCGGCGATTCGAGAACTCCATCGGGTTGAGCGAGGTTGACGTTGTTAAAGACGTTTCGCGCCATGGCAGAGAAGTTGAGCGAGTAGCGGCGGGCAACAGCCTGATCGAGTTTTGGGGGACCGCTGTTTCCGCTGAGACCACCTGGGCCGAGGCCACCTCCGGGGGGTCCGCCACCGCCAGGGCCCCCGCCTGGAGGAGGACCACCGCCGGGTCCGCCGGGGCCGGCAGCGCCCGAGTTCGATGCGCTCCCGACGCGGGGTCCGATGCCGAAGGATTTGGCGACGCGGAGATTCATACTGAGCTGCGCGGGTCCCGTGCCGTAGTTGTAGGGAATGCGCGTCTGGTTCCATGCCGGGTCGAGATCCAATGTTCCGTATTTGGTGGCCATGGTGTCGGTGCTGCTCGCCGTGGCGAAGGCGGGCCGATCGTTGAACTGGTTATCCCCGTTCAGATCCTGGCCGACAGTGATGTTGAAGGGACTGCCGGAGTCGGCGACCAGCATGGGGCTGAACGACACTCCGAACGGACCCTGCAGATTGCCGGCGACGAGGAATCGGTTGTGCACGTCGAAGCTGGCGCGGCCGTAGTCGGCTCGGGGGGCAGTCTGGTTGGAAGGAAAGTAAGTTGCGCCGGAGGTATCGGCATTGGCGAAGTTGACCATATAGAAGCCGAACAGCGAGACGCGTTTTGCCTGCACCCGGTAGTTGAACATCAGCTGATTCTGGTTGTAGACGCCGCCTGACTGGAATTGGTAGATGTTCTCGTTGATGCCGTTAGGGCGCGTGCCGGTTCCCGTGACAGGGTTGTAGGTTTCCGGCTCATAGGCGTTGACGTTGTCGCTCAGGTACTGGTGAATGCCGCGCGAATCGATGTAGGTGGCGGCGAAGTTGGCGATCTTGCCGAATTGATGCTCGACGCCGACGGCCGCCTGCATATTCACAGAGGCCTTGAAATTGGGCGCGATCTGATAGAGCGTGGGAGCGGCGGTGCTGCTCGAGGCAAGCTGCGCAGGCGACGGCGCATCCTGGTAGAAGCCGGGATTCTGAATGACGTATTGCGTCTGATTGATGCCGTTCTGACGGATGGTCTGGAGGACGTTGCTCTCCTGGAAGCGATCGTAGAACCAGCCGTAGCCTCCACGGATGACGGTCTTGGGTTGATTGCTTCCGCGCGCGCCGGGAGCCCATGCAAACGAAAGCCTCGGCCCCCAGTCGTTGTGGTCGCCGATCCAATTCTGGATCTCGTAGCGAAGACCGTAACTGATGGTGAGACTGGGGCTTATTTTCTGGTCGTCCTGGAAATAGAGGCCGGCGTCGAGATAATCGACCTTCGCCGCGGCGTTGCCCGAGGTGACGCTGTACTGCGAAGGCGTCTGCGCCTGGTAGGCGCTGAGCGACGAATAGGTGTACTGGCCGTTGAAGCCCGAGGTTGAATAGCTGCTGTTGCGGGTGAAGCGCAGCCTTCCGCCGAAGTTGAGCGCGTGCGCTCCCTTGCTTGCCAGGGTGTAGTTCTGTAACTCGTAATGATCCTGGCTATCGCGGACTACGCCGGAGTTATTGCCGCCGCCGGTGAAGGCGCCTTGGACGGTGACGGTCGGATCGCTGTTCTGCGCCGCCTGATTGTCGCGGTCGCGAATGAATTGGAAACGCGTCTCGTTGACAACATTGGCGCCGAGCACTTGCGTGTCGGAAAGCTGCAGCGTGTTCTCCTGGTTCGACACGTTGTATCCCTGGCTTTCGAGCGCGAATTGCGAAACGCCGTCGTTGGTTTCAACCTGGCGGTCGTACATATACCGCACCGAGAGAGTATTGTTGGCGCCAAGCTGGAAGTCGAAGCGAGGACTCACGTCGAGGCGCGACTGCGGATTGGCGACGGCCGCGGTGTAGTTGTAGGCGTTGCCGCTCGCATCGAGCAGTTCGGCATTGACGATGGAGTTCGAGGCGTTGTCGCGGCGGAAGACGCTGGCGAACCACGAAGCATTCCTGTTGAGTGCGCCGCCGGCATTTCCGGTGAGAAATGTGCTGTAGTAGGACGGCTCGCTGGTCACGAACGGGTTGAGCGAATTGAAGGCCGAGTCGTTCCCGTTCATCATCGCCATGCCGTGGAACTTGTCGGTTCCGGGCTTGGTAAGAATCTCGATGCGTCCATAGCCCAGCTTGTCGTACTGCGCCGAGTAAGGATTCTGGTTAATGCGAATCTCGCGGATCGAGGACTTGGGCGGCAACTGACCCCCGGAGAAGCCGTCGATGTAGATTTCGCCGCCACTGGGGCCGGCGGCCGGACCGGCCAGCGCGGTGAGCTCATTTTGCAGTTCATCGGGATCGTCGGAGAGCGCGTCGAGGTCGCTGCCCTTGATGATGATGGCGCCTGCGTTGTTGTCGGGGCTGGTATTCACGCTCATGCCGTCTTCGTGAACCTGCACCTGTTGCTGTTCCACGGCGATTTGCAGGGTGACGTTGGCCAGCGTCGATTTACCGCTCGAGACCTGAACGCCGGCAAGCGAAGAGGTCGCGAAGCCGGACGCAGTTACGGTGAGGGAGTATTGTCCCGGTTGCAGTTGGCCGAAGGTGAAGGCTCCGTCAGCGCCGCTAAGGGCCGATTTTGTGAATCCGGCGCTGCCCGTGATCACGACGGATGCCGACTGAACCAGCGCGCCGGAGGGATCGGCGACGGTTCCGGAGACGCTGCCGGTCGGGGCTTGCGCCGCAGCGAAGGGCGCGCAGATAGACCCGGCGGCGAGAAGAAATGCGAAGGCGGAGCCGAGAAAGGAACGGGAGTTTTTCATGTGATTGAGGCTGAACATCCGAGCCATTCCCAGAAGAAACCGGCGAGCGAGGTGGTGCGGTCTTAATGGGTAAAGATGTGTAACAAAGTGTCACGGCGGTCTTGACCATTTGTTACTTTCCTGCCCGTTCATTCCGGTGTAAACGGCGTAGTCTCAAGACAGCGGAAAATCCAATGGACGATGTGTTGCTGATCGACGATGACATTGAGCTTTGCTCGATGCTGAAGGACTACCTGGGACGATATGGGTTTCGCACCTATGGCGTGCACCGCGGAGACGAGGGACTGAAGGCGGCACGCAGCCGGGAATGGGCGCTGATTCTGCTGGACGTGATGCTGCCGGGGATGGATGGTTTCGAAGTGTTGAAGCAGGTGCGCGCAGCTTCGGACGTGAGCGTGCTGCTGTTGACCGCGCGCGGAGAAGATGTGGATCGCATTGTCGGGCTCGAAATCGGCGCTGACGATTATTTGCCGAAGCCTTTCAATCCGCGCGAACTATTGGCGCGCATGCGAGCCATCTTGCGCAGGCGCTCGGGGGCAGGCCCGAAGGCCGAGCCGGTTTTGCTGCGCGTCGATGACCTGGAGCTGAATGCGGCCGCACGCACAGTGACGCAAAGCGGGAAGAAGGTCGAGCTGACCAGCGTGGAGTTCGCCTTGCTGGAAGCCTTGATGCGCTTTCCGGGTCAGGCAGTGTCGCGCGAGCAACTGTCAGAAAGCGCGCTCGGCCGGAAATTCGATCCCTTCGACCGCAGTTTGGATATGCACGTGAGCCGGCTGCGGCGCAAGCTGGGCGCGAATGGCGCCGGCGACGAACTGGTGAAGACGATTCGCGGCGCGGGCTATCAGCTGGCCGTGGGTGCGGGGAGACCGGCAGCAGGGAGCCGGGCGACCGAGGGCTGATCGAATGCGCAGTCTCTTCTTCAAGATTTTTGTGATCTTCTGGATTGCGCAAAGCCTGATCTTCGCGATCTCGACGGCGCTGATCGTACGCCATCGCTTTGAAAGCCCAGATGTGCTGTTCGACGGTCTGCACAGCAGCTTGCAGAACGATGCGCGCCGCGCGGCCATGGCCTATGAAACCGGCGGCTGTCCCGCAGTGAGCGCATTCGGCGCCGAGATCGAGCAGCATATCGGACTGAAGGACTCGTCGGCGAATGACCTCTGCAACCCTTTCGGGCTTCCGCTTCCTTCGGCCAGCGAGGAATTTCCAGACCGCATTACCAGCTCCCAGTCAGGCACGCAGTTTATCTGGCGGGTTCCGGTAACTTCGTCGAGCGGCAAACAATATGTCTTCCTGCTGAGCCGGCCGCGTGTAGAAAAAGAGCACAGTCTACTCGACGACCTGATGCATTTTGCCTCGCCGACTTTGCCCGTCGGGATCGTTATAGGCGGGCTGACGACCTTTGTGCTGGTGCTGTTTTTCACGCGTCCCATTGTCCGGCTGCGCAGAGCGGCGCGCGAACTGGCCCAGGGAAATCTGAAATCGCGCGTCGAGTTGCCGCAAGCGCGCTCCCGCGTCTCCTCGGGAGACGAAGTTTCCGCGCTCATTCATGACTTCAATCATATGGCGGAGAGGCTGGAGTCACTGGTAGGTGCGCAGCAACTGCTGTTGCGCGATGTTTCACATGAGCTGCGCTCGCCGCTGGCGCGCTTGAGCGTGGCGTTGGAGCTGGCGCGTGAGGATGCGGGGCCGGCCATGACCGCGAATCTCGATCGCATCGAGCGAGAGACCGAGCGGTTGAATCAATTGATCGGCCAATTGCTCACCCTGTCATCGATGGAAGCTTTGGAGAGGATCAAGGATTTCCGGCCGGTTTCGCTGAATCAGTTGATTGGCAGCATGATTCCCGATGCGCAGTTTGAAGCGCGGCAGCGCGAATGCTCGGTTCAATTCCATGCCCAGGGCGAATACACGGTCATGGGAAACCAGGAGTTGCTGTACCGCGCGATCGAAAACGTGGTGCGCAACGCGATCCGCTATACCGAGGGCGGATCGGAGGTTGAAATCAGCATGGCCGAGACGGGCCGGCAAGACGACCGGCTGGTCAGCATCGAAGTGAGCGATCACGGACCGGGGATTCCGGCGGATCAAATGGAGGCGGTGTTTCGGCCTTTCCATCGCGTCGACCGCGCACGAAGCCCCGAAACGGGAGGATTCGGCGTGGGTTTGGCGATCGCCGATCGCGCTGTGCGGCTGCACAACGGGACGATGCAGGCGCTTCCGCGAGCGGGAGGAGGAGCCACGATCCGCTTGACGCTGCCAACGATCTAGCGCCGAAATGGCGCCGGAGCGGGCATAAACGTGGAACCTGAACGCTGAAGAGCTTTCTTTTGTTGAATTTGCCTCGCGGCGAGAGTCTTGCACCCCAGGCGTTCAGTGGTCAGACCTTCACAAAATCGAGCGTAGGGAGCTAAGATAGCGCCAAGCGTCGCGTGACTCTCCCCAAAGCGCAGGCGCAGGTTCCCCCAAAATCTCGAGAGCGCCAACGAGAAGACCCCTCAGACCGGAGAAATGACCATGCCGGAGACGGAAAAATCCGCGACAAGCGAAGACAAGCAAAGATCGATCACGCGACGCAGATTCATTCTTGGCGTCATTGCCGGGGGCGCCGTAGTGGGCGCCGCGAGCTACAAGATCCTCGCGCCGGGGCGCGGCCGGAGCGCCGGCGGAGAACGCCTGATCTCTCTGAATGTGAATGGACAGGCGCGGCGCGTGGAAGTGATGAAACAGGAGACGCTTGCCTGGACGCTGCGTTACAAGCTCGGTTTGACAGGTACCAAGCTGGGATGCGACCGCGCCGAATGCGGATCGTGCACGGTGCTGATTGACGACGTCCCGTACTATAGCTGCTCGGTGCTCACGAACACGGTACGCGGCAAGCAGGTGACGACGATTGAAGGGCTGGCAGCGGCCGATGGGACACTGCACCCGGTGCAGAAGGCCGTGGTGGACGAGCAGGGATTCCAGTGCGCGTTCTGCATGCCCGGATTCATCATGTCGGCGGTAGGGTTCCTCAAGACCAATCCGAATCCGACGCGATCCGAGCTGGCGCAGGGTCTGAGCGGCAACCTGTGCAGGTGCCAGGACTACGGCAAGATTCTGGATGCGCTGATGCGGGGCGCTGAGTACACGCGGAATGGAACCGGCAACAAGCAAGCGGCGTTGCTTCCTACCCTTTCGCCGAACGGCAGCGTAGGGACAGGGCAACGGACAGCGGCTGCGAGGAGGGGATAACGATGGCGGATATTACCCCTGTGGGATCGACGAAGGCCGAAAAAGAGCAGCCAAAGCCCTTCGGAACGGGCTACAAGCTGATCGGCAAGAATTACGCGACGCCCGACATGATTGCGAAGGTCACGGGAAAGGCGAAGTATGCCGAGGATTTTCGCGCCGAGGGCATGCTATTTTGCAGGCTGGCGCTGAGCGAGATGCCGCACGGACGGATCAGGAGCATCGATGCCAGCGAGGCTCTGGCGATGCCTGGCGTGAAGGCGGTGTTGACGGCTGACGATATTCCTGTGCAGGCCGATTACCTTGACGACAACGGAAGAACCATCAAGGCGAGCAAGTGGGGCGAGCGTGCGCTGACCAATGAACCGGTGTACCAAGGCGAACCCATCTTTGCCGTTGCGGCAGTCGACGAGCTGACGTGCGCGGAGGCGATCGAGAAGGTGAAGGTGGACATGGAGCCGCTACCTTTCGTGATCGATCCGCTGGACAGCTTGCGGCCGGGCGGCCCGAATCCGCGCGAGGACGGCAATGTATGGGTGCGTCCCAAGCCGCCGGCGCCTCCGTCGCCGGCCTTGACTTCATTGAAGTGGACTGACCACGACTTCGCCGACTACGACCAGGGAAAGCTGCCGATGGGCGAAGCGCCGGATGCGTGGAAATTCGGCGACATCGATGCGGGGTTCAGGAACGCAGCGCTGATTCTGGATGAATCGTTTGTGACGCCGGATGTGAGCCATCAATGCCTGGAGCCGAGGACGGCGATGGCGTATTGGCAGAATGGCAAGCTCTACATGCATACCGGCACGCAGAGCACGTTCCAGACGGTGCCGGCGATCGCGCGCTGGATGAATATGAAGCGCGAAGACATCGTCTTCATCAGCGAATACACGGGCGGAGGGTTTGGCAGCAAAATCACCGGCGGAATCACGATGGTCATTCCGGCGGTGCTGTCGCGCAAGCTGAATGCGCCGGTGATGATGCGCATCAGCCGCGAAGAGGAGCACTACATCGGGCGGGCGCGGCCCAGCGTGATGGGGCGCGTGAAAGTTGGATTCGCCAAGGACGGACGCATTCTTGCGCTCGACATGTTCACGGTCACCGATAGTGGATCGTACGATGCCTCCGGCGACGGAGGATCGGCGGCGCGGATTGTTTCCCTGCTCTATCAGCCTCAGGCGATGCGCTGGCGGGGCATCAGTGTGATGACGAATACGCCGCCACGCAGCGCGCAAAGTGCGCCGGGCGGCATGCAGGGGATTGCGATCCTCGAGCCTGTACTGTCAAAGGCTGCGAGAAAACTTGGCGTAGACCAGGTGGCGCTGCGCGACGTGAACTGCCCGGAGGGCAAGGCGGAGTATGGCGCGCCCAACGATCAAGGGAAGCGCAACTACACGACGAGCTGTTTTATGCGGATGGCCCTCGAACGCGGCGCGGAGCAGTTCCGGTGGGTGGAACGCGTGGCCCAGCCGAAGAAGAACGGCACCAAAGTGCGCGGGCTCGGAGTCTCGTTAAGCTGCTATGTCGGCGGATCGATCGGGTTCGATGGATTGATCGTGGTGACGCCGGAGGGGCGCGTGCGCTTCCACTCCGGCATCGGCAACCTGGGCACCGAGTCGGTGATGGACGTGCATCGCGCGGGCGCCGAGATGCTGGGCGTGCCGTGGGAGATGTGCGACGTGGTGTGGGGCGATACGTCGCGGATCATGCCGTACACGTGCGTAAGCGGCGGCAGTCAGACGACGCATGCCATGACGCGCGCGGCGTTTGCCGCGGCCGCCGAATGCAAGCAGAAGCTGAAGGAAGTGGCGGCGAAGTCGCAGGGCGGAAGCCCGGAGAGCTACGACGTGGTTGACGGGCGCGTCGTGCGCAAGGGCGGCGGCACGGTGATGACGCTGGCACAGGCCGCGCAGAAGGCGATCGAGCTGGGCGGCATCTACGACGGTCATCAGGCGCCGGACGGAGTTCACAAGCAGACCAAGGCGGCGGTGGCCGCGCTGGCCGGTCAGGGGCTGGTCGTTTCGGCGAAGGACAACTTTCCGCACGACGGCGACTCCTACTCGTTTGTGGCCTGCTTTGCCGAAGTGGAAGCCGATGTGGAGACGGGAAAGTACTACATCACCGACTACCTGGCGTATGGCGATGTGGGAACGGTGTTGCATCCGCGCTCGCTGGGCGGACAAATGTTGGGGCGGTCGGTTTTGGGCATGGGGCATGCGATCGGGCAGAAGTGGGTGTTCGATCCGGAGTATGGCATCACTGTCGCCAAGCGGTTTTATCAAAACAAACCGCCGTCGATTCTGGATGTACCGGTGGGCATGCAATGGTCGGCGCTGAATATTCCCGATCCTGAGACTCCGGTGGGAGCGCGCGGCGTGGGAGAGCCGCCGGTGGGCGGAGGATGCGCGTCGATTCTGAATGCGCTGAGCGATGCTCTGGGCGATGAAATCTTCCAGCGTGCGCCGGTGAATGCGGACACGATTCTAGCGTCGCTGGAGGCGGGAAGGCCGATGCAGCATCCCCTGGTGGCGAGCATTTGAAGGCAGAGACTAGGGACTAGGGACGTAGAACCCCCCGGCGAGGGTGGGGCACCCGACAAGGGTGGGACACTGGCTCGCGAATTGGAGTGAGCGATGGCGGTCATTCGAGATGTGATGCCGGCTTTTGATCTGCTGCAACCGAGTTCGGCGGCAGAAGCACAACAACTGCTGGAGCAAAACGGAGCGGATGCGTGGGTGATGGCCGGCGGCCTCGACAGCTTCGACTGGCTGAAGGACCGCATCAAGAAGCCAAAGGTGCTGGTGGACCTGAGCGGCGTGGATGAACTCAGGGGCATTCGCGCGAACGAGGCCGGCGTTGAGATCGGCGCGATGACGACGCTGACCGAGATCGCGAATCATCCGGAAATCAAGAAGAACTACGGCGTACTGGCCGACGCGGTATCGGTGGTCGCATCGCCGCAGATTCGCAACCAGGGAACGTTAGGCGGCAACATTTCACAGGATGTCCGGTGCTGGTACTACCGCGGCGGTTGGCCGTGTTATCGCGCGGGAGGCAACCTTTGCTATGCCGATACTCCAGTGGGACGCAATCGGGAGCACGCGATCTTTGGCGCGAACCGGTGCGTGGCAGTGCATCCGTCAGACTCCGTGCCGGCGCTGATCGTGCTGGATGCGAAGTTGGTGGTGCAGACGGCGAAGGGCGAGCGCGTAGTGGATGCCGAAGATTATTTCGTCGGCCCGGAGATCGACATTACCAGGATCAATATGCTGCGGCCGGGCGATCTGCTGACGGCGATCCGGATTCCGAACACGTGGGCAGGCGCGAAGTTTTATTTCGAGAAGGTGCGCGACCGCAACGTGTGGGATTTCCCGCTGATGAACGTGGCGTCGGCGATCAAGCTGAGCGGGGGCGGGAGCATCGATGCGATCCGGTTGGCGGTGAATGCGGCTTCGCCGCGCCCGATGCGGCTGAAGGCGGTAGAAGACGCGGTGCGCGGCAAACCGGCGAATGCGGAAACGGGAGAGATGGCGGGAAAGATGGCCGTCGCGGGCGCGGTGCCCCTGCAGTTTAACGCGTACAAGATTCCGCTGATGCGCAACCTGGTGAAGCGGTCGATCGTGGGAGTTCAGCCACCCCAACAAGCCAGGAACGGGCTTGCAGGGGGCCCCGGTGGGCAGGAGGCGGCATGAGTTTCCTTCAGTGGGCCACAAGTCCATGGGGACAATCGGTTCCGATCCATATTGCCTGGACGCTGATCTGGATCGCGGTCATCGCCGGATTCTGCTTCATGGTGATGCACGCGCTTTACCTGATCATCGTGAAACCGCCGAAGCGGTTTGCAGAGCAAAAGTCTGAGGCGGCAGCCGCGGGAGTTCCAGATCGCGTGCCGCGTCACACGCTGGTGGCGCGGCTGTTTCACTGGGTGATGGCTTCGTCGATGTTGGCCCTGCTGATCACGGCGTTTTTGCCCAAGATCGGTGTCCAGTTCAACTGGGTTGTGTACCACTGGATCGCAGGCCTGGTGCTGACCGCGTCGGTGCTTTTTCATATCGTTCACGCGTCGTTTTTTCTGGATTTCTGGTCGATCTGGCCGGACAAGACGGATTTGGTCGACGCCAAGAATCGCGTGCTACGGTTTTTCGGCAAGGATGCGCCGCCGCCGAGTAAATTTGCCAAGTATCCCCTCGAGAACAAGCTGTATCACGGCGCAGTGATGATTGCCGGCCTCGCGGTGATCGTCACGGGCCTGTTCATGATGAAGCGCGTCGAGACGGGAATCCTGGTGCGTAATCCGTACCTCTTCAGCGATATGACATGGGGCATGATGTATGTGCTGCACGGGCTGGCCGGAGTGGGTTTCATCGCGTTGACGATCATGCACGTGTATATGGGCCTGCGGCCGGAGAAGCTGCCGATTACCAAGTCGATGATCTTCGGATGGATGAGCCGCGATTTCTATCTCGAGGAACATGACACTGCGCGGTGGGCCGTGAAGAGCACGCCCCCGGACACAAATCGGGGATTGGCCGCAAACGATGGCGATTGAGCAAGAGATGGCAATTGAGTTAGTGCAGCTTTCAGAACGAATTGAAGAGTGCTACGAGTTCACGCTCTCGTACGCCGCGCGCGGATTGGCGGGTGAGGCAGGCAACGAGCAGACCAGGCAGGTACGGGATCACCTGACGCGGGCCGTAGAGGCGATGCGCGGACTGGACGCGAGTTGCAGAGAAGCAGCAGCGCACGAGCAGTTCGAGCCGAAGGAAGTGTACAGCGCGTTTTTTGAGGTGATGCAGCGCGACGCGCAAGGCGCGATTGCAGCGATGGAGCTGGTACTTGCGCAACCGGCAATTGGATCGCAGCTCATCGATAATCTGAATGCATCCATTCATCTGCGAGCGCTGCTGGCCGATCTGTTCCTGGTGACCGAGGCGTTGGAAGCGAGGCGGGCGAAGATGGCGGCCGAGGC
>Ga0187851_10001271_pt1 | contig 24325 bp, 16 predicted proteins | sample June2016WEW_6_10_FD_132997 | JGI IMG/M metagenome (GOLD analysis project Ga0187851, IMG submission 132997) | Peatland microbial communities from SPRUCE experiment site at the Marcell Experimental Forest, Minnesota, USA - June2016WEW_6_10 | ecosystem: Environmental > Terrestrial > Soil >...
CATCGTGGTGGAAATCACGAAAGAGGAACGGTTGATCCGCAGCTTGGTAGAGAACATCGCGCGCCGTTATCCCTCGCCGATGGATTTGATTCGCGAGATTGAACGGTTGCGCGCCGACGGCTACAACAACCATCAAATCAGCGCGAAACTGGATATATCCGATACGATGGTCAGCGGGCTGCTGTCCTTGAAAAAGGCGGGCGAAGGGCGATTGCTCCAAGCCGCGCTCGCGGGAAAAATTCCGTTGTGGGTCGCCATTGGCATTTCCAAAGCGGACACAGCGGAGATGCAGCGCGAACTGCTGAAAGCCTACGAGGGCAAACAACTGAATTATATGTCCCTGCGCATGGTCAGGCGTCTGATTGAAAAACGGCGTTTGCTGGGCAAACAGAATAAAGATGGCCCGCGCAGCAGTCGAACCAGCGCCGAAACGATTGTGGCCAACTTCCGCAAAGAAACTGAGCGCCAGAAACTGATGATTAAAAAATCTCGAATTTGCGATGCCCGGCTATTGAACGTGGTCACGGCCTTTAACAAGCTGGTGGCTGATGAGCATTTCCTGACGCTGCTGCGGGCGGAAGCACTGGAGACGATGCCGAAATTTCTTTGGTCTAAACTAACACCCCAAATCAAACCAACCACATGAGCAACGCAAAAATTGGATTCGCGATGAAAACAATCCGGCTGCTGCTGGAAAACATCCTGCCGGTGCGGCAAATCACCGAAGCGCACAAAAAGGCCAACCGATACGAAACCATCCTGGCTTCCCTCAAGGTCGTGGGATTGGTCGAGCCGCTGGTGGTGTTTCCGCAAAAGGGCCAGCCGGGGAAATACATGCTGGTGAACGGACACATGCGCCACTATGCGATGAAGGAATTGGGAATGACCGCTGCCGACTGCATCATCGCCAACGACGACGAAGGTTTCACTTACAACGCGCGCATCAGCCGGCTGCCGGCGATTCAGGAACATAAAATGATCTCACGAGCCGTTAAAAACGGCGCGAGCTTGGAACGCATCGCGGCGGCGCTGAACATTTCAACACAGGGGGTGAAAGCCTCGTTGAATCTATTGGTAGGCATCAGCCATGAAGCCGTGGAATTGCTGAAAGATAAACCCATTCCGCCCAAATCACTCCGACTGCTAAAAAAGGTGACGGCCGAGCGGCAGGTTGAAATCGCGCGGCTGATGATTGACGCGAATAATTATCATGCCGGGTATGCCGAAGGATTAGTTTTGGTCACGCACAAGGAATTACAGGTGTCCGCCGACCAGCCAAAAAAGAAAAAGGGCATGACCGCCGAATCAATTGCCAAAATGGAGCAAGAAACGGAAACGCTGGAAAGCGGCATGAAAGCGATCACGGAAAATTACAAAGAAAATATGTTTACCCTGCAAACCGCATCCACCTATATCAAAGCCTTGCTGAAAAATACACGGGTGGTCAAGTATCTGAAGGCAAAGCACGCGGAAATCGCCACGGAATTTCAAAACATGGCGGCGGCGGAAACGGTGTGATCAGCAAAAATCGTGAATGGGCTTTTATGTGTGCATCATTTATGGGAAAAATAAAGCATGGCCGCGAGCAATACTGTCTGGGAAAACTGGCTGGAGCGGCTTTACAACCTCCGGCGCGATAAAAGCGGTTCGCATGAGCGGCCGCACAAGCCCGCTTTGCTGCTCAGTATCATTGATCTATTGGATCACGGCGTCATTACTCGCAATGAGGTGCCTTTAAGCGAGGAACTGGTCGCGGCCTTCAAGCGATACTTTGCGGTTGTGCAACGGGAAAACGACCAGCCAACAATTCAGAATCCGTTCTTCCATCTGTGCGGTGATAAATTCTGGCGGCTCGTGCCCGTGGCCGGCGAGCCCGACATTTATCAATCAGGGGCAACGGCTGGTGCGCCCAGCGTGGCGGAATTGCGCCGCCGGGTGGCTTACGGAAAATTCGACGATGACATGTGGCAGTTGCTGAATGATCCCATGTCGCGGCACCAGTTGCGTGAAGCGCTGATCGCCCGCTATTTCCCGGATGACCGCGATAAACTCGCCGCTATCACCGCCGCCGGATGCGCGGCTAAACCCGTGGCCGCGCTCCGGGAAGAATTGCCGCCGGGCCGTGACGGGGCGTTCCGCCGGACGATTTTGGAAATTTACGATTACCGCTGTGCGGCGTGTGGCGTGCGCGTTTTGCTCGACCAATCGGTTTCGCTGGTGGAAGCGGCCCACTTGATTCCGTTTAACGTGAGCCGGAATGACAAGCCGACGAACGGCATGGCCTTGTGCCCGAATCATCACTGGGCGATGGACCGGCATTTGATCGCTCCGGTGCCCGATGGCAAAAAGCGCGCCGGCATCTGGCGCGTGAACGAGGAACGGCTAGATGATCGCATCGAAGGTCAGCGTGATCTGGTGGCCATCGCCGGCAAATCGGTGATTCCGCCGGGTGAAGAAAAGTTTTATCCCGCGCTGGAAAGTCTGCGTTGGCGTGAGGAACATCTGGTCACGACCTACTGACACCACGATGCTAACGGCCAACTCCCATCCTGACGCGGGCGCCGACTTGAACTTGCCGGCGTTTGGTTTGATTGAGCCAGCGCGTGTGCTGGCGGTGGATGATTTATTTGCGGTGGTCAGCGACAAGTTTCCGGTTTCGCCGGGCCATACGTTGATCATACCGCGCCGTGCGGTGACACGATTCCAGGAACTCACCGCCGTGGAGAAATCACGATTGCTGGAATGGGTGGAATGGGCACAGACTCGTTTGCTGCAAACCCTGACGCCAGCGCCGGAGGCGTTTAATTTGGGCGTGAACGACGGTAAATCGGCGGGCCAGACGATGCCGCAATTTCATTTTCATGTCATCCCGCGCCATAGCGGTGATGTTGCTAATTCGCGCGGCGGGGTGCGGTGGGTCATTCCGGCGAAAGCGAAGTATTGGTAACAGCGCGCTTATTCAGCATTCATCTTTCGAGGGTGCATGGGGGCGATCAGGAGTCTCTTCATAAACACCGGCAACTCTGTGAACTTCCTTTGGATACCGATGTTCTTCAAGGTCAGCACGGTAAAACGATAATCCATACGCTACCGTGAATCGCCTGAAATCACTGGCCTGTCGTTCTGCGGAAAAACTAGCAGGCCATTTTAAGTCTTGAGGCAATGGCATGGGTTTTGGAGCTGGCCTGGGATTGCGGCACAGATCGAACCAGGCGTTTACGGCGTTGGAATAAAGCACGCTGCCGGCGCCTCCACCACCGATGAGAAGTTGCAATCTTCTCCACTGATCCGCTCCTGCAATTAGATTTTGCCCATTGGCATCTTGAATCATCTTAATACGGGCAACGCCTAAAACTTTTGCGGCTTGAATCAGTAATTCGTCTTCAAGAAGTGTTTCAGTGGCCCGCATCGTCTGGAAAAGGAATTCATCTTTTTTTCGCCCCTCTTTAACGGCACGAATCACTTCCTGAAGCTTGACCAGAATTTGACCCGTGTCTGCCGGAGAGATGCCGTCGCAATAAGTCGAGATTCTTTGTGTGTTCTGAATTAAATTTTGAGCGACACGAATCTCAATTTGGGATGACCCCAAATGAATGACTCCCGCCTCGATATAGGTGATGGGGCGATCATTAGAAGGATGGGTGTAATAAATGAATATGCTGAGATCAACGGTGCCCGCACCAACATCTACGAAAAGATAGAGACCATCAGCCCCAGCTCGGGATTTAATGTAGGACTGAACATTCGCACTGACCTCTGGGTAGAGATAACACGGAAGCTCATCCGCCGATAATGTTGTCCCGTTAAGATTCTTGAGTGCCACTCCAATCTGTTGTTGATCCCAGTTTGGCAGATTGCTTTCGCTGGCGAGGAGCCATGCCTGCCGTAAACAATGTTCAAATTTATCGGCGATGAGTGTCTTTTCAGCGTGAGCCACGGGAACGGCCATATTAATAAAACAGCGATCCCCGTGTGCTTCGTTGAAATCAGGAGATTTTGTTAGTATGAAGGCTTTAGCCTTTTGGATTGTTCGCGCTAGAAAATAGATCGTTAAACTTGTTGGGTTCGCGAAAAGATCAATTTGTGGTTCGTGCTCGCGCAATCGGAGAAAATTTGCTGCCCATAAACCGGCAGTGTTATCTTCAGCAAATTCAGCCAGCGCCATTTTTAAGTTTTGCACCCGGACAGGACGCTCGTCATCCATTGAATCACCAGACAGGCCAAGCTTGGATTTGCCGACATACACATCAGACGGCAAAAGAAATTGGTCGCCCAGAAGCGGGACAATAAACGCTTCGTCCGAACGTCTAACGATGCACTTAGTAAATGCCGTGCCAAAGTCCAAACCAATATTCCACATTCTCGGTAGCCGACGGGGAGTGGATTTCTTCACAATTGCCGCCGGCTCTGGGGTGGCTTTTTCTGGCTCACGCACCGGCGGCACCTGTTGTGCGGTTATTGGGGACGGCACCGGCTGCTTGGCGACAACGGGCGTCTTTGGCGGTTTGGCCGGTGGTGCCGGATTGAACATCCGGCCTACAGCGGCCGACAGGCGATTGAATATATCCTTGATCATGTGAATACCTCAACGATGCCGCTGGCGACTTCGCTGAAATCGCTTTCGGGTTTAGCCTGTTCTTTCAGGTCACGCACTTTTTCTTCGAGACGTGCCTGATCTTTGGCAATGTTCGCCTCCACCAATGCAATCATGCTCTCCCGGCGTCCGCGCGATTGGAGGGTCAATTTGCGTTGCTGGTTGGCGGCGAGGCGGCGCTGAAAGTGGTTTTTCACCTGGGCGAGGTGGATCGCCAGGGTGTCAGCATTTTCTGCCACGAATTCATCGTGTAGCTGGTCGAACCGCTCCAGCAAATCCGAATGAACCGATTGATAGGTAGCGAGCACAACTTCGCCGGAAACCGGCGGCTCGTGCCAGGATTCGGAATTGCCAAGAATGGATTGAAAAAACTGCTCGGATTTTTCGGCCGCAAATACTTCGTCCGATCCCAGGAGGGAAACCCCATGAGCCAGATATTCACGACCGCGAAGGCCGGCAAATTTCCAACGCTCGACGCGATAGACGTAGGTGCCGGGCGGCACAACATCGCTGCGGCAACGGAGCGCGGCCAAGGGGTAAAACGCGCCATCGGCCCCCAGATTTTCGTGAGTGATCCATTTAACTAACGGCGACTGATGAGTGATCAACAACAATGACTGGCCGGCGGGCATGGTTGGGTTGGCATACGCCACGGCTGGGAAAAGCGTTCCGACCAGCTTGCGAACATATAATTCCGGTGGAGCATTCAAGCGCTGCCCCCGCATGAACTCCCTGAAGTTATCGTGGGCTTCCACGGAAAATTCTAACGAAAAACATTGAGGTTTTGGCCAATCCCAAGCCAGAACACAACCCCGGTAATTGCGATTGAAGAAATCAGTAATATAGGCCTGTAATTCTCGGGGCGTAATGTAACGGCCGAGACTACGATCCCGATTCACCTTTGAGGCGATATAATCGGCGTGGGCAAGCAAGCTTTCACCTTCCGATTCTAGGTTGGCAATCAACCTCCGGTTGTTCTCAATGGCCAGACAGGTGCGGTCGATCACCTCTTCTTCCTCGGCGGGCGTCAGCTCTTTACTTAATAGTTCCATGGTAAGGCGCTCGATGGATTCACCTAGGATGGGTTCAATGTCGCCGATGCTTTCTTCAAATACCCGCAGCTTCTTATGGAGCCGGTCATACAGGCGTTCCTCAACGGTGCCTTTTACCTTGAAATGAACAATGATGAGTCTTTCTGCTTTCTGGCCGACGCGGTCAATACGACCGATGCGTTGCTCAACCCGCATTGGATTCCAGGGCAGGTCATAGTTGACAACGACCCGGCAGAACTGAAGGTCAATACCTTCGCTGCCGACCTCTGAGGATAACAGCACACGGACATCCGGGTTTATTTGGAACGCTTCCAACTGGGCGGCGCGCTCCTCGTCATCCAACTCTCCGTGAAGAAGCGCGGAATTTATCCCCTCGGCCTGAAGCCGTTTCTGCAAATAGCGGAGCGTCGCCTTGAAGTAGGCAAAGATAATAATCTTTTCATCGGGCAACTGTTCGACGACCAGTTTCCGGAGCACAGAAAACTTGGTGTCATTCGCCTCAAAATCGTGGGATTTCAGCCAGTCCTGGACGTCATCGGTTAAAGTTTCCTCGACTATTTGCTCGTCGGCATCGAGTTCCAAGTCAAAGGCGTCACTTAGTAATTCGCCGGGATCCCCCATGTCCCCTTCGCGCACGGCACGAACCATGGCCGGAATACAACTGGCGGTGCGTTGCTGCGGCAGAATCAGGTGAAACGCCAGAAACCCGCCGCCAGAAGCTTCTACTTTGCGTCTGACCATCCGGGTCACGGTTTTGTAGAAGCGCATTTCCGGCTCGTTAAAAGTCACCTCTAAAATCAAAGGCTTCCGCACGGCCCGCCGTTCCTTCACCTGGACGCGACGCGTGCGCGAGATATACCGGCTGATGATGTTCAGCTTTTCCACCGTTTCCAAGATGCCGAGGATGCCAGCATGATCACCCGGACTAAGCTTTTGCACCCGTTCGATGGCCTGACGCAGCAGTTCCGATTGTCCCACAAAGGGGCTGTGACGAAGCCGCGACAAAGCCTCCGCCGCCTGCATGAAGTTGGGTTTGGCCGCGTTGAGAGCAAGCGACGCCTGGAGGGCCGGCTTATTTTCCTCCAGCAGATAATTGAACTGGGCTTCGTTGGCAAAGAAATCCGGGTCGAGCAGGCGCAGCAGTGAAAAAAGATCCGTGCTGGTGTTGTTGACCGGCGTGGCGGAGACAAGAAGCAACGCGTTGGTGGCATTGCCCACAGCCGCGCCCAGCCGGTAGGTGGTTGAAGCCGGATTCCGCATGTGATGCGCCTCGTCAAAAATGGCCAGATCGAACAACGGAAAAGTTCCCTCCCAGTTTTGAAACAGGCTGCATAATTGACCGCGCTCGGAAAGTTCATCGCCTTCCGGATCATCCAAACGGCTCAAGTCGCGTCGCGCGGGCCGCAGGCCGGAGTAAGTGCAAATCCACGCAAAGGACGCCGCTTCGCCTTCGTGGCGAACTTCTGCAATGGCCTGTTGCAAATTCTTGACGTTGCCGACCTCGGCTTGCACCCCAAATTTCTGGCGTAATTCCATGCGCCACTTCGGGGCCAACATCTTGGGACAGACGACGAGCAGGCGGCGGGCATCACGCCTGGCCTGAAGTTCCAACCAAATCAGAGCCGCCTCAATGGTTTTGCCCAAACCCACCTCGTCGGCGATGAGCAGACGCTCGGTCGGCGAATTGACGAACTTCAGCACCGGCTTGAACTGGTATTCGAGGAAGTCGATTCGCGCGACGTCCATCGAGTAAATAAAATCGTGGAGCGTGCCCTTGAGTTTTTCGAACGTGAGCAGACGTTGCAGGTCTTCCGTCTTGCCATACATCCCACGCCGAATCAGATCGTCCGTATTGGAATCCCGTTCGTCAAAAACTTGGAGATAGCTTTCTGCAACATACCGCTTTTCGTTCGGACCAAACGCCACTTCCCGAAACACCACGCCGGCCCGGGTCTGCTGACGGCCGGTGATTTGCCCAACCCGCGCGGGGTTGTTCACATCGAAAACGGTGGCACCGGCTTCAAATGGCATAGGTTAGACGGTAGTTCATTGGTGTTTTCTGGGGTCAAACGACCAGGTCTTTGATCTTGGCGGCAATGCCCCGGAGAACATCCATTTTCAGACCTTCGCCTTTGCGTTCCTCGCTGGTGAACAGATTTTTGCCCAGTTCAAAACCATTTTCTTTATACCACGCGAGCTTCCAATTCCAGCCGCGAACATATTCATCATCGTGCATCATGCCCAAGTGTTCCCAGATGACGCGGTCGCCGGCGGCATCGGCGAAACTGAAATCGGGATGCAAGCGGCCCAAAACCTTGGTTCCGTCCAATATCTGCTCATACTCGTAATTGATACCCTTGCCCTGATCATAAAGTAGATTGGCGATGACGAGTTCCGACTTGCTGCGGACCATGTGGCCCTTGTCGGTCTTATGGATCAGATTTTCCGCATGAGGCGGCTCGTCCGTGCGTTCGCGGATGATGCCGGCGAATAAATTAGTGTTTCGGCGGCATGCGTCGGATTTTTCCGGACGACTCAAATCGTAAAGCAGGCCAGCACTTTTACCTTCAATTAACAACACCAATCGCTGGCGCGAGCGAGTCAACGCCGTGTAAACCAATTCGCGAGACAGCAACCGCGATGATTTCGGCAACACGATGAACACCGTGCGAAACTGACTACCCTGGGCTTTGTGGATGGTCAGGGCGTAGGCCAGTTCAAGTGGAACACCGTCTTCACCGAAATCATTTGAACGATAGCCAAAGCTGACCATGGGACGACCGGCAAAAAATACGTTCATGAATCCGCTATAACCTTTTGCCGCCGCGCCGATTTCTCCGTTGGCAAGATAATCAGAGCTTTGTTCCTTGGTGGTCCAGTTATAGCAATCGCGTTCGCCATTGTTGAGTTGGATCACCTTGTCATTGACGACGATTCCCTCGTCGCCGATTTGAATGCCCCGGAACTGTCGGGCGGCCTGTTTTTCCTTGGCCCGGAAATGGCCCTGCACCCAACGATTTAATTCCGCAACGCCGTAGGGATGCATCCGCGTCGGTGCTAGAAGCTGCCAATTCTCAATCCCATCAGGGTCTTCGCGTTTCACCCAGCCTTCCTTGGCGAATCCGAAGGATTGGTTGAAACCGTCGGCATCGTTGGGTCCTTTCAAACCCAGATGTTTTTGAAACTGTCCGAGCAACTGCTGACGTAATTCATCCGGGGTGGACCAATAGGCGACTTCAAGATCGTTGAGTGGTTCGCCCAGCGTCACCCGGCTCAATACATTTTCCGCAAAACCGCCTGGCGGGGTATCGGTAAACCAAGACGCCAAGCGCAAAGTGTCGGAAGGTTGTTCCTGATTATCCACGGCTGCCAGGCGAACCGAGCGAACTTCCACACTCAGACGCGCAAGGGCTTTGCTGATTTGAAGGTCTTCGGGTTTTTCCGATTTGCCAGCGGCGGTCAACCAAGTGATCAAATCCGCGAACGGCCTGCCAATGCCAATTGGCGGCAATTGATTCGGGTCGCCGACGAGAATAATCCGTTGCACATGGGTCAGGTCAAGGGTCTGGATGATGGCATATAAATCATCCATCGTGAGCATGGATGCCTCGTCAATCACCACCGTTTTAGCGCTGCGATAATTATCTTTGCCCTCGAACAAAGGGCGCTGGCGGGCACCGTCGTAGCGTTTGAACTTGTAGAGAAATTGGGCCACGGTCATGGCTTCACCCTTGGTGGCACCCTGAAGTCGCACACGCGCTTTGCCGGTGGGTGCGAGCAGCAGCAATCCCTCGGTTTGCAACGCGGGGCAGCGAACCAAGCCACCCACGACGGAAGTTTTGCCGGTGCCGGCCCCACCGGTCAAAACGGATAGTCGGCGTGAGCAAATGGCTGCCAAGGCTTCGGCTTGTTCGGCCAAAGCGCGGGAATGGCGGGAATTTGCCAAATCAATTTTTTGACCGTTCGCCTCGATGGCTTCGATGATCAGCTTTTTCCAATCTGCTTTCGGCGGTTCAATTTCCTTGGCACAACGGGCGCGGAGGATTTTGGCGAGTTTTTCCTCCCGCAACTTCACTTCCGACAGTTGCAAGGCAGGAACATATTTCGGGGGATCACCATTCACTTCCAATGTCAGGCGGCTGATAACGCCTTCCAAAAATTGCACGTTCCCTTCAATCCAATCGGCAGGAATGAGAATGGGGTGGGCAGCGCTAAGGGCCGGGAGACGGCCAAGTGCTTCTTCCAAACTTAACAAGGTATCGCCGGCTTCCGCAGCTTCCTGCAACACCGTCACCAAGGCGCAACGAGTGCGGCGGCGGTCGGCGGCTGAATCCACCCGGCTGGGTTCAGACAATTTGGGAGCGGCGGCAAGCGATTCATCCGGCAGCAGGCCGTGGTCAATCATTTCCAAAGACACGGCGGAATCCTCGCCACCGCCAAGGTCGCGTTCGGCAATAAGATAAGGATTGGCGATGATTTCTTGATCCGACGTTTGCCGAGTAAAAGCCGCGCGCCGCTTCGGTTCTTCCCAAACGCGTTTTGCCTGGGCAGTAGTGAGATCAAACCGTGATAGGAGCAGCATCAACTGACGCCGCTCTGGCGGCAACCCGATCCAAGTGGGGGCCACCGACTGAATGTCAGCGTTGAAAGCCTGATCCGGCGCTTTCCGTTTCCCTTGGAAAATTTCATCCAGCACCGGCCACGGATCGGATTCCGGATTTAGCAAACCGGAACCGCGCAATTCCAGCACCAACGCCGTGCCCAGACGCATCCCCAAGGCTTCGAGCATCGGCCCGACGCCGGGAAAGGCCCCGCGATCTTTCCACGCCAGATCAATTTGCCGGTTCAACCACTCCTCGCGCTTCTGCCATGGGCCTTTGACGAACCCGTGATCGCGGATTTTGCGGACGGCGGCCAATGCCCGGCTAAGAACCGAGAGGGCGACATCGGCATCGGTGACTTCCGAACCATAGGAAAAATCCCCGTGATGGGCGGCGGGCGGCGTAACAATGATTTCACGAAGCTGTTCGGCGCGCAGGTTATCCTCTTTCTGATTGCCGGTGGGTGCCAAGTATTCGTGATACGGCAACAAAAAGCCTTCGTTACCATCGGGTCGGATGGAATGACCGATGACGCGATCCCAAAGAGGATAGCCCTTTTTATGATCTATGGTGTCGTAATGCTCACGTTTGCCGACCTTGGTGATACAACCGATACCGACGACGAGGCGGCGGAGAGCATCGCCCAATGGATGGCCTTCCTTGGTGTAAAAGAGGACAAGCGATTTACCATCCGTGAGGCGACCAAAAGCCAGATCAATGATGGCTTCCTGGCGCTGGCTGCCAAAAACCCATGGCGTAGGAAATGGTGGCGTAACGTCCGGCGGCAGCGGTTGCAACAATTTTGCATCAATCTCTTTCTGGCTCCGGCGCAGCATCCAGTTAAAGGGAACGGCAATGGCGGAATAAGGCGGCACTGGGAGCAACCGTTTCACCATGTTGCCGTGAGATTCTGTGCAATTTTTATTTTGCCGGTAGGGATGGTCAAATTCACGAACCCAAGCGTGCGGACTCATGAAAAATCCAGACTCCGCCTTACAGGGTGGCAGTTCAGCCGGTGACAATTTATCAAACCCACGTCCCGCCAGTTTATCCTCTTCAGCAGTCTTGCTCTCGCGAATGCGTGCCAGCGCGACACAGAATGAATTCAATTCGGGTTTGGCGCATACAGTTCCGTTCCATTGGGAATCATGCCAGGCAACTCGGAGGGTGAGGTGGGAGAGCGGTTTCATTTTCAATTTTGAAAGCTTTTGATTGCTTCTTCGACAAGTGCTGCGGCCTTATGTTCCATCTGTTCTTGATGACGCTTACGCAGCAGATTGTAAACCCAATTGAAAACCATCGGACTGCGTGAGCGAGCGTCATATAGCGCGTCCTGAACGAGAGTGCTTTCAGCGGACAAATTCGCATCACTAATTTGACGTTGCATCGCCATTTTCCATAGATTTTCAACATGGGTAAGACCTCGTTTATCAGCTTGGATGGCATCCCGCTGTGCCAGCATCTCCCGGATGATCCACAAAACGGCAGGGGCAAGCGGCACATAGACTGTGAGAATCATCTGCTCCACCGTGTCACCTTGTGTAAGCGCAATGAAAAAGACAGTCGCCGCTAACACGCTCAATATCAAAGTGAGCATACCACGAACCCGGTCGCGCTGACGCAAGTCCCACCAGAGGCTAATCCGCTGGCAGACCAGGCGGGCCAGCGGCAGTGGCAGGTTCCCAACCGACTTTGGATACCAATCGATCAGGCCACCTTTGTGGGCAGGTTCGGCTAGGAAAGTTTTGGCGTGAGTGAATACATCCGTGGAATCTATGGGTGAGCCACAACGGAGTGCACGCCAAGGCAACTCGAAGAGGGCGCAATCAAACATTTGCTGGAGCGTAGCGCCACGTTTTTTCAATTGAATCTGAGCGCGATTGAGCCACAGAGCATCAACCAATGCAACCGTGACGGAAAATGATGTGAGCCATACCTTCCAACTTGGTTGCCATGCCATGAGCACTGAACTCACAAGCGCGGCGGGAACGGTTAAGACAAACTGAACTCCCATCAAGTGCTTGGCCTGCGCATAGACATGACTGCCAGCAGCGAGGATATTTATTTGCGCGTCGTCATTCTGCTTCGCTGGTATGTTGCAATTTGTTACCATGGGAAATTTCCGTTGAACACGATATCCCATTGTCGCCTGGCTTCATTCAGGTCGCCTGACTGTTCGGCATCAACCGCGCTTTGCGCATGATTGCGCGAGTTGATGACAGAAGCCAGCGACCGTTCACGCTGGCTCGACGATTTGACGGCGGGAATATTGCCGGCGATCTGGTAAGGGTCGCGCATCGCGCGGCATTCGCGACGAGCAAGACTTTGTAGAATCTTCAAAATACATGACGAGTATGGTTTCACACCTTTGCACACCTCCTCATTAGCCAGCACCATTTCTATGTGAAATGATGAAAGTGGAATGCGAGGCTCACGGCACTCTCGCCAAAATTTAATCAGTTCGGCCACATATATCAGCTTGCTGCCACTTTCTTTGTTAGCGCCTGATATATATGCATCATACAGGCTGGGACAGGTTTGCATCCAGCCTCCATCGGAATCAGGAATCAGGTAAATTGGCCATTTCTCACGAAACATCGAACTGAATATGCCGGGCACAACATCTACCTGCCGACCATCGGTGAATGAAACGGCAATTGCGATACCATCTTTGTAAATTTCGCTGTTTGGATAACGCTCAACAAGAGCTTGCCGCACCTTTTCCAGGGCGGTTTCCGAATTGATCAAATTATCGCCCCAAGTGAAGACAGTTTTGCGAAAGACTGCCAGAAGATCGGTATCGCTAAAACCACGAATGGACGTTCCACGAGCAAAGCTGCCAATGGGAATTACCTTGGACACCTCGAACTCCGTTTCGAGACGTGTTCGGATGGTAGCGAGGTGTTGCTTGGCAGCCTGAAGTTCGCTATCAAGTGGCTGCTTCCGGCGGATGAACTCAAAAAATGATTCGTTGATAGTCATGGCTCACCAATCTTGGCAGCGGGCCGCGTTTCGCTTTCCTCAGCTTTTCTGTTCTTCAGTCTTCGGGATGGTTTCATAAATTGCCCGTGATAGAACATCAAACGCTGCGTTGCCAAAATCCTTGTCATCCATGTAGCGCGTGACGATTTTGTCGTTGTCGGCCATGCGCTGAACCATCATGTCTTCGATTAACTGGCGCATACCTAGCTGGAACTTGTCGAACGGATTTGCGCGGCGGAGTTTGATGACCTGTTCGCTGCTGGTTGCCTTCTCGCGGATTTGCTCAAAAAAGAAACGATCCTCGTCGGTGAAATTTGTCCCAAACCGGTCGTTGAGCACCTTGATGATTTCGGACAGCGGTGCTTTTTCCTCTTTCGCCTTGCCGGTGCCAACATCAGTCGGACTTTTCACGCCCTCCGGTTCACCTTCACGCAGCGAGATTTCGCCAGAATAAATCCGCTGAAGCCGATAGTATTGCAAACCGACCTCGTCGCCGATTTTCACGCGCTCGGAGTCACGGTCAATTGGAAGATGCGGCAGGAGAAAACGTCCGAAGCTGTATAGCATTTCCAAAGCTGGGTCGCCATACGGCATGATCTGGCTCATAAATGAGTAGATGCTGACGTAGCCGTTTAACCTTTCGCGGAACTCACTGCGCTTCGGCTCGTCGGTCATCGCTTTGAATCGGTCCACGGCGGGCTGAAGGTGCAACTGCATACCGGCGTGGTCCTGGGCACTTTGCCGGGCCACCGGCTTGTAAAAGACGCGCGCGAACGCTTCGACCTCACTCCAGAAATATACCTGCGCGGCGTCCAGCTCATGCTTGAGCTTTTCCAACTGTTGCGGGTCTGAACCTTCCTGCAAGCTCGTTGCGTCGTAATACGGCTTAAAGGCTTTATAGATGTCCTCGGCTTCATTGACGAAATCCAGAACGAACGGGTTTTCCTTGCCTGGAATTTTCCGATTCAAGCGCGACAATGTCTGCACCGCCTGCACGCCATCGAGCCGCTTGTCCACATACATGGCGCAGAGCAATGGCTGGTCGAATCCGGTCTGGTATTTATTCGCCACCAGCAACACTTGATAATCTGGCGAAGCAAATCGCTCCGGCAGTTGTTTTTCGCTGATTGATTTCCCGCTCACACAATCTGTATTCATCCCCGGCTCGGTGTATTCGAGGCCGGTATCCGGGTCTTTTACTGTGCCGCTGAACGCGACCAGCGGGCGGACATCGGTGATTTTGTTCTCCGCGATGTATCGCTCGAATGCCTGCATGTAACGCACGGCATGGAGACGCGACGAGGTGACGACCATCGCCTTGGCCAAACCGCCGAGATGCCCCCGCACCTTTTGCCGGAAATGTTCCATCATCACCTCGGTCTTCTGCTCAAGGTTGTGTGGGTGAAGGCTCATGAACTTGGCCAGCGCCCGCGCGGCTTTTTTCTTTGGCAAATTCGGATCATCCTCGATGGCCTTTACCAGCCGGTAATAAGTGGCATAGGTGGTGTAGTTTTTTACCACGTCCAGAATGAATCCTTCTTCGATGGCCTGACGCATCGAGTAAAGATGGAAAGCCTCCGGCAATCCGTTCGCTCCCTTGCGACCAAATAACTCCAGCGTCTTGCCTTTAGGCGTGGCCGTGAACGCATAAAAACTAAGATTAGGCTGCCGTCCGCGCGACTGCATCACCTGGTTCAGCCGATCTTCCCAATCCGGTTCTTCCTCGCCGTTCTCCGGCTGTGCCGTCACGCCAAGAATTGCCTTCAGTTCCCGCGCGGTTTCGCCGGACTGGCTGGAGTGCGCCTCGTCCACGATCACCGCATACCGCCGCTTGGCAATTTCTGCCTCCCATGCTTTGGCCTGCTGCTTTTCTTCCGCGCTGGCTTCATCCGCCCGCTCCGCGCCGGCGGCATGAAGCAACCCACGAAGCACGAATGGAAATTTTTGCAAGGTTGTGATGACAATCTTTGTGCCGTCAATCAGTGCCGCCGCAAGTTGCTTGGAATCCTGGTCAATCGCTTTTACCACGCCCTGCGCGTGCTCAATCTGATAAATCGCATCTTGCAACTGCCGGTCGAGCACCTGCCGGTCGGTGATGACGACCACGCAATCGAAGACCTTGGCATCTTTATCGTTGTGCAGACTTGCAAGCCGATGCGAGAGCCACGAAATACTGTTGGTTTTCCCGCTGCCTGCCGAATGTTGGATTAAATAATTTCGCCCCAACCCTTCGTCGCGTGACTTCTCAACCAGCTTCCGCACCGCGTCGAGTTGGTGATAGCGCGGGAACACCATCGTTTCCTTGGTTACCCAGCGATGCCCGCCACGGCCGTCATCTACTTTTTCCTCCTTTTTTTCGAGGAACATGAAATGGCCGAGAATATCGAGGAAACTCTCGAACTGGAGCACGTCTTCCCAGAAATAGCCGGTGCGGTAGCCGGACTCATGCTGCGGATTGCCCGCGCCACAGATGATCTTTCCCGGATGGCTACCACGATTGAACGGCAGGAAATATGTTTTCTCGCCCGCCAGCCGTGTCGTCATGTGGATTTCATCCGGGTCAGCGGCGAAATGCACCAGCGCCCGTTTCTTAAAATCAAACAACGGAGCGCGCGGATCGCGGTCTTCCTTGTATTGGCGCACGGCGTTCCGCCAGCTCTGGCCTGTCCCGGGATTTTTTAACTCGATGGTTGATACCGGCAGTCCGTTCACCGCCAGCACCATGTCCAGCGTCCGGTTGTCATTCGGATGACAGGGAACTTGTCGCGTCACCGTTAGCCGGTTTTTGCCGAACTGCTCCAGCACTTCATAATTCGCACCGTGCGCAGGCTTGAAGGCGGCGAGGCGAAACGTCTTGCCATAAAACTTGAACCCGTGTCGCAGCACATGGAGCGAACCCTTTGCATCCAGTTCCTTGACCAGCGTGGTGAGCAACAATGCCTCCAGCCCCGCCGCGTGCTGATCCCTCATTTCCTGCCACAACTTTGATTGCGTGTCCTGGATGAACGCGAACACCTGTGCCGGAAACAATGCCCGTTCTTTGTCCCACTCCACATTGCTGCCAGATTTCCAGCCGCCGCGCGACAGCAAGATTTCCTCAACGTAAGTCTCAAAGGCTTTTTCTGTGGTTTGTCCGGGCATAAAATTTTTCGTTTAAGAGGCAGTCATCTTCTTTAACTCACCTTTAATTTGGTTCACAAAAATCTCCTCATTGGACGGCTCAAGCGGCGTCAGGTGAAAATGAGGATGAGGGCGGCGTTGTGGCTGGAAGTAGTCGCGAAGTTGCGGGTGAACGGAATTTGAACACAAGCCACTGAGCCGCACGTTTGAACCCATGTCGTCAATCAACCCAACAAAAGCGCGACCAAGCCCTTTCTGGAGATTGCCCGCGTAAAATTTGCACTCCCAACCACCGACGAGGCTTGCTGCGTGTGGGTCGTCGAGCGATTGCGGATTGCGACAAGCTCGCGCATCGGACGCGCGCATGATGCAAACATCCAGCTCATGGGTCATGCCGCTTGTTCCCCGGAACTCGACGCCAGCATGAATCTCGAACTCCTGACCATTCAGTGTGAACTCTGCATATCCGTAATTCCTGCCGCGCGAATGAATCTGACCGGGAGCACCGCGAAACACGAATGGAGTGGGTGCGCCGTTGATACCGCGCAGGACAGGTGTGACACCTAGTTCACGCGCTGCCCGCAAGCACAGGCCAAAAACATAGGCTTCGTATGCCTTTTCTTCTGCACGGCGAACCAACTGATATTGACCGACGCCAAGTGGATGATTCAGCAAAGTATCAATGGCATTTTCGAGATCTTGGAGCGTTGCCATATTATTCCTATTCCTGGGCGAAGTTTGTTAGTTTACGGAGGTCAGCGATATGATGCCGTTGATCATCAATCTGCTCCTGCGCCATCCGCTTGAGCGGTATCGTCTCTTCCCCAGTTTTTGAAAGCTGAGTTTCCGTCTGCATTTCAATCTCGACCGCCTTTTCAACACCTTGTCCCTCAAGCGAGACGGGTTCAGGTTCTTCGCTATTTGCCTGATAGCCAGACCTCCGATGCGTCGGCACGCCGATGGCCGCCTTAGCAAGACTATCTGCCGCCGCCGCCACGAAAAGTGGTTGCTCGACGAAATATGCTTGAAGCGCATCAAGTGCGATTTGCAGCGCCTCTTCATGGGTAAACGGCACTGTCTTCCGGTAAACGCGCGCCTTTTTCCGTCGGTCAATGGCTGGTTCGGTTTCTGAAACGTCTTTGCCAGCGTCAATCGCCGCCTGAACCTGCGCGGCAAGTGCTTCGTCCCTTGCCCCGAGTTTCTTCATCAGAATCTCAAGGGCTTGTTGTGGGGTATATTCGAGTTCTGGCATCGTGCTGCTCCTTTCTAACATTTACCGTCAATTTCAAATACACGGTATTTGAGCCACTTGGCGATTCCATCGAGGTCGGGGAAAAGTTGCTTGTCAAAAACTCCGTATTGGTCGAGGCGCTGGCGGATGTCGTCGTGCGCCTCGTGCTTGATGACGATTTCCAAATAATCTTTTTCCTCCAGTGGTTGCATTGGCTGATGGCAAGCCAACAGGACGCCGTCCTGCGCGCGGATGCGCGGCGAGACGTGTGGCGGGTCGTAAATGACATTTTCGCTGATTTCAAATGGCGAGTTAGATCCGGCTGATGCTTCGCCGGTGCGGGTTTCATCTGGCGTTTGACGCATCGCTGCCACATAGGATTCAACCATTGGCCGTTCTGGATTTCCGCCTGCTTCCACAGGAATTCCCCACCGATCAACGACGGCATCGTCATTATCCTTGGTCGCGGGAGTCGTAAAGGTGTCACCCACTGGTTTGATGACGTCTTCGGTCGGTCGTCCGATTTCGCTGAAACGCAACGGCTCGCTGGTCAGCACATACACTGCGCTGTTCAGTGGTTTGTCGTTGTCGTCCGTCTTTGTTTCACGCGCGGCAAAATAAAGTGCGACCAGCGGGTTCGTCGTCCAGTCCATGAACCGCGTTGGCAGTCCGTGGTGTTGGGCGATGGCCAGAGATTCCCAGTCATTGCGCGGGAGGTGATGAACATAGGTAAGCAGATGATTGGAAAAAACGCCGAGAACCTCGCGCTCTTTCTGCTCGCGCTCAAAAAGGGTGAGAGATTCGAGTTTTTTATAGCGGCCAATCGAAGATTTTAGCGGGAAACCGGCGCTGACCAATTTGCTCTGACCTCTAAAATAGATTCGCCCCTTTGGCAGTTCGTTCCGAACGGTGTCCAAATAATCCTGAAAATTATCTATCTCGAAGGGCGTGCTCATTTGTTTTCATCATTGGGCCGCTGCGGCAATCTGGTTTGGCTGAAGATCAAATCCCGCCTCTTTCAATCGCTGGCAAAGCTTCGGGATGATTTCCTTAACATGGTCGTTGTAAGCCAAATGAATCACTCCCTGAAGGTCGGATGGCATTTCCAAATGACCTTTGACGATGATTGCCATGCGCGCCCGCGTCAGCGAGGCCAGCAACATTCCGCCTTCCAGAATCACATTCTGCCGGGCACGCGGCTCGACTTTTTTATCGCCGTCCTTTTTCGAGTAGCCGAAATCGTCCGGAGTCATCAGGACGATGCCGAAGTCGGAAGTGAAGTCGCGACCGATTTGTCCCTCCAGCGCTTCAATGATCGTTTTACCACCGCCGCTGCTATTCATCAAAATAAATGGCTTGAGACCCAGCCGGTGCAATGCCAGTTCGAGCTGGTCGCGGGCATCCGAGTCATGGCCGTGGACGATGAAAATATGTTTGGGCGTTTGCGGAGCGACCGCGACAGGTTGCGCGGCGTCTCCGGCGGTCGTTGCCGTTCCGCCGGCGATGGCATTTGCCAATTTTGACTTCGCCTTTTCCTGACCTTGCAATTGGACTGTTCCCTTGGACGGCCACCAATTCAGCACGCCGCCATCGCTGCTGCGAAAAGTATGTTTGCCTTGGCCATCGTCTTCCCATTTCCCCTTGAGGCCGGCGGCTTTCAGCAGCGCCTGCAATTCTTCAATTGTGCCTTCATATTTATTTGCCATGTGATTCCTTTCTCACGTCAATCTTGCCGGTGACGGCGGCGGTGATCAGGGCGGTGCGGTATTCCTGCAACCGTTCTACCGCCGTCTCCACCTTCGATACCAACGCGTCCAGCTTTGCCGTTTCCGCGTCCAGATACTTTGCAATGGCGGCTTGTTCTAGGAAGGGTGGAATTGGAACTCGTATATTTCCAAGCATCGTCCGGCTGATTCTCATTCTGAATCCCCCGCCAACCCGGCACAGGGCGTCAATCCATGAAAGCCATGGAACGGAAGAAAGAAGATATATCAGGAATTTCGGCGATACGTTACTGCGGGCTTTAAGAATCGTGTTATCTACAGAGGTTATCATACGAACGCCAAGGTTCGGCGCGAGGCACGCGCGGCCGACCGGGCCGTCAAGGCGGCAAATCAGGACATCGTTCGGCATAACCTCGGTGCAGCCGAGTTCGCTGAATGACGCTTCAGTTACATAGCGAAAGCCTTGCTCCTTGTATGTGCCGATACCGACATTGCCGGTTTGGATAAGACGAACACCCTCGTCCGTGATAAACGGTAACTCGACCCAGTCGCCGTCGGTGAAAGTTTTCCGTCCGTCCTTTGCGAAGCTCTTTAGTGGACCGACGTCCCAATGTTTCGGGATGTCGCCAAGCCAGTCGAGGCCGGAAGTTTTGAAGTGCAGATTTTCGGGGAGGTCGGCAGTGCGGGCGGCGGCAGGCGGCAGGCCGCAGGTGACGGTGCGTGATATGAGTGCGGTGCGCTTTTCCTTTAACCGCTTGATCAACATTTGCTTCTTCGCCACCAACCGATCCATCCGCCCCGTCTCCAGATTCAAAAACGTCGCGATGCCCTGTTGCTCGGCACTCTCAGGGTATGGCAGCGAGCAGGATTTAAGTTCATCACCAGAAACGTGCGGAATGCCCATGCCGACCGTTTGATCCTTGATCTGTGGTTCAAGTGCTTTGCAGGCATAGGCAAGAAAGCTCCGCTCGACGCATCTTGTTTCTAACCGTGCAACGGTTGATGAAACGACACCTTTTTTTGCGGTCAGGAATTCCCCGGCATTTGAACCATCCCACAAAAGGAGTAGGTCTCCGTCTTCCGCCAAAACCAAGTCTGTGGTAGCGGCTACATAATTAGGGCAATCGGTTTCCCCACGGAGAAAATCCATGGAGAGATAAGGCAAATCGCTGTCCGCGGTTGGTGAAGTAAAAGTTTCGCCAGGCAACCTCCCTTTCCGTATTGCAGTCAGATACCGCAACCGTTTCACACCCCAATGCTCCGGCACGTCGCCAAGCCATTCGACGCCGCTGGGTTTGTATTTTGGGTAGGCCGGAAGTTTCATTTGGCCGGAATGAGTTGTTTCCAGAGCGGTCGTTGCTGCCAATCGGCGGGAAAACCCATGTGCGGCAGAAATTTTGCATCCAGCGCGAGCAACTGCGTGACGAGCCGGTGTGACCAGGTGGACGCCGGTTCGATGATGCCGACCATGTGGGTCAAAAGAACGAGGGTGTTGTAGATGAGGCGGTCTTGCGCCGGGTGCAAATTGGGGATCACTGCCGGCGGGGAACTTTGCGGCAACTGGAGCGTGATGGTGAAGCGCCGATTCCAAAGGCGGGAATGATGGGCGCACAGGTTGCGAATATACGCACAATGCTGGAGCAGCGACTCCAGCGTGTCGGGCGACAAACCGTAAGTGGTGGAAATTATTTTGCGCTCGCTGTTGCGCTTGATGTTTTCGTAAAAACGGCTCAACAGACCAAAGGACATGACTTCGCTCGCGGCCCAAATGGGCGGACGGGCCATTTGGTATCGCGTCCGGTAGTGAGAAACAAAATCCTCGCGGCTGCGGGCCAGTTCTTCGTCCAACTTGGAAAGGGCATCCGTGTGGCGTTGCGGATTGCGAAAGACGGGGGCGTGTTCGTAAGCCTGTGGTCCGTGGGCGTGGGCGAGAACATAAGCCCACCGGGCGCGCACGGAAATTTCGACCCGCTTGACCGCTTCGGCAACGAACTGGCGCAAGGTGCGGTCAAAATGGTAAAGATTCCACAGTTCGTCGAAGGTCGTGCCGGGCAGGAACTGGTCGGGATTGCCCTGAATGGTGAGCGGAAAACGGTAGGCGGACAGACGGTAGTAATTATGGTGCTCCAGACAATGCAGTGCGCGGGGTTCATCGGCCACAATCAGGCCGCGATTTTTCAGGATCTGAAGCTGCTCGACGTAGGTTTTGGCCGGTTTGTTGCAGCTCATACGCACCCCCTGAAAACGAGTAACCCGCCGATTTGAGCAGTGTTAGGATTGCTCCCAACCCGAGGCTTGGCGGGTATTGTTAAACCCACTATCGGCGGATTCGGCCTGACGGTCAAGCAGAAAAGGCAACCGACAGGGACAGGCTGGCCGGGCGCGGTCATGCGGTCACCTCTTTGAGCATTTTCATGATGTCATCTTCGAGGCTTTTGATGTCCGTCTCGATGATTTCCAGCGGGCGCGGCGGTTCGTAGCGGTAAAAATGGCGGTTCAGCGGGATTTCGTAGCCGACCTTGGTTTTGGTGGTGTCAATCCACGCATCTTTCACATGCGGCAGCACCTCGCGTTTGAAGTATTCCTCGATGCTCTCCTTGAGCGGCACGGTCTCGGTGTCGCGCAAATCTGCGTCCGGCTCGGGCCGGCCGTCGCGATCCAGACAGATGACGGCATTTTCGTCACGCTCACCCAGGGCGGAAATCACGGCCTTGAGTTCCGGCGCGCTCAAATGCACGTCACGCTCGCGGTCAAGTTTGCGGAGTTCGATCAGAAAATCCTTGCGGTCCATGAGCAGCTTTCCATTGGTGGCCTTGCCGAAAGCGCGGAGCAGTTCGCGGATTTGCTCCTGCCGCTGCTGGCCGGCTTCAATCTCCTTGAGACGGACTGCGGGGTCTTTTTTCGCGCTGGTGGCGAGATTTTTGAAACCGCTTTCGTCTTCGAGCCGGGCGATGCGCTCGGCACTGGCTTGGAAGTTCAGCCGCAACGGTCGCTCGACGGTGATTTTATGGTAGCCGAAATCATCGTTGTCAAAAATTTTGCTGATGACGCGCTGGCGCTGGATGGGCTGGTGCGTGACCGCGTCTTCCTCGGTGAAGGTGCGCGTCTCGCCGTCGCGGAAATCGCCGAAGATTTTGGTGAGTTCGCTGATGTGATTGGGGTCTTTTTTCGTCTTCTCGTCCGAGGGATCACCGATGCGGCGGCGCTTGTTGCCGAGGCTTTTTTCCATCTGCACCCAGAACTGGCGGGCGTCAATCAACTGCACCTTGCCCTTGCGGGATTTTTCCTTCCGGTTGGTGAGCACCCACAGGTAGGTGGAAATGCCGGTGTTGTAAAACAGTTGCTCCGGCAGGGCGACAATGGTTTCCAGCCAATCGTTTTCAATAATCCAGCGGCGAATGTCACTCTCACCGCCGCCGGCATCGCCGGTGAAAAGGGGCGAGCCGTTGAAAACGATGGCGAGGCGGCTGCCGCCGTCCTGCGGGGCGCGCATCTTGGCCAGCATGTGCTGGAGAAATAAAAGCGCGCCGTCGTTCACGCGCGGCGTGCCCGCGCCGAACCGCCCGCTGAATCCGAGCGTGTCGCGTTCCTGCTCAATGTAGCGCTGTTGCTGTTTCCACTCCACGCCGAACGGCGGATTGGCGAGCATGTAATCAAACGTCCATTTTTTCCCATCGCCCGTCCGGTCAAAACCGTCCTTGGTAAACGTGTCGCCCAAAATGATGGCGTCGGCATCTTCGCCCTTGATGAGCATGTCGGATTTGCAAACCGCCCAGGCTTCATCGTTCCAGTCCTGGCCGAAAAGCTTGGGCTGGGCGTCGGCATTGAGGTCGCGGATGTATTTTTCCGCGACGGACAACATGCCGCCCGTGCCGCAGGCGGGGTCATAAATGGTTTTGACAACATGGCTGCGGGCGAGGTCTTTCTCCGGCGCGAGCAGGAGGTTGACCATGAGCTTGATGACTTCGCGCGGGGTGAAATGTTCCCCGGCCTCCTCGTTGGATTGTTCCGCGCCGATCCGAATCAATTCCTCGAAGGCGTAACCCATCTGGATGTTGTCCACTTTGTCCGGTGAAAGATCAATGGCGGCAAAGCGTTTGATGACGAGGTAAAGCAGGTCTTTTTCGGCCATCTTCGCGATTTGCGTCCCGAAATCAAAACGCTCCATGATGGCCCGGACGTTGGGCGAAAAACCATTGATGTAGCTGTTGAGATTAGGTGCGAGCTGGTTCGGGTCGTCGAGCAGACCATTGAGGCCGCTGCCTTCCGCCGGCTTGCCGAGGGTAAATTTGGAAAGATTGTAAAAGGCGTGGCCGGTGATGCAGCACAGCTTGTGGCGGATGATGTTTTCCGGCTTGGCCTTGATGGCGGCGTGCTCCTTGAGCACGGCGGCTTTGGTCGGCTCAAGAATGCAATCGAACCGACGCAACACCGTGAGCGGCAGGATGACCTTGCGGTATTCATTCCGTTTGTAGGGTCCCCGGAGCAGATTGCAAATGCTCCAGATGAAACTTGCCAGTTGCGTATGATTTTCAGCAGCCATGTAGATTGGGAAACATCGTAGGCAAAACAAAAATCGAGGCAAGGCAAGACATGGACCAAACGCGGTTATGGATCGGTCTTGGCCGTGGATAAAACATGACAAGACGATTGTTTTTTACCGTTACCAAAATTCGACATCATCAACTTGCGGGTTGACCTGCGGGGTGACTTGCGGGGCGACTGCCGGTTTGGGTCTCCGCAGCCGACTGTGTTCAAGCCTGACTCCCCACTCCGGCCAGCAATCCCGGCGCAAAAGCCTAACCAGCCACGTCTTTGGCTCGACTGCGCCTGTCAACGGTGGAGCCGCAAACCGAACCACCGGCGCGCAGCGCCAGACACATTTTTTCGGACAACCTTGACAGGCGCAGGCGAGCCATACAATGGACGAGGCGAGCGCGCCGGAATCCTCCCCGTGCGGATGCAAAATGAGCATCGCGTCACAAAAATAATGGCGACACGCGGGAACAAATTTGTCGCCC
>Ga0187851_10001274_pt1 | contig 24315 bp, 16 predicted proteins | sample June2016WEW_6_10_FD_132997 | JGI IMG/M metagenome (GOLD analysis project Ga0187851, IMG submission 132997) | Peatland microbial communities from SPRUCE experiment site at the Marcell Experimental Forest, Minnesota, USA - June2016WEW_6_10 | ecosystem: Environmental > Terrestrial > Soil >...
GAAGGTCGCGCTCGGCTGCACCGAGACGGTCACCCCGATCCCCACCGCCCCGAGCTGGGCCGCGACCATGCTGGCCACCTGAGGGAGGGGAGCGGCGTCGGGGACGCTCAGGGTGAAATTGAGGACCACGGTGCCCTGGGCGCGGAAGCCCTGCGGAGTGACCACCCATCCGGCGTCGTCGAGGCCGGCGATGGCCCCATTGGGGTCAGCCGCCACAGCCGGCTCCTCGCCCTGCAGCCAGCCGATGCCCGCCGGGATCGCGCCGTACTGGCCCGCGCCGAGCCCGTCGAGGGGCCCGCTGACGATGGCGTCGCGGTCGATGGTGGCGGCGACGGCCTGGCGGATCGCGGGGTCGCTCAGCCCGGGCACCGTCTCGTTGAAGAGGAGGTCGACGAACCCGAAGGTGAGGACGTCGTGGGCGGTCGCCCCCTGCCGCTTCATCAGCTCGGCCTGCTGGGCCGGCGTGGTGGCCAGGACGGCCTGCACCGAGCCCGCCGCAAAGGACTGCGCAGCCGCGGCGAAGGTGGTCATCGCCTGGATCTGGACGCGCGCGAGGCGGGGCGCGACCGCCGCGTGGGGATTGGCGCTCAGGGTGAGGATGCCGGACCGCTCCGAGTCCACCTCATATGGGCCGGACGTCGCCAGGGGCGACGTCATATGCAGGGCGAGGGCGGCGAGCACGGGGGGCGACATCCCTCCGAGGGGGAGGATCGGGAGCTCGGTCAGGGACACGGCGAGCGACGCACGGGGGGTGCCGAGGCTGAGCACCACCGCCTGGCCGGAGGTGGCGGCGGTCACACCTCTCCAGGCGCTCGCGAAGATCGGGTCGGGGAAGGCCGTGGATTGGACCCATTGGATGGTGGCCACGGCGTCCTGGGCGGTGATCGGGCTCCCGTTCGACCAGTGGAGCCCCGAGCGCAGGGGCAGGGTGTAGGTGAGCCCGGTCGGGCTGATGGTGAGCTGGGAGGCCAGGTCGGGCACCGGGTAGGCGGTCGCGTTGAGCTGGAGCAGGCAGCGGTAGAGGAGCGGGGTGATGGCCACCACCGACGGGTCCTCGGAGTCGATCAGGGGGTTGAGCGACAGGGGGAGGTGGTCGGTGAGCACCGCGGCCCGGTATTCCGCGGAGGGGATGGCCTCCGACGCGGTGGCCTGGAGGTGCCCGATCAGGGCCACCCCGGCGACCGCGATGGCGACCACCAGCAGGCCGAGGGCCGCGCCGATCTCCAGCCGGCGAACCGGCCGGCGCCGGATCAGCTGTTGTTGATCCAGACGTTGATCGCGGCGACGATCACGAAAAGGCCGATGAAGACGGCGCTCATGCGGAGAAGTCCAGCTTCCAGCCCCCTCCGCCGGCGGTACCCGCCGCCGGAGTCGCCACCACCGCCGATGACGCCGCCCAGGCCCGTCGCCTTCGGGGTCTGGAGCAAGATGCCAAGGATCACGAGGATCGCCAGCACCACCTGTGCGCCGATGAGAACGTTCTGTAGCACGCAAACGCGCCTCCGAGATTGATCGGCCGCCAGTATACGGCTTGGTCGGGATCGGAGCCGGGACGCGAAACCCGACCAACTCAATATACTTTCAGACCATGGCCCTGAGTGACGTCTTCAGCTTCCCGAACCCCGTCAACGAGGTGTCCGCCCGGACGGTCGCCGGTGGCGTCGCGGTAGCCGCCCTGGTCACCCTGGGTACGCGGTGGCCGTGGCTCCTGCCCTTCATGGCATACGGCTTCATCGCCCGCGTGGCTTCCGGCCCCACCCTGAGCCCCTGGGGGCAGATCGTGACCCGGGTCATCGTCCCGCGGCTGCCCTTCAAGGCCAATCTCATCCCCGGGCCGCCCAAGCGCTTCGCCCAAGGCATGGGGGTCGCGTTCACCGTGCCGGCGGCAATCCTCTGGCTTGGCTTCGGCCTCGAGCTCCCCGCCCTGATCCTGGTCGCTCTCCTCGCGGTGGCGGCGATACTCGAATCGGTCTTCGCCATCTGCCTTGGCTGCCGGGTCTTCGACGTTCTGATGCGCATCGGGATCATCCCGACCAGCGTCTGCGAGGCCTGCGCAAACTTCACGGTGGCCCGCTCGCACAGCTGAGCCGCCGTCGCCTGGCTGAGCAGCGCCGGACTCCGAGCCTCAGGCGCTGATCAGGCTGTGACCGGTCATCTCCAAAGGTTGGGGAAAGCCGAGCACCTGGAGCACGGTCGGGGCAATGTCGCAGAGCCCGCCCCCGTCGCGGAGGGCGGTCGCCGACGATCCGATGAGCACGACCGGCACCGGATTGATGGTGTGGGCGGTCAGCGGATCGTTGGTGACGGGGTCGATCTTGTGCTCGGCATTGCCGTGGTCGGCGGTGATCAGCACCGCCCCGCCCACCGCCAGCGCCGCGGTGACCACCCGGTGGAGGCAGGTGTCGACCGTCTCGCAGGCCTGCACCGTGGCCACGAAGTCACCGGTGTGCCCGACCATGTCGGGGTTGGCGTAGTTGACGACGATGAGCGTCTCCTGCCCCGCCTCGATCCGCTCGACCACCTCGTCGGTCACCGCGACCGCGCTCATGGCGGGCACGCTGTCATAGGTGGCGGTCTTGGGCGACTGGATCAGCTTCCGATCCTCGCCCTCGAAGGGGCGCTCCTGACCGCCGTTGATGAAGTAGGTCACGTGCGCGTACTTCTCGGTCTCGGCGACGTGGAACTGGTGCCCGCCGCTCCTGCTCACCACCTCCGCGAGGCAGTTGCGGACCTCCTCGGGCGGGTAGGCGATCCGCACCGGCAGCCCCTTCTCGTACTCGGTCATGGTCACGTAGGTCAGACCCTGGGGGACACGGCTCCGCTCGAACTGCGGGAACTCCACATCGAGGAGGGCGTGGGTGAGCTGGCGTGCCCGGTCGGGCCGGAAGTTGAAGAAGATCACGGCGTCCCGATCGGCGATCCGCACCGGTTTCTCACCCTCGGCGCAGATGCTGACCGGCGGCAGGAACTCGTCGGTGATCCCGATCTCGTACTGCGAGCGGATGTAGGCGACGGGATCGGCCGCGCGTGCCTCGCCGGTGCCGGCGACGATCTCGTAGGCCCGTTGGATGCGGTCCCAGCGCTTGTCGCGGTCCATGGCGTAGTAGCGGCCGGCGACCGAGACGACCCGGCCCACCCCGACGCGCCGGAGGTCGGCGACGAACTTCTCCATGAAGCCGGCGCCGCTGTCGGGCAGCTCGTCGCGGCCGTCAGTGAAGGCGTGGATGTAGACGCGGTCCAGGCCCCGGCGCTTGGCCAGCTCGCAGATGGCGACGGCGTGGTCCTGGTGGCTGTGGACGCCACCCGGCGAGACCAGGCCGAGGAGGTGGAGGCTGGTGCCCCGGGTGCGAGCGGCATCGACCGCCTCGATCAGGGCCGGGTTCTCCAGGAGGCTGCGATCGGAGACCGCGCGATTGATCCTGGTCAGCGGCTGGTAGATCACCCTGCCGGCGCCGATGGTGAGGTGACCCACCTCGGAGTTTCCCTGCTGGCCGGGCGGCAGGCCCACCGCCTCGCCGCTGGCGGCGGCCAGGGTGTGGGGCGACGTCGCCCACATCTCGTCCCAGTACGGGGTCCGGGCCGCCGCGATGGCGTTGCCGAACTCGTTGGTGGTGTATCCCCACCCGTCGATGACGACCAGGACGAGGGGCCGTGGCCCGGACGTCACCGCTGCTCCGCGGCGGTGGCGGCCACCTCGGCAGCACGAACGATGGCGGTGAAGGCGTCGACCTTGAGGCTCGCGCCGCCCACCAGGGCGCCATGGATGTGCGGCTGGCCGAAGAGCTCGGTGGCGTTGTCGGCGGTCACGCTCCCCCCGTAGAGGACGGGGACGCTGCTGGCCACCTCACCGAGGAGCTGGTCGAGGCGGGTGACGATGTGAACGCAGACCTCCTCGGCCTGGGCCGGGGTGGCGGTCCGGCCGGTGCCGATCGCCCAGACCGGCTCGTAAGCGAGGACCAGCTCGCCGTCCGAGACCTCATCCAGCTTCTCCAGGGCGCTCCGAAGCTGGCGGTCGATGACCGCCATGGTGGTGTCCTCGAGACGCTCCGACTCGGTCTCGCCGACCGCGAGGATGACCCGGAGGCCGTGGCGCCGGGCGGCGACCAGCTTACGGGCGATCAGCTCGTCGCTCTCCCCCAGGACGTGGCGGCGCTCCGAGTGCCCGATGAGCACGTCGTCGCAGATATCGGCGAGCATCACCGGCGAGATCTCGCCGGTGAAGGCGCCCTTGTCCTCGGCGTAGCAGTTCTGGGCACCGAGGCGCAGCGAGCTCCCCCGGAGCACGTCCCGGACGCCGACCAGGTGGGTGAAGGGCGGCAGCACCTCCACCTCCACCGCGCTGCCGTCCAGCTCGGCCCGCAGGGCGCGGGCCAGATCCACTCCGTCAGCGACGGAGGTGTTCATCTTCCAGTTGCCGGCAACCAGCCGGGTCGGACGTCGGGAGCTCACAGCGCCACCTTCTCCTGGAGTGCGGCGACCCCGGGCAGCTCCTTCCCCTCGAGGTATTCGAGAGTGGCGCCACCACCGGTCGAAACATGGCTGATCTTGTCGGCGACCCCGGCCTGGTCGAGGGCCGCGGCGAGGTCGCCACCGCCCACCACGCTGGTGGCGGAGGAGGCACCCAGGGCCTCGGCGACACGGCGGGTGCCGCGGGCGAAGTCCTCGATCTCGTAGATTCCGAGGGGGCCGTTCCAGACCACGGTGCCCGCGGTCCGACATTCCTCGGCGATCTCCTCGCAGGTCTCCGGGCCCGCGTCCACCACCATCTGGTCGGCGGGGATCGCGGTCCAGGCGACGACCGTCGTCGGCGACCCGGCGACCGGCTCGGAGGTGACCACGACATCGAGGGGGAGCTTGATCTTGCCCTTGCCTTCCCCCTGGGTCGCGAGCAGCTTGGAGGCGGTCTCGACCCACTCCTCCTCCACCAGGGATTTCCCGACCTCCTTGCCGAGGGCCCGGTAGAAGGTGCACGCCATGGCGCCACCGATCCAGAGGGTGTCGACCTTGGTGAGGAGGTTCTCGACCACCGCGATCTTGGTCGAGATCTTGGCGCCGCCGATGATCGCCACCAGCGGCCGCCGCGGGTTCTCCAGCACACCGCTCAGCGCCTCGAGCTCGCGCGCCATCAGGTAGCCGGCCACCGCGGGGAGGTGGTGGGCGATGCCCTCGGTGGAGGCGTGGGCACGGTGGGCGGTGCCGAAGGCGTCATTGACGTACAGATCGGCGAGCCGGGTCAGCTTCTCGACGAATGCCTCGTCGTTGGCCTCCTCGCCCGGCTCCCAGCGGACGTTCTCGAGGATTGCCACCTCACCGTCGGCGAGACGGTTGACGGCGGCCTCGACCTCGGGGCCGACCACCGCCGGCAGCTGCTCCACCGCCGTCCCCAGCAGCTCGCTGAGGCGAGCCGCCAGGGGTGCGGTGGTCAGCGCGGGATTGACCTTTCCCTTGGGACGTCCGAGATGGGTGGCGACGATGATCCGGGCACCCCGCTCACGGAGTGCACGGAGGGTGGGCAGCGCGGCCCGGATGCGCCGGTCGTCGACGATCCGGCCCTCTTTCATGGGGACGTTGAAGTCGACCCTCACCAGCACTCGCTTGCCGTGGACGTCGACGTCGTCAATGGTCGCCTTCATACGCGGTCCCCTGAACTGACCCAGAACTTCTACAGCGCGCGCAGCGTGCTAGAGGGACTTCGAGATGTAGTCGACGAGGTCGACGACGCGGCAGCTGTAGCCCCACTCGTTGTCGTACCAGGCGAGCACCTTGAAGAACTTGTCGCCCACTCCCATGGTCGACAGCGCGTCGAAGATGGAGGAGCGCGAGTCGTGCAGGTAGTCGGCGGAGACGAGCGGCTCGTCGCTCACCCCGAGGATGCCCTTGAGCGGGCCGTCCGCGGCAGTGCGCATGGCCGCGTTGATGGCCTCGACCGTGGCCGGCTTGGAGAGATTGACGGTGAGGTCGACCAGCGACACGTCGGGCACCGGCACGCGCAACGCCATGCCGTGAAACTTGCCCTTGAGCTCGGGCAGGACCAGGGCCACCGCCTTGGCGGCGCCGGTGGTGGTGGGGATGATCGCCTGTGATGCAGCGCGCGCCCGGCGAAGGTCCTTGTGAGGGCCGTCGAGGACCACCTGGTCGTTGGTGAACGCGTGCACCGTGGTCATCAAACCCGTCTCGATGCCGAACGAATCGTTGAGGACCTTGGCCACCGGGGCAAGGCAGTTGGTGGTGCACGAGGCGTTAGAGAGGATGTGGTGCTTGGCCGGGTCGTACGACTTCTCGTTGACCCCGATCACGACGGTGAGGTCCTCGTTCTTGGCGGGCGCGGAGATGATGACCTTGCGCGCGCCGGCGGCGATGTGCGCCTTGGCCTTCTCGGCGTCGGTGAACAGACCCGTCGACTCGATGACGATGTCGACACCCAGGTCGCCCCACGGAAGCTTGCCGGGATCGCGCTCGGCGAGCACCTTGATCTTCCGGCCGTCGACGGTGAGGACGTCGCCGTCCACCGACACGGTGCCCGGGAAGGGCCCGAGGATGGTGTCGTACTTGAGCAGATGAGCGAGGGTCGCCGGAGTCGTGATGTCGTTGACGGCGACGATCTCGATGTCCGCTCCCTGCTGGCGAGCGGCGCGAAGGATGTTGCGTCCGATGCGGCCGAAGCCGTTGATGCCAACCTTGACAGCCATGAACTCTCCTCACGGTTTGGGGGCACTGGGGTCCGAGCGGAGAGTACCAAGAGGGCTGCTCACCGCGCCTTTGGACGCCATTCATGATGACCGGAGAGAGCTCCGATCGCCAGGGCCGACAGTCCCATGACCATGCTGCGATGGCCCCGGACACAGATGGGGAATTCAGCCTTCGTGGGACAGACGGACTGGACTGCAGCCTGCCGCGGAGACCACCGCGCCGCCGGCCATGCCGGACCGAGATCGCAAGCTCAGCCTTCCTCGGAGAACCCGCTGATGGCCACCAGGCGGTGCAGTCGCCCGGCCATCGCCGGCCGGCTGCAGCCCGCGGCTTCAGCGAGCGACTCCAGACTGTCCCCGGGCCGGCGCCGGCGCAGCACGGCCGCCTCGCGGAGGGCGGGGGGCAGCCGCTCCCACCGGCTCCGATCCCGCTCCAGACGGTCGATGGCCTCGAGCTGGGAGAGGGCGGCGGCGACGCTGCGGCGAAGGTTCGCGGTCTCGGCATTGAGCCGCCGGTTGACCCCGGAGCGCACCTCGCGAACCACCCGGCCCGACTCGAACTCGAGCCGGCCCAGGTGGGCGCCGATGGAGCTGAGCAGGGTGGCCACCCCCGCCTGGGAGCGCACCGCCACGACCGGCCGTCCCCGGCGCCGCAGGGTGGAGGACGGGATGTCGAGCCGCTCCAGGTCGGCCACCACCCGCGCGGCCGCCGCCTCCGACCCCACCAGCAGCTCGAGCTGGGGCGGCCCATCGCCCCGGCTGAGAGAGCCGCAGGCGAGGAAGACCCCGCGCAACCGGGAGCGGGAGCAGCAGAGGTTGGCCGAGGAGACGGGCGGCACCGGGGATGCGATCGGGGTGGGGTCGCAGGCCGCCGGCGCTGCCCGGTCGGGGATGGTGGCGGCGGACGCCGGTGCGGCGGGGCTGCCCGCCGCAGCCGGGGGTCGGACCGTGACCCGGTAGCGATGCCGTCGCGCGGTGGCGAGCCGCTCCACCGACGCCGGGATGGCATCGGCGTGCAGGATGGCGAGCGCCGCCCGGGCGGCCACCCGGCGGGTGGTGACGGGCGCTCCACCCTCGCCGGCGAGGGCCATCCCCTCGATCAGGGCAGCGCGGCAGCACGGGAGCGGGGGGACGTGCGGCGCCAGCTCGGCGACGATCCGCTCGGTGAACGAGGCGCCGCGCAGGGGAGCCGGATGATCTCGCACCGGCCGGCCGGGGAGCTGCTGCCGCACCGTCTCGGGCCCGGACCGCGGAGCCACCACCCGCCGATCCAGGTCAGCGCGGGTCGGGCTTGCCGACGTCGCGGTGGCGGACGGTCACCTCGAGGTTCTCCGCACGGAGCCTCCGGGCCAGCTCCTCGGCGACGACCACCGAGCGGTGCCGGCCACCGGTGCACCCGACCGCGACGGCGAGGTGGCGCCGGCCCTTGGCCGCGTAGTGGGTCGACACCCAGGAGAGCAGCTCGCACAGGCGATCGCAGAGTTCGTCGGTGTGCGGATCGGCGAGGACGTAGTCGCGCACCCCGGCGTCCAGCCCGGTCCGGGGCCGCAGCTCGGGGTCCCAGAAGGGGTTGCGGAGAAAGCGGACGTCGACGACCCAGTCGGCTTCCACCTGGGGCCCGAACTTGTACCCGAAGGAGGAGACCGCGACCCGGAGCGGAGCCTCACCGCCCACCGGGGCCACCAGCTCGACCACGCGCCTGCCCAGCTCCTCGGAGCTCAGCTCGCCGGTGTCGATGACGGTGTCAGCCGCGGCGCGGAGGCCGGTGAGCAGCTCCTGTTCGCGCCGCACCGCCGCCGTGGCGCCGCCGGCGGCGCTGCACGGATGGGGCCGGGTGCTCTCGGCGAGGCGCCTCAGGAGCACCGGGTCGGGGGCGGTGAGGTAGACGGCCCGCACCCCGGCAGGAAGGTTCAGGCCGGCGATCGCCTCGCCCTGGCGGGCGTCGACCACCGCCGCCGCGGGGCGCGCGCGGGCCACGGAGGCCCATACGGAGAGGAGATCGACGCTCAGGTTGTCGACGACGTCCACACCGGCGGCCTCCAGGGCGCGGACCGCGGTGGCTTTTCCGGCACCGCTCTGGCCGGTCAGGACCCAGACCTCAGGCGTCCCCGCTTCAGCAGTCATCTCGCCGCGATTGTAGGGGGGGACGGACGGGCGCGCCCCCTCCTCGCCGGTGCCGGAACCGCCCAAGCCGGCGCGGCCCTCCGGCTCAGACCAGCTCCTTGATGCGCTGGGCGACGACCTCGGGCACGACCTCGGACAGCTCCTCGACGCTCGCCAGTCCGATGGCCTCGACGGTGCCGAAGCGGCGGAGCAGGGCGCGCTTGCGCACCGGTCCGAGACCGGGGACGACGTCCAGCCGGGAGCGGAGCGCCGACCTGGCCCGCCGGGCGCGGTGCTGGGTGATGGCGAAGCGGTGGGCCTCGTCGCGGACCCGCTGAACCAGGAAGAGGGTTGGCGACTCCCGGGGCAGCACGATCGGCTCGGGGTCGTCCGGACGGAAGAGCTCCTCGTTGCGCTTGGCCAGGCCAAAGACGGGCACGGCACCCAGTCCCAGCTCGAGGAGGACGCCCCGGGCCGCGCCGAGCTGGCCCTTGCCCCCGTCGATGAGCAGGAGGTCGGGGAGCGCGGCGAAGCTCTCTTCGGGGCGGGCCCTGCTCCGGCGGGCCTGGCCGGCCGCGGCGCCCTTCCGATCGCCGGCATCGGGATCGAGGCGGGCCTCCGCGCCATTGCTGCCGTCGGGGTCGGCGACCGGGATGTCGCCGTCCACCTCCTCCTGGACGGCACGGAGATGGCGGGCGAACCGGCGCCGGAGCGTCTCCGCCATGGAGGCGAAGTCGTCGGCACCCTCCACCGTCTTTATCCCGAAGTGCCGGTAGTGGCCGGGACGGGGCCGGCCGTCCTCGAAGACGACCATCGAGCCCACCGAGTTGGTGCCCATCGTGTTGCTGATGTCGTAGCACTCGATCCGGCGCGGCGGGCCCTCCAGATCGAGCCGGGCGGCGAGGTCGGCGAGCAGCGCCTCGGTCCGCTCGGCGTCGAAGTCCTCGACCACGCGGCGCTGGCGCAGCGTGGCGAGGGCCGTCTCCCGAGCGCGCTCCACCAGCCGGCGCAGCTCCCCCCGCTGCGGGACCCGGACGTCGACGGGGCCGCCGCGCTCGCCAGAGAGGAAATCGGCGATCTCGTCCAGGTCCTCGGCCGCGTCCGATGCCAGGATGGTCCTGGGGAGCTGGGGTGACCCACCGTAGAACTGGGGGAGGAAGGCGCTCAAGCACTCGGCCGATGAGCGGTCGGCGACACCCTCGACCTCGTGGGTCTCCGAGCCGATCACCCGGCCGCCGCGGACGGTGAGCACCGCCGCCATCCCCCGCCCCGCCTCGACGACGATGGCGACGGCGTCGTGGTCCCCGCGCCGCCCGCTCAGGACGTCCTGCCGTTCGCTGATCCGGTCGATGGCCCGGAGACGGTCGCGGAAGCGCGCCGCCAGCTCGTAGTCGAGGGACGTCGCCGCCCCCTCCATCTGCCCGCGCAGCTCGTCGGCGAGCACCGAGCTCCGACCCTCCATGAAGGTCTCGACCTGCTCCAGGAGACGGGCGTAGCCGGCCTCATCGATCCGCCCCTCGCAGGGCCCGCTGCAGCGCCGGATGTGGTAGTCGAGGCAGACCCGGCCCCTCCGGAAGACCTCGTCACTGCAGGTGCGGAAGGGGAAGATGGTGCGCAGCGAGCGGACCGTGGTGCGGAGCGACTGGGCGCTCGTGTACGGGCCGAAGTAGCGCGCCCCGTCGCGCTGCACCCGCCGGGTGTAATAGGGCCGGGGAAAGAGGGTCGCACGCTGACCCGCCTCGCCCCGAGGCGCCCGCAGCTTCTCCCTGGCGGTGCCCGGGGCGTGAGCGTCCGGCGCACCCGGCGCGGGGATCTTCAGGTAGAGATAGTTCTTGTCATCTTTGAGTCGAACATTGAAACGCGGGCGATGGCGCTTGATCAGGGTGTTCTCGAGGATCAGCGCCTCGCGGGGGTTGGCGCAGGCGATCACCTCGAAGTCGAAGACACTTTCGACCAGCCGCCGGGTCCGATCGGGCAGGCTGGGCATCCCCGTGAAGTAGGAGCGGAGCCGGTTCTGCAGCACCGCCGCCTTGCCGACGTAGGCAACCCGGCCGGCCAGGTCGCGCATGACATAGACCCCGGGGCCCTGCGGGGCGGCCCGGAGCCGCTCGCGCAGAAGATCGGGGTTATCGATCAGCCGGGCCGGGCGCTCCGTGGTGGCCACCGCCTCACTGTATCCCCGTGGCGGGCATGGGGAGGGCGCCCCCGGACGTCGAGTTGAAACCGTGCCGGGAGGTTCGGGCACCCGGTACAGTCGGCGACCATGCAGGGAGGCAGCCTGATCCGCAGAGCCGCGCGGGGGGCTGGCGGTCACCACCGGACGGCGAGGGCTGTGGTCGGGATCGGAATCGTCCTGGTGATGAGCGGCTGCGGGGCCGTGGGGGCACCCCCGAAGAGCGGCGCCGGCTCCCCGTCGGCCCCGGCCGGGACGTCCGCTCATCCCTCGCAAACCTCCTCGGCGGCGCCGCCAACCCCGACCCCGGCTCCGACGCCCACCCCGCCCGCCGCCGACCTCATGGCCTATGCCGCCACCATGGACGGCAACGTCGTCCCCGTCGACGTGACCGCGGGCAGGGCGGAGGCGCGGATCCCCGCCGACCTCCAGCCGGAGGCGATCGCAATCACCCCCAACGGGCGCACCGCCTACGTGGCCGACGCTTTCGCCGCGACGGTCACGCCCATCGACCTCGCCACCGGCTTTGCCGGGACGGCGATGTCGGTCACGTTCACGCCCCACAGCGGGATCTCGGCGATCGCCATCAGCCCGGGCGGCGCCACCGCCTATGTGGCCGTGGTCGTCGCCGCCCAGGCCACCGGCCTGGTGGTGCCCATCGATCTCGCCAACGGCACTCCGGAAGCCGCAATCCCGGTGGGCTCCGATCCGGTCGCCATCGCCATCACCCCCGACGGCTCCACGGCCTACGTGGTCGACTACGGCGACGGCACGCTCACGCCCATCGCGCTCGCGAGCGACAGCGTCGAGCCACAGATCCTCGTCGGCGGCAACCCCATCGCCATGGCGATCACCCCGGACGGACACGCGGCCTACGTGATGGACGGTCTGGACGCCAACGCCGTCATCCCGATCGCGCTGGCGGCGGACCCTGCCCAGGACGTGGTCGGCGGCGCGATCTCGGGGGTGAGCGGCGAGGCCGAGGCCATCGCGATCGCCCCCGACGGCAGCCGCGCCGTCTTGGTCGGCGGTACCGGGGCCAGCCTGATCTCGCTCCCCAGCGGGGCCCAACTGGGGGCGACGATCTCCGGGAGCTTCACCTGCGTCGCCATCAGCCCCGACGGCGCCACCGCGCTGCTGGGCTTCTTCGACGGCACGGGCGGCACGAAGGGGGTGCTCCCGGTCAAGCTCAGCGGGGGCGCGTCCGGTGCCCCGATAATTCTCGCCGGCGAGCCGGCGGCGATCGCCATCCGTCCGTAGGCGGGGAGGCGCCGGCCGCGCGCGGAGATGGGGTGACCACCCACTCCCCAACCCGTTGGAGCAGCAATGGCAGAGGTCACCGACAGCCTCGCCCGCCGGGCAGCCAGGGGTCGCTGCGATCGCCGGCACCTGGCCGCCGCCCTCGCCGTCACCGGGGCCCTGCTGCTGGGCGCCTGCGGCGGCGCCGGGGCCGCCTCGGCAACCAGCCGGACCCCCTCCCCGCGAACGGCCCCGACCGCCACGGTCAACGCGACAGCGACGCCGATCGCCACCCCGGCGTCATCCACCCCCACGCCGGCCCCCACGCCCACCCCGCCGGCGTCCGACCTGATGGCGTACGTGGCCGTGAGCGGCGGTGAGCTCATCCCACTCGACGTGACCACGGGCACGGCGGAGGCGCCTATGCGCATCGACCCGGACCCGACCTCCGTCACCGTCACCCCCGACGGCCACGACGCCTACGTGGCCGATGGGGAGACGGCCACGGTGACGGAGGTCAACCTGGAGACGGGCACCGTGGGGGCACCCAACCAGGTGGCGGACGATGCCACTCTCGCCGCGCTCGCGATCACCCCCAACGGGGCCACCCTTCTCGCGGTCGTCGATCCCACCGGCTACGACACCGGCTCGGTGATCCCGATCACCCTCGCCAGCGGCGCCGTGGGGGCACCCATCCCGGTGGGAGCAGACCCGGTCGCTATCGCCGTAGCGCCGAACGGCACCGCCTACGTCGTCAACGCCGGCGACAGCACGATCACGCCCATCTCGCTGGCGAGCGACACGGCGGGAGCCCCGCTCTCGGTGGGGGTGAACCCGATGGCCATCGTCATCACTCCGAGCGGTGGCACCGCCTACGTTCTCGGCGGCAGTGGTGCCGGCACCCTCACCCCGGTCACCCTGGCCGCGAATCCCGCCCAGGACGTGGTCGGCTCCGCGATCTCCGTCCCCGGGGGGGCGCCCGCGGCGCTCGCCATGGCTCCGGACGGCGGCAGCGCCTGCGTGCTCGGCGCCACCGGGGTGGGCCGGGTCTCGCTGCCGGCGGGCACCGACCTCTGGACCACCTCCAACGCGAGCTACACCGCCGCCGCGTTCAGTCTGGACGGGAGCAGGGCTTTGCTCGGCTACACCTCCGGCACCTCTCCGCGTCAGGGAGTGGTGATGCTGAGCACCGGCACGGACGCGGCCGGCACTCCCATATCGCTGAGCGGCAAGCCGACCTCGATCGCCTTCCGCCCGCCGTCAGCCGCCACCTGACCCCGCACCCTCCGCCCGGGACGCCCCGGGCGGAAGGTGGCGGCCGGCCTCGATGAGGACTGAGCGCGATTGTTGTGGGCGATTGCCGTGGGCGATCGCCTCTAATCCTTCGCGGCGTGCAGCGTCCTGACTCAGTACCAGTACTTGCGGCCGCCGACCGGACGTCCGGCGCTGCCCAGCAGCGAGAGGACGACCCCAATGATGAGCAGGATGATGCCGATCGTCCACAGCGGCGCGATGCCCGCAATGAAGCCGATGATCATCAGGATCAATCCGAGAACGATCATGCGAGGATCTCCATATCAGCCATTTGAGGCCTCCTTTGCTCGGCCCGCAGCCCTCCAAGACAGTGGCGCCGGACGACCCTCAGTCTTGGGGAGAGACCGCAACAAGCGCAGCAAGAACAGGCTCGACCCGGACCTCAGGAGGGGGCGCGTTCCGCAGCCGCCAGCTCATCCAGGAACGCCGACTCGTCGATCACCCGGACCCCGAGCCGCTGCGCCTTCTCCAGCTTGGAGCCGGCGCCGGGCCCCGCAACCACGGTGTGGGTCTTGCGGCTGACGCTCGAGGCGGGGTTGCCGCCCAGCCGGCGGATGCGCTCCTCGGCGTCGGGGCGGGGCATCGCCAGGAATGACCCGGTGAGCACCCAGCTCTGGCCGGTCCACGGCCCCTCCCCCACCACCGGCGCGGCCTCCGCCTCCACCCCGACGTCGGCGAGCCTGGCCAGCAGCCTCCTGCCGTCCTCGCCGTGGAACCAGCGAGCCACGGCCTCGGCCATGGTGGGGCCGAAACCCTCGACCTCCAACAGGTTCTCCTCGGTCGCGGCCGCGAGCCGCTCCAGCGAGCGGAAGTGGCTGGCGAGGGCAAGGGCCGTGTGCTCCCCAACATGGGGCACCCCGAGAGCGTTGAGCAGCCGGTGGAGCGGCACCCGCCGGCGGGCGGCGATGCTCGCGATCAGGTTGTCCGCGGAGCGGTCGGCGAACCGGTCCAGCGTCAGCACCTGCTCCCGGGTAAGCCGGAAGAAGTCGGCGGCGTCCTCGACGTAGCCGGCCTCGATCAGGGCCGCGATGACCATCGGGCCCATCCCCTCGATGTCCAGCGACGAGCGGCCGGCGAAGTGGATGAGCCGCTCCCAGCGCTGCGCGGGACAGAGCGGATTGACACAGCGCCGGGCCACCTCCCCCTCCTCGCGGACGAGCTCGGCGCCGCAGACCGGGCAGGTGGCCGGCGGCACCCAGGGCACGGCATCCGCGGGACGCCGCTCCAGAACCACCCGGACGATCTCGGGGATGACGTCACCGGCCTTGTGGACGACCACGGTGTCCCCGGCGCGGACGTCCTTGCGGGCCACCTCGTCCTCGTTGTGCAGGGTGCAGCGCTGCACCGTCGAGCCAGCGATCAGCACCGGCTCGAGCAAGGCGACCGGCGTGCAGGTCCCGGTGCGCCCGACGTTGACCAGGATGTCCTGCACCCGGGTCTCCCGCTCCTCGGGCGGGAACTTGTACGCGATGGCCCAGCGCGGTGACCGCGACACCGCTCCCAGCTCGGCCTGGATCTCCCGCTCATCGACCTTGATGACCACCCCGTCGGTCCCGTAGTCGAGGTCGTGGCGGGCGTCCTGCCAGTGCTCCAGGTAGTCGGCGATGCCATCACCGTCCACCGCCCGGCGATGGGGGTTGACCCGGAAGCCCATCTCCCCCAGCAGGGCCAGAACCTCGGTCTGGGAACGGGCGGGACCGGGCGGGTCCAACTGATACATGAAGGTCTGCAGACCCCGGCTCGCGGTCACCGTGGGGTTGAGCTGGCGCACCGCCCCCGCCGCGGCGTTGCGCGGGTTGGCGTAGTTCTGCTTACCGTCCTCCTCGAGCTGCTGGTTGAGGGCCGCGAAGCTGGGCTTGGGCATGTACACCTCACCGCGCACCTCGAACTCGCGGGGCAGCCCCTCGGGAACGCTGCGGAGACGGACCGGGATGGAGCGGATGGTGCGCACGTTGGCGGTGACGTCTTCGCCCTCGACGCCGTCTCCCCTCGTCGCCCCGGTCACCAGCTCGCCGTCCCGGTAGGTGAGCGACATGGCCAGCCCGTCGATCTTCAGCTCGCAGACGAAGCGGTCGGTGCCGGGCACGATCCGCTGAATGCGCCGCCGGAAGGCCTCGACCTCCTCCGGGGAGAAGGCGTTGCCGAGGGAGAGCATGGGGGTGCGGTGCCGGTACTTGGAGAAGGCCTCGGCGGGGGCGCCCCCCACCCGCTGGGTGGGCGAATCCGCCGTCTGCAGCTCCGGGTGGCGCGCCTCCAGGTCGACCAGCTCGCGGAAGAGCCGGTCGTACTCGGCGTCGGTGATCTCGGGGCGGTCGGCGACGTAGTAGAGGTGGGCGTGGTGCTCCAGCTCCTGCCTCAGTTCGCCGGCGCGGCGGCGCGCCTCCTCGGGGATCGGCCCGGTCGGGGTCTCGGTCATCGGTCCACCGATTGTGTCGCGCTGCGCCTCCCTGGCGATTATGGAGAAACGGCGGGCTCTGGTCGGGACGGGCTGGTACGGTTCTCCCAAGATGGCCCGAGCCTCCGCCTTCCTCGACCCCCGCCTCAGCGAGTACCTGGTCGCCCACGCCCAACCGGCGGACCCGCTGCTGGCGGAGCTCGCCGCGGAGACGGAGCGGTCGTGGTGCGAGATGGACATGCAGGTGAGCCCTGACGAGGGCGCGCTGCTGCGGCTCCTGGTCCGGCTCTGCGGGGCGGGACGGGCGATCGAGCTGGGGACGTTCACCGGCTATTCCTCCCTCTGCATCGCCCAGGGGCTGCCACCCGGGGGACGGCTGCTCTGCTGCGACGTGAGCGAGGAGTGGACCTCGGTGGCGCGCCGCTACTGGGAGCGCGCGGGGCTCGCCGACCGCATCGAGCTGCGCCTGGGCCCAGCGCTGGAGACGCTGGCCCGGCTCCCCATCGGACCGCTCTTCGACTTCGCATTCATCGACGCCGAGAAGAGCGAGTACATCGCCTACTACGAGGCCCTGGTGCCGCGCCTGGCGGCGGGCGGGTTGATCGCCGTCGACAACGTGCTCCGGAAGGGGACGGTGTTCGGGCTGGGAGAGCCGGACCGGCGGACGGCCCTGGCTCGCGAGTTCAACGACCACGTGCTCGCCGATCCCCGCACCGAGTCGGTCATCCTGCCCATCGCGGATGGATTGAGCCTGATCACGACGGCCTCGCCGGGATGGCGGACGCCCGGCTGATCCGGGGCCCCGGGGCCGACGCCGGCCGGGCGGCCGGCCACCCGCCGTCGCGTGGGGCCTTGTGGACAGAACTGTGTTAAAGGGATAAATGGTGAGGGGGGGCGCCGGCGCCTGGCGCTCGACGCGCTTGGGACTTTCGTTGCCGGAGCGGGATGGGTCAGCCGCCGGCCACCTCTGCCGGGTGTCTCCACACCCTCGTTCAGGGGGCCTTCCCATGGTTCAGCGAGCTGGAGCCGGTGGGCGTGGTTCAGGTTGGAAAGGTTGCTGTGAACCGCCTAGGATACCGGTCGTGAGCACCGCGCTCGAGCCGGCAAAAGCGGACATGAGGGGGCACTTGTCTGGCTGGTTTGCGGATCTCGGGTTTCCCTTTGGAGGGTCGACCGAGATGACGGGCATGAGGCGTCTTGTGCTTGTGACAATCCCATTGGCTATTGGGGTGCTGGCAGTGGCTGCCTGTGGGGAGACGACATATTCTCTGCTGCCGGCGACGTCGGCGTTCCCAGTCCACACAGCATCGTTCTTGCCCTCAGCGCAGACACCCACGCCGAGCCCAAGCCCGTCTGCCACTGCTCCGCTGTCCCCCCTCGACAGCCTCAACGCATACGTCACCAGCGAGAGCGCGCGTGAAACACAGGCCGGCAAGCTCGACCCTTCGCAGGACACGTTCGGGGACGCCAACGTCGCAGAGCGCAGCGCGCCGGTTGCGTACGGCGGCGGGTACGTCGCGGTGGCGGCCTTCGGCTCCGATCCGAATGGGCAACCGGTACAGGTGCTCTCCTACGCGGGCGGATCGTGGACGGTCGTTGCCACGCTTGGCTATCCGGTTGAGCCGAGAACGGTCGTCCATCCTGACTCGCTCGACCTCTTCGGCTCCACCGACGACACCGCGGACATCTCGGTGGGCTACGCGACGGGCAGCGCGCCGGACTTCCTGATCCCGTTCACGGGCTCCGGCTGCGCGCGGGGGCCCGTGGTCAGCGACGCCAGCGGCACCTGGCAGTACCTTCCCTTCTTCTACCCCGGCCAGACCACGGCCAACGAGGTCCTCGGCGGCAATCCCCGCTTCGACGGCGGCACGCTGGTCTCCGACAACAACTGCGCGACCTCGGTCCCCCAAAACCAGCGCGTGACGTCGACCTGGACCTACGACCCGTCCTCGGGCGACCTCACCGCCAGCGAGCAGCCCGGCTGGCCGCCCTCCCCCTAAAGGGGTCTTCCACCGCGGACTGAGGAGCCGCCGGCCGGGCGGCCGGCCACCCGCTCTCGCGTGGGGCCTTGTAGACAGAACTGTCCTAAAGGGTTAAATGGTGAGGGGGGACGACGGCGCTTGGCGCTCGACGCGCTTAGGACTTTCGTTGCCGGAACGGGATGGGTCAGCCGCCGGCTGGGAAGAGCTTGGCGTCGGCGACCGCGAAGATCTTCATCCCCGCCTCGTCGAAGCGGATCACCACCTCCTCACCGGCGCGGGTCATGGTGCTCTTGAGGATGGTGCCGGCCCCGTACTTGGGGTGCTCGACGCGCATCCCCGCCGAGTAGCGCTGGGGAGCGATCTCCACCGGATTGGCCCGCACCGCCTGGGCGTGGACGGCCTCGCGGACCGCGCCCGGCTGGCGCGGCGCGGTCACCGGCGGCCCTCCCGGCCGGCGCACCAGGGTGAGCATCTCGGGCGGGATGTCGGCCAGGAAGCGCGACGCCTGGGCGGTCTGGGCGCTGCCGTAGAGGTGGCGGCGGAAGGCGTGGAGGAGGTAGAGCCGCTGCTGGGCCCGGGTCACGCCGACATAGGTGAGGCGGCGCTCCTCGGCGATGCCCTCGTCGCCCTCCTCCAGCGCCCGGATGTGGGGCAGCAGCCCCTCCTCCATCCCAGCCAGGAAGACGACCGGGAACTCCAGGCCCTTGACCTGGTGGAGGGTGATCAGGGTGACGCCGGTCTTGGTGTCGTCCAGGCTGTCCACGTCGGCGACGAGGGCGACGTTCTCCAGGAACTGGCGGAGGCCGTCGGGGGGCGGCACGTCCTCGTACTCCTCCGAGTAGCCGACCAGCTCGGTCACGTTGGCCCAGCGCTCCTCGCCCTCGGGGGTGCCGTCGCGGAGCATCGACTGGTAGCCGGTCTCCTCGACGACCCGCTCCAGCAGACGGGGCACGGGGAGGCGGAGGCTCAGCTCGCCAAGGCCGGCGATGAGCTTGCCGAAGCCGGAGAGCGCCTGGAGGGCGGCCGGGCCCAGCTCGGCCTCCTCCCCCACATGTTCGACCGCCTCGAACGGCGAAATCCTTCGCTTGCGGGCGATCCGCTCCAGCTCGGCGACGCTGCGCTCCCCGATCTTTCGCCGGGGGACGTTGACGATCCGGCCGAAGGCCACCGGGTCGCGGGGGTTGGCGACCAGGCGGAGGTAGGCGAGGACGTCCTTCACCTCCTTGCGCTCGTAGAAGCGGAGGCCGCCCACCAGGCGGTAGGGGATGCCGCGGCGGAGGAGCACGTCCTCGAAGGCGCGCGACTGGGCATTGGTCCGGTAGAGAACGGCGAAATCGGAGAGCGAATACGACTCGTTGCCGATCAGCCTCTCGATCTCGCCGCAGACCGTGAGCGCCTCCTCCTGCTCGTCGTAGACGGGGATGAGCCGGACCGGCTCGCCACCGCCGCGCTCGGTCCAGAGCCGCTTGGCGGCACGATCCTGATTGACCCTGATCACGGCGTGGGCGGTGTCGAGGATGGGCTGGCTGGAGCGGTAGTTCTGCTCCAAGGTCACCACGTGCGCGTCGGGGAAGTCCTTCTGGAACTCCAGGATGTTGCGGATGTCGGCGCCCCGGAAGCGGTAGACCGAGTTGTGGGTGATCAGGCCGTTGGCGATGAAGTTGTGGGTGTGCTCGACGTCCAGGTCGAACACCTGCGTGCGCCCAGTGACGCGCTCCACGTCAACGACGATATCGTAGCCGCAGGTCTCGTCGAACACCGTCATCCCGGGGAGCACAGAGTCGGCACGAGTGGCGGGGAGCGAGTTGGACTCCCGGTCGGTGGCACCGTTGATCCCGAACCGTCCCTTCATCACGATGACCCCATTCAGGGCCTCTGCCAGCCGGCCGGCGGTCTGCATGAGAGTGGCCATGTCCTTGAACACCGTCTCGTACCGCCAGCTCCGGGGCGAGTTGGCGTGAGCAGGACGGACACGAAGGCCCAGCCCGCGGATGATCTCGGCGCCCTTCTCGTCGTTTCCCCCCACCGCGATCAGGTGCATGGGAGTCGCACCGCGTCGATCAGCGCAGAGGGTGACCACGATGTTGCGGCGACTGCTGTTCCGAGACTGCGGGTGATGGTGGGGATGCTCTGGTGACAGGCCACGGTCGTGAAGCAGCCGCCGGGCAGACGTTTCCGTGTCGAGAGCCGCGAAGACGGCTCGCAGGCGGGCCGGGTCGTGGACCAGCCCGTCTCTGGAGCCCTTCCGGGCCACGAACGGCAGGGTGGGAATCTGGTAGCGGAGCGACGTGACGTACTCGTCCTCACGCGCGTCGTTCTCGGACGGATGCACCGCCAGTATCCAGAGGGCGTCAGCGTGCTCCTGAACCGCTCGCTGTCGGAAGCCGACCACCGCCTTGGCCTGAGCCGCCGTGTGGACCTGGCTAGTGCCGACACGGTACCCCAAGCCATCCTTCTGCATCAGGTAGACGAAGTGGTAGTTGGGGGATATGCCCAGCCGATATCCGGCGAAGTGCACGTGCTCGGGGGTGCTGACCAGCCCGCGACCCCCGGCCGTGCGGATGCGGACCACCTCCTCCGTCTCCCGTTCGTAGACCCGCAGCACGCGGGCCGGCCTGACGGTGCCGCTCCCGCCGGCCGAAGAGACGATGTCACCCGGCCGGATCTCCTCGATCGGCCTGCGCGAGCCGTCAGCCATGCTCACCATGGTCCCAGCGACGAGGCACTGGTCGTCATCGCCCACGACGGTCAGGTTGCGATGGGTTGCGGCCAGAAGTGACACCATCAGGTACTGGGCGTGGTTGGTGTCCTGGTACTCGTCGACGAAGAGGTGGCTCCAGCGCTGGCGGTAGTGCTCCAGCACCGGGGGGACGTCCTGGAGCAGGGAGACGGTGCGCATCAGCAGGTCGTCGAAGTCGAGCGCCCCGGCAGCGGCCAGCTCGGCCTCGTAGGCGCGGTAGATGCGGGCCGCCTCGACCTCGAGGTAGCCGCTCGCCCGGGCGGCGAAGGCCGCCGCATTGAGCAGCTCGTTCTTGGCCGCGCTGACCACGTGCACCACCTTGGTGGGAGCGAGGCGCTTGTCGTCCACCCCGGTCGTCTGCATGGCCCGGCGCATCGCTGACAGCCGGTCGGCCTCGTCGTAGATGACGAAGTTGGCGGGGATGCCGATGGCGTCGCCGTCACGGCGGAGGATGCGTGCCCCCACGGAGTGGAAGGTCCCCAGCCACATCCCGCTGATGTCGGAGCCGAGCAGCTTCTCCACCCGGCCGCGCATCTCCCGGGCCGCCTTGTTGGTGAAGGTGACCGCCAGGATCTCCTGGGGACGCACGCCGCGGGCGGCGATGACGTAGGCGATGCGATGGGTGAGCACCCGGGTCTTGCCGCTGCCGGCACCCGCGAAGATGAGCAGCGGCCCATCCGGGGCCTCGACAGCCTCGCGCTGGGCCGGGTTGAGGGCGGCGAGCAGCGCGTCGGTGCCGGCTGATGCCGCGCTCACCTCGGGGCTCGGGGCCGGTGGAGGGAGGAGACGGCAGCGAGACCCGTTGGGGTCCATCGGTCGAGCCGGGAGCGCCGGGACGGACTGAAAAGGAACTGCGCCACGGGGGGGATTCTACGGGCGGGGGCTGCCCGTCCCGTGCCGGGCGCCGCGGCGCCCGGACGTGCCCACCGTGCGGGCGCCGGGTCAGATGGTGCGGGGGACCAGGACGGGACGGGCCCACTCCTGGCCGTCGTTGCCATGCACGCCCTCGGAGGCGACCTCCTCCCCGTCCCGCGCAGCCAGCGCGTCGCGCAGCCGCTTCGGGGTGCCCAGCGCCCAGCCCTGCCCCAGGGTGGCGCCCAGTCCGAGCATGCGGGCGCAATCCTCTCGGGTCTCCAGCCCCTCGGCGATGATCTCGCCGCCCAGACTGCGCGCGACCTCCACCAGCCCGCGTATGACCGCCGCGGAGCCGGCGTCGTCGGCGGTGACGATCAGACTCTTTCCGGCCTTGATGAACTCGGGACGGACGACCGCGATCGCCTCGATGGTCGACAGGCCCTCGCCGACATCGTCCATCGCGAAGCGGAAGCCGGCCCGCCGGTAGCGGGCGCAGGCCTCGGCGAAGCGGCCGAAGCGGGTGATCTGCTCGTTGACCTCGAGGACGATCTGGGTCGGCCTCAGGGAGGCGTCCCGAAGGTGCCCCAGGATGACGTCGAGGTCACGATCGGGATCGGTGAAGGCCCCGACGCTGATGTTGATGAAGAGCGAACCGCCCCGGGCGAGCAGGCGGTGGGCGCCGCTCATCGCCGAGATCTGGGAGAGGGTCTCCAGCTCGCGGGAGACGCCCAGGCGGCGGGCCGCGGCGAACATCCCCTCGACCTCGGTCTCGTTGGGCGCCCCGGTGGGACGGGCGAGCGCCTCGTAGCCGATGAGGCGACCGGTGCTGAGATCGCGGATGGGCTGGTAGACGGATTCGATCTCCTTGCGGGCGACGATGGCCGGGACCGATTCCAGCCAGCTCCCGGCCCGAGACCCGGCGCCCTCGTCGACCACGACTCGGCCGCCGCCCATCGCCTTGCCGGCGGCGGCGAGGGCACGGAGGGAGCGGTTCATGAGGTCGTCCGCGGTCTCCCGGCGATCCCAGAAGGCGATGCCCACGCTGACCGTGCAGCCGGCGGGGAGATCGGTCTCCACGTCGCGGATCATCTCGGCGACACCGGTCGTGGTGAGGCGCTCGAGGACGACGGCGAACTCGTCGTTCCCGACCCGGGCGAGGTACGAGAGGCCGGGGACGTCGGGGTCGCTTCGCTGGGTAAACCGGAGGACCGTGGCCACATCGGTGAGCAGCCGGTCCCCGGCGGCGTGGCCCCAGTCCTCGTTGAAGGAGCCGAACCTGTCCAGGTCGATGACGGCGACGGCCAGCGAGGTCTCCCGGTGCCGCGCCGCCTCCAGCCGGTGCGGCAGCTCGGCGTGGAGAGCCCGGCGATTGGGACAGTTGGTGAGGAAATCCGTGTACGCGACCGAGTCGAATCGTGCTCGATCGGCGCCCTGACCGCTCAGCGCCCGGACGGTGGCGCCGGCGATGATCGCGGTCAGGGTGGCCACCACGAGGTAGGGATCGCGGACGACCGCCAGGCCGATCAATCCCTCGACCAGGGCCAGGGCTATGCCGACGCCGAGGGCCCGGTCATCGTGGCGGAGGGCCAGCACGGCGAGGGGGAGGGTGACCAGGGCGGCGACGTCCACCGCCCGCATCCGGAAGATCAGCTCGACGCCCAGGACCACGGCGATGGCGCAGCACGCGGCCACCGCCTGCCCCCGAACGGGGACGCGCTCCAGAGGCAGCGCGAGCGCGAGGGCGGCCAGCGCAAGGAGGACCACGGGGACCATCCAGGCGAGCTCCAGGCGGGAGTGCTGGAGCCACAACCCGACGACGATCAGGACCGCCACTCCGGCTGTCCACGCGGCCGTCACCCCCCGCGCGGCGAGGCGGTCAGACCGCTGCGCAGCTGGCGTGTAGGGGGTGGCGACGTGGAGTGCCCCGGATTCGAACATCGGCGCGAACAGAGTAACCGTCACTCTCGTGTCACAGACTACGGACAGGTCGCTTCCTGGTCACGCTTCAGGAGCCGATGTCGGAGACGGTCAGCGCGAATCCGACAGCGTGTTACGCGAGCCGCCGGAGGATGCAGAAGGGGGTCTGCTCCCCGGTCTGGCCCATCGGATTGTCGGCGAGCACCCGGCTTACCGCGATGCGGTCGACACCGTCGCTCGCCCCGAGAACGTCGGCGGCCAGATCGTTGGTGTCGACCACGGCGACGGCGATGTCCACCCCGGACCTCTCACTGAGGCTCCGGCTCATCCGCTCGGCGACCCCGTCCGGGTCGCTCGGCGCCTTGCTGGCATGGGTGTTGTAGGGCGGGAGGGTGTAGGCGGTCGGGCCGTCGATGGCCGACACCCGGGAGCCGGCCACCCGGTAGAAGACGCCCCGGACCCCGAAGGGGCGGGTGACGGCGGCGCAGGCGGCGGCAAGGAGGATGCGCGATGCCCCCGCCTCCTCCAGGGCGAGCTGCATGGTCTGGGGCCTGCCCAGGCCGATGCCGATGGGGACCCGGCTGACGAAGCGGGATAGCAGCCGGGCGAGCGGGCTGACTCGGATCTCGTCCATGGGGAAGGAGCGCCCCTGGGTGATGGCGACCACCTTCTCGCTCATCGCGACCACGTCACCGGGTTCCAGGGCGATGCCGCCGGCCCGCGCCTTCTCCAGGGCCACCCCCACCGCGGCGCCGAGGTCGTCCCGGTTGCGCACCAGCTCGGCGCGAAGCGGGATGCGCGCCCAGGGCCGGCCGGAGCTACGGATGATCAGGTGGCGGCCGGGGTTGGGGTGGGCGGCGGCGACCAGCCGCTCGACGCCGAGAGCCGCACCCGCCGCCCGGTCGCCC
>Ga0187851_10001276_pt1 | contig 24310 bp, 23 predicted proteins | sample June2016WEW_6_10_FD_132997 | JGI IMG/M metagenome (GOLD analysis project Ga0187851, IMG submission 132997) | Peatland microbial communities from SPRUCE experiment site at the Marcell Experimental Forest, Minnesota, USA - June2016WEW_6_10 | ecosystem: Environmental > Terrestrial > Soil >...
GCCGAGCATATAATTGATCTGGTTTACCGCGAACGTATGGTACCTGGCTTTCAGCGCCGTGTCGGCGATAAAATCGCTGTAGATAAGCGCGCAGAACGCCGTGGTGGCCGCGTAGCGGCACGATCCCCATTGGGAGAGCCAGGCGAGCCCGCCCGGCGTATAGGTGATTCTGTCGCCGTTCGCGCCAACGGTCCAGTAATCGAGCCAGCGCTGGGCATCGGCTTCGTAGACCGGCGAGCCGGTGAGTTTGGACAGAAGCACAAAGCAGCCATAACTTTTATCGTCCCAGCAGAGGGTCCAGGCATAGCTTTTTACCGTGTCCTGCTGCGCATCAGGAATACTGTCGTAGTAGGCTTCGGCCTTGGTAAGATAGGAGCTGTCGCCCGTGGCCTTGAAGAGCCACAGGGCGCCCCACACGAGTTCGTCGTGGTACCCGCTGGAAGGGTAAAACCCCGCGGCCGCGGACATTGAGCTGCTGTAGATGCCGCGGTACTTGTCGGCAAATGAGTAAAGCTGCTGCGCGTGCGTCAGGCAGGTGTCCGCGTAAGCGGGATTCGTCGGCATGAAGACCATCGATGCCGCCGCGAGCGCGGCCGCCGCCTCGCCGGCAAGGTCCGATCCCGGATTCGCGCTGTCAATTTTCGCGGAAGGGCGTTGCGGCATCTCCGACACATCGGACTCGCAGGGCCCCCAGTACGAATGGTCGGTATTCCCGTCTCCGCACTGGCCGTAAAACACGTTGGGCGCCGCATGGCAACGGATCAGGTAGTCCGTCTCCCACTTTATGTTGTTAAGCAGATACCCAAGCTGGCCGCTATTGACATACGCAGCGCGGTTTTCCACGATGCCCCAGCACAGCAGGGTGACGGAATACGCCCCGGGAAAATTGAATTTGACATGGTCGCCGGCGTCGTGCCAGCCGCCGGTAAGGTTCAGGTCGACGTCCGCGCCGTCGTGCGTGTCACAGGGCCCGCGCCATGGAACGCGGTTCCACGAGGGCGAAGGGCCGGATACCTGGCAATCGTAGAAGTAAATCGCCTTTTGCAGCGCCTCGCCGTAGTTGTACGTGGTCGTTGACGCCGCTTCCAACCCGACAACCATGAGACCGGATACCATGAGAAATATTAGTGGCCCGATTTTCATAACTCCCTCCTCCTAACCCCCTCGTAAAGAGACGCATGATTTACTGTTTTCCGGGAATACCCTGTTTTTAGTTGAAGCTGCCGGAAACCCTCAAAATCTAAAATTACGCGGCGCGGGTAATGGTGTCAAGTCCATTCTTCCATCGCGCTATGACAGGCCGAGTCTTGTTGAGGTTGAATGTTTTCTCAGGAGAGATTTGAAAGGGACCGGACACCATCTGGCTTTGATTATTGCCCTAAATTCAATATGCTACACTTATTTAAGATAATGGGAAGGACTATGAAAATTCCCATAAAGACGATGAAAAATTTATTTGTTTAAATATCAATGACTTCTGAGATAAAAGTTTACCAAAAGTTTACTAAACTTTACCGTTTTCCTTTCTTCGCCTTCCTGGGGTTTTGAACCGGCATTGATGGGAGCCTTGTGTAATCATATTCGAACCGGATGTGGTCGTAAAAATAGGCGCTGGGCGAAGGGGCCTTCACGAGTCCAGCGCAATGGTATTCCGGCACGTCATAATATTCATAACGGCTGCCATCGTTGAATTCGATTTCCAGTATTTCCGAAAGAAGATCATAGGCTACCGAACGAAATTCTGATGATGAGAGGGGAAAGCGTTGCATAACGGGTCCCCCGGACATCGAATTCAGTGACCGGATTATGGACTCGATTCGGCCATCAAATCTTTTCAGATCAAATTCCGCACAGCCTTGCATCGACATTTTGCCTCACCGATCCGCTGTCAGGCAGACGCCTGGCAATCGGCAGCCCCCTCTCCGTTTATGGAGCGGGGCAAGGAGGGGGGCGTCTGGTCCCGGTCGTCTCGCGAGGGCTTCCGGGTTAGTTCCCGCGCATACCTGCGGAATCGTTCAAAAAAGTTTTCGATCACGCCTTCCACTCGATCGGCGGCGTCTTCATTGCACACCGAAAAGACATCCTTATCTATCCCATATATCGCAATCCCCGCATTTTTTTCAAGCTCAGTCATCCTCGCGGCGAATTTTTCTTCGCGGTTTTTTTCCAATTCCAGAAGCATCGCCATGTTGACTTTAGTTATATCACGCAGTTTGATCTCGGCCTTGATCCGGGCGAGTTCCTCGACCAACTCCTCAAGCTGCGCCTGCCGATTAAGGCGATATTTCTCAAGCAACGCCTGTGCGTTGGCATATTCCAAATCGGCGATCCGCTTCTTGAAAGCAGCCCACCACTTTATAAGAGTTGGTTTTGAAACGTCGAGGGCTGCCGAAATCCTTTCGAAAGTACAGCCGGCGGCTCGCATTTGCACGAACCGGTCCTTGAGTTCTTGAGGGTACATGGTAAGCTCCTTGAAAAGTGGTGGAAATTGCATGTGTCAATATTATTCCCATTGTTCCGGGCGGAAAGGGTTACACTATAGAAACGCCAGGTTGGTTGAGCCTCCTGTTTTTGTTTTTTTCTTGCCTTTAGTCCCTTTCGATGCAACCAACCAGCGCAACGGCTGCTCCTGTTCATCGATATCGCGCTCGATATCGGCGGCAACCTCTGGAAGGAGTCGTTTCAAATCGGCATAATCTTTCATACTACCGAGATCGTGTAAAAAATTCTTGAATCCCCCGTCATTAATCCTTAAACTTAAAAAATCTTCGGACATTTGAAGCCTCCTTGTTTGGATGATGGTAATGGTTGAAATTGCATGCCACGTAGCCTTTATCATATTCGGTGCGCCGGTCGAATCGACGAAGAATTTTGATTGAAAAAATCTTTTCATTCCGGTGATTCCGGTAACCCGTGAATTGTCAGCTCGCATCAAAAGGGCCGTCTTTATTACGCCAAACAATATACAATAACATTTTTTAACTGTCCCATTTCGCGTCGATGGGACAGTTAAAATTTCATGGGCTAAATTACACGGCATGGAAAGCATCGGCAACGCGCCACGCTCGCGGAATTCATATTTACGCGAAACAATATACAACAACATTTTTTAACCAACAACCACACGTCCCGAGTTATTGGTTAAATTTTCACGGTTTATATTACACGGCATGGATAACATCGGCAACGCGCTCACGCTCGCGAAATTCATAATTACGTAAAACAATATACAACGACATTTTTTCTATGCTTCCACATCTCGCATGGAAGCATTTAAAATTTCACAAGTTGTATTTCACGGCATGGATAACATCGCAACGCGCTCACGCTCGCGGAGGTCATAAAACTCATCGACTTTCCCACCGCGCTCCTTATGATGTGGCTCTACTCCATGAAAAGCTGGGAGAAGCGGTGGGATGCCGAACGGGCGGCTTACCAGAAGCAACAGGACGCGATTGCGGAGCAGCATGCGGCGGAGATGGCGCTTCTTGTCGAACAGCAGCGCCAGACTTTCGAAGTATTGAAGAAGTTCTTGGACGCGATTGAATACAGCGGATGTCAACTGCTGGAACCCAACACGAAGATCGAAAATAATCAATTCTTTCCGGTTATAAGGAAAGTGTCGAAACCGAACTGATTTTTTTATAAGATCCCTGCCTGCCGAAGCCTCGGCGCAGACAGGGGATCATTTCCCGCCCTCCACGATCTTTATTTCCTCTTCGGCCTTACCGTACAGTTCGTCCGTCAGCTTGTCGATTTGCCGGTCCCTCTTTATCCTCGTTTCTTTTTACCCTTCCCCATCTTCGGCAAAAGCGGCGTCAGATATTTCTGGTACAGTTCGAACAGAAACGCCACGCGGTCGCTTTCGGCGTTGAACCCTTTCTTGCCATAGGCCGCGTCCACCGCCTTGTCGAGCGCCTGATGCGCCTTGAGCAGGTCGGGCGGCATGGTGAGCGGGTCGTAGAGGTCCGCGAGAGTGCTCTTCGGGTATTTTGCCCGTGCATCAAGCACGGCCTGGGCCGATGATTCAATTTTAGATTTTTGCGGGGTGGTGGGCGATTCGGGCCAGGGGAAATTGTTATAGACGATATCTTTTGAATACCGATAATCACTTTTTAAACGCCCGCAGGTATAGCGGACCCAAGCCATGTGCATTATTGAAGTCAAGATGCCAAAATGATACAGCGTCGCCTCTTTAGTGATTTTTACCGCATTGCTGCATAATGTTTCCGGCCCCATGAAACCGATAGGAATATATTTGCGCCTCTCGGAGGAAGTTTCAGGGATAACGAGATAATTAGACTTCGGCATATTTTCAACTAGAAAACGCGTTGGCGTTTCTGCGAGTCTTCTGGTTGCCAGTCTTTTACTTTTCAATCTAAATACACGGACAGCCTCAACGCGCTTTAGAGATTCCGGCATCTGCTTGAGCAGGTTTGGCGGACATTCACCCAACCAGAGGCACCAGCGCTCATACCCATTTATAAATTCATCCGACCCTATCCAACGGCGAAACCACCTTTTTGCTTGCGGCTCGATTTTAAGAAAGTCCTCTTTTTGTTCCGTGGTAAAGAGGTAGTACCCATTTTCGATGGGCTGATTTCCAATGCCGATTTCGGGAACGGGGCAGATCGGATTACTTCGGGAAACGACGACGACATCAGGGCCATCGATCAGATATGGGTTTATGTTTTTCGCGGCGATTGCCAGCGGCTCGCTATCGATCGTCTCGTACTCATAAATCACTCTCTTTGGCGGGATAAAGGCCGCAAAACCGATAATCACGCAATAAACGGCGGCAACGCCCCGCGCTTCGTTACTCCATCGGAATGTTCGATGTGCAAAGATGATCTGGATATTATGCCTTTGAAGGAGATTCCCCCATAAAATTCCTACCTGTTCCCCCTGAACGATTGAATTCGTCGAAACAAAAGCGACTTTAACGGGCGTGCATTGAATGGAGCGGGCGGCTCTCACATACCACGCGGTAACATAATCGAGCACGCCGGCATTATCAAATGAGCATACGCCGAGCAGCTCGTTTCTCTGCTCTTCGGTCATGAATTTCGAACCCACAAACGGCGGATTCCCCAGTATAAAATCCGTTTTCGGCCACTCCACCTTCAGCGCGTTATCGTTGATGATATTCGCGGTCTTTTTCAGCGGCAGCCGCACATAATACTGCCCGAACTCCTCCGAAACCTTCATATTCATCTGGTGGTCGATGAGCCACATTGCCACTTCAGCGATACGCGCCGGGAATTCTTCGATCTCGATGCCGTAAAATTGGGATATATCAACCCACACGATCGCTTCGATATGGGTCGCCTGCTGGCCCCTGTGAAGCTCCTTCAGCGCCTCGATTTCGAGCAGCCGCAGTTCCCGGTAGGTAATGACGAGGAAGTTTCCGCACCCGCAGGCTGGATCGAGGAAGGTCAGCGTCCCGAGCTTTTTATGGAACTCTTCGAGCTTTTTCCGGTTGCTCTTGACGGATTTGAATTCCGCCCGGAGTTCGTCCAGAAAAAGGCCGTGAACCACCTTCAGAATATTCTTTTCGCTGGTATAGTGGCCGCCAAGGTTACGCCGCGCGACCGGGTCCATGACCGATTGGAAGAGCGAGCCGAAAATAGCCGGGGAAATTTTGCTCCAGTCGAGGCCGCTGCATTCAAATAGAATTTCGCGCATCGAACGGTCGAACGACGCGATTGGAAGCGCTTCCTCGAAGAGCTTGCCATTAACATAGGTGAATGCGGCAAGCTGCTCGTCGAGATTTTTGTAACGCTTTTCCGGAGGCGTATTAAGCACGTCGAAAAGCTGGGCAAGGCGGGCCGCGAGGTCGGAGCCGTCTTCGCTCGTCTTCTGCGTCAGGAAATCCTGAAACTGCTGTTTTTCAAAGATGCCGGTATCTTCGGCAAACAGGCAGAAGAGAAGCCGCACAAGGTAGAGTTCGAGGGGGTGCCCTTCGTAGCCGATGGCCCGCAGGCGGTCGTGGAGCTTGCCCATTTTCTCGGCGGCCTTGATGTTGACCGGGTCCTGCGGCTTGAAGGTTTTTGTCTGGTACCCGATGAGGAAACCGAACAGCTTGACGTTCTTGTAAAGATCGGCGAGAACAAAGGAGGTTTCGACATCCTCATCGAGATCGTAGAGGCGGAAACGCTCGAAATCGCACACCAGAATGCAGCGGGGAAGCTCGTGGTCCTTCAGTCCGGGGAAGTAGTCGATGGCCTGCTTATAAGCCCGGTCGAGGTCCTTCCCACGGCTCTTATGCTCAATGAGAATGACGCCCTTCCAGAGAACGTCGATATAGCCCTGATGGTCGCCAGCCTTTTTCACCTTATATTCGAAGGTGGCTACTCTTTTACGGTCAACGCCGAAAACGGTGAAAAACTCGACCCAGAACGGTTTCGCGTTGGCGTCTTCGTTCGTTTCGCCCTGCCAGCGCTTGCTGAAAGTTAGCGCGCGGTCTTTTATTTCATTCCACGAAAGGGGCATAAGCAGATTCCTTTATGGCCTTAGAACTCAGGAATATTATAAAATAGGTAAGGCGGGGCGGGAGTGCAAAGAGGGATGGAATTGTAATTCAAATGATCTGCGCCCCGGCGGCATCGTCGCTCTTCTGCTCGAAGATGACGTTGTAGTTCCGGCTGCTGTTAAACGGCGGGTCGAGATACACTAGATCGACCGATTCGTCCTTAATGTACCGGCGCATGATGTCAAGATTATCGCCGTAGTAGAGGTGGTTCATGGGTCATCCTCAAGGGATAAAGCGAAAAAACTATATGGATAAAATAGGAAATGGCAGGAGAAAGGTAAAGAGAGGCCTCGGTTAGAAGAAATGCTATTGAACTCTGAGCAACTTAAGGCGCTTGTCGAAATTATTCGCCTTCATTCGCACGATATAAATGCTTGAACCTATCGAGACCTCACGGCCATCGGTGCAATTCCACGCTACCGAATAGCGGCCCGCCTGGTACTTCCCGCTCGCAAGCTGCTTTACCAAACTCCCCTTCAGATCGTACACATTGATCTCTATCGCCTGCTGTGAAGCGTCGGCTATCGTCGGCACGTCGAACGATATCTTCACCGATCCCCGGAACGGGTTCGGATACGCCTGCGTCAGGTCGAACTTCGTGATCAGATAGCCGCTCGTAACCTCCAGTTCTCCGACATATACTTTGTCAACTCCATACTTCACCGCCGTACCATTTTGAGACTGAAATCCGAGCGGGTACTCGCTATTCCCGTCCCACAGCTTGAAGGTCACCGGCTCCCCCGTAACCAAACCATCTTTTGGCTTCGTTTGCGGGTCCTTGCCCCAGACCGCAAAAGCGGCGAGGCCACAAATCACCGTGCCGGATCCCACAAGACTCCCCGACGCATCATAGGCGCCGATTTCACTTGAGTCCGCGACCGTTTTCCCGCCGATGGTCACCTGCTTCGCCAGAAGTGTCGCATTATTCCCGGTGATCGCATGAATTGCATAGTGCCGGGGATTCGGCAGCTGAAGCATGGGCTTGCTACTGCTGGCAAGCCGCTTATCTATGGCAACAAACGGCGGGTAGCTAAAGGATGCCGACGCATTCATTAATACCCTATACCCCTGCCCGGGAATTAGCTCGATTTCGTCGACCCCCATAGATGGCCAGTAGACGTGACCGGAATTGTCCTTGACGAGAATCAATGACGAATCGATGCTGGCAAATGCATAAGTTGGAGATTCATAGCCCATGATTGTCGGAAGCGGATAGGCGATCATGTTCCAGCCCGAGGAGAGCGCTATCGGCGTTTGGGTATAATTAATCGGTATCCCCTGCACTCTGAGGGTATCGGGGACGTTGGTATATACCTGGTACCCCTGGCCCACCCGAGCATAATGGAGATCATCCTGGCCCCAGTACGGGCAGTACAGGTCGCCGGCGTTATCTTTCACAAACAAAAAACCGGCGGGATCGGTTCCGAACACCGCCGCCGTCGTGTCGCGCTCAGGAATGACATTAAAAGAATTCATGTTCCACGCGACGTTGAGCGGAATGACATCAGTAGTCGCTGGAGCCAGACAGTAAAAATTCTTCGACTTTACAGCCGTATCATTGGTACCGACTATTGAGACACGTACCGTCACTTGCCCATAATAGCTAATAATGCCGCTCTGGCCGGGAGTAGTGATAAAGCTCCAATTACCCGAGGGAGGAAAGGTTGGAATTGTCACCGTAGTTTGAAATGATTCTGGAGTTCCGACAGGACTAAAGTCCACCGGACCGAAAGTACCTGTTTGACATGGGATATAGGATTGGCTTGAATTCAAGAAGGATATGGTATAGTTCCATCCCGAGAGGTATTTAAATAGTGCATCAGTAGATATAAAATCCGTGGTGAAGGTTGCTGAACTGCCTGAGTCGATTTGTCCCGGGCCGTTTATTTCCAGCACGTTATTTAAGATAGCGTCTAATTCCCTTGGGCAAGAATCCGTCATCTCCAATGTCTGATACCAACCAATTCCATAGGGAGGAGAATCAATCATATCAGCATAGGAATAGTAAAGGAGGGTATCAGTCCGGGGATCATTTAAAGGGTCCCAGTAATAAACTCCAGTTTTAGTGGAATCAATGCCAAGAATGACAACAGCATGAGCATTATCTGATTGCTTGTTAGTTGCGGCTATGTTTGGTTTACCATGTGTAATATCAGAGACAAGGTCGGACCAACTTAAAGGATTATTTACAGGGTTCATTCCTATCGGATTCACAGCAGTGCCAAATGCTGTTGTGCCGATATCATTCAAATAGGTTATTATGTCTTCGACAGATAACGAATCCCCTTGGTTCAGTGATCCAAAAAGGACATCCCCGATATTTGCCCCACCGGTCCCCCAGGAAGCTATGGAGTCCTGCGTAATAGGAAATAGATATGTACCATCAGATAAGGGATAGGCAATATAGTAATTGTAAAGGATCATCTCGCAGCAGGCAGCCCAACACCAATTACTGGCTTCTCGTTCATACCACGTCATTTCTATTTGATAAATGCGATCAGCAGCGTTTATCGAAAGGATAGTCAGCAATATTACTATAATCGTAAATTTCCATTTCATTTTTACCGACCTTTTTTCAAGTTGGCCAGCAAACCATCCCTTATTTCCTTCAGCACAACTCTGCTGGAGTCTATAATTCCATATAAGCTATCAAGATTGTTTGTCTGGCGACGGGGAAAAGTTAGAGGCGTAAGATTTTTGTCGCCTTTTTCAGGGATATAGAAAAAACCCCGAGGATCACTCGGTGCAAAAATAAGTACCGGGTGATACCCTGCCGACTCGGACCATATTTGGCGTATCTTTTCCCAACTTCTTCCCACAGAGCCATGGCCATATCCGAGCACTTGCCATTTCGGATCTCTAGGAGGTTTCGCTATAATCATCAGAACCTTCGTGACGTCTTTATTAAGCAAGGGAACTGCCCAGAGATCCAGAGGTTTTATAACCGAGCTTACTGGTGCCCCTTCACCAAGTTTTATTAATGAGTCCCCAACAAACCAGGAACAATGAATCGGTTCACCAGCAGTTATTGCAGAAAGTTTGATGTAATTGGGTGGGGTAAAATAATTGCCTTTCCCACTCATAATATCATTAATCACCTGCTGGACCTCCACCGGTACCTGCTCCGCCAAAACCGCGCTTACTCCCAGGATCAACATAACCAGTATCTTTATCATCATCCACTCTCCCTTACACTATAAGATAATCAGATTTAGAAGGCTATGGGGAATATCCCATTTTTAGTTAAAACTGCTGACCTTCCTACGCATATAATAAGCTGCGCGACTAATATTGTCAAGTTTATTCTGCCAGCCTTCCAAAGTGGTGGCGCAGGCGATATCGCCTTATATCCGGCAAGAAAGATCGCTCTTCTGTTCTAAGATGACGTTGTAGTTCCGGCTGCTGTAGAACGGCGGATCGAGATAGACGAGATCGACCGATTCTTTGTCGATGTACCGCCGCATGATGTCGAGATTATCGCCGTAGTAGAGGTGGTTCATGGGTCATCCTCATTTTGCTAAGTCCGGCCTTGTTGTGTGGCCCTGATATTCGATCGGGGCGCGCAGCGTTTCATTACGATTCCGGATAGATAAAATAAGAAATGGGAAAGCGGGAGTAAAGATTTTGGCTTGGCAAAGCTACGCCAGTAATAATTAGTCTAATCTTAATAGATCAGAAAGTGATGTGGCGCCGAAAACAATAAAAAGCTTCAACTGCAAGATGTTTGGTGGCAATTGAGATAACAGCTTATACTCCATATCTGGGAGAAATCTTTCCTTCGAAGGAGACTCTGCTCGCTCTTGGTAGGTTTGAGAAAATTCTGATTCCTCTGCTTTTATTTCAAAAGGGATGCAGAGGTGCGTACCGCCTTCGATTTCCTGTACGTAAGGGGGTGCTAATAGATTTCCAACATATAATTCTGCCAATTTTGGCAAAAGGTTATTTAGTTTTGATTTTAATTGATAAATATTTTCAAAACCAGAACTTTTAATTTCTTTCGAAAAATGCAACCACTGATGAAAGATCTTAATGTCATCTATTATTTCATCAGTCACAGGAGTGAAATAAAGAATATCCTTTCCGGTATTAAATGCAACTATCTTATCGCGATTCTTAAATATTCGGTCTAACTCTTTTTTTAAAGGTCGAATTTTCCAACCCTTAATTTTTTTCTGTGCCCTATCTTCCTTTGCGCCAGCATAATTTGCCAACCTGGCTTCCACAGCCAGGCGCGCAAATAGCGCAGCGATTATTAAAGAAAATGAATCGTTTTTTTTAAAATAACCAATTGATTGCTTTAAAAATTGTAGCCCGTCTATTTTATCCATTCTGGCCCCTTATATCTTTTTGTAATATTTTATCAGATATTTGTGCATAATGACTATTAAATAAGGCAATGCAATCGTCTTGCGGGTTCTCAGGAAAGGTTTCAGGAAGTGGTGTTTTTATATCTAATTCAATTTCATTGTTAATTATTTCTAAAGGACAGTTTGGAAGATTTATCTTACACAAATTAATTTTATGTTCCTTTGGTTTTTGATAAACCGCCCAGAATGCAATAGGAAAAAACTTTAAAATATGCCCTTGAATTGGTTTGCTTGCTGATAACAATGCATTCCCATGCAAAAATTGTGCAATAGCAAAATGCCTTAGCATCTTTTGTTGACCATAAGGATAATACCAATAGTATATTTCATAATTATCGAGTGCCCTTTTCTCCTTATCTAAAACGAAATCAATCATGCTCCCATAATACGGCTTTTTGATATAATCTACCGGATATGTATCAGCGAAATCACAAGCCAAAATATGACCAATTACAGATTTTGTTAGGCAAAGGATATCAACTGAAACCTTTATTTTATCGGACCAATAAAGCGAACTATTTTCCCTATAAGAAACAGCTTGCGTTATTTGTTTGACAAGAGATATCAGACTTGGATCATACTGTGTTCCAAGCAAAGTATTGTTGCAAAAACTGCAAATACTTCTGCGCTTCGTTCCATTTTGGGATATTGTTTTTGAATTCCCTTTTAGATATTCGGAAATTATAACAGTTCCTGCATTACCACACCCGCGTGGTGGGATATGATCATACGTTAGCTTTGAAAGCTTGCCACAAATAGCACATCGGCCTTCAAATGTCTTTTTAATTTTTTCGAAATGGATCGATTTATTTTCATTCATTATTTTCGGAATATGAGAAAATTATTCAATGACTTTTGAGGCACCATTTAATAAAGAAATCATTCAATACATTACGGATGTTTTAATAACTTATCAATAGATGGAGCCCAAGCCCGAGCTCTCCCATCATCAAGGAGAACTCTAACATATCCATCCTCACGCCCGACATGCTCTTCAATATTTAGGAACAGGATTTCTTTAATCTTTCCTGTTCGCATTGCATCGATAATAGGCTCAGCAAGCCCATCAATGAATGCTCCTTTGCTAATTTCTACACCAGTTAGAAATTCCGGCCAAAGTATTCCATCCCAGACAGTTCCGAAATAACGTATACCGTTAATATGCATTGAAGTACGGAATGAATTGAAGCGACGCAATTGATCGTCACCATGTTCAAGAAAATTCGCAAACTCATTATCTTGTAACTTTGAGATTTCAATAAGTCGTTGCGCAAATTTAGTAAACCCCTGCCAAACAAAATATGGAGCATACTTTCTGAGAATCAGTCTTAGCGGTAATAACGAATTTTCAGATGGATGACCGGGAATTTCTGGATCGACAACCAAAAAGTCAGGTTTGCGAGGATTTTTTGTTGTTCGTGGGGCAAAAATAATACCGGCGTAACTAATAGCAGAAGATCCACTTTTAGAAGTTTGCGCAGGAATTTTTTTCACAATCTGATCACGGGCTTTTGTCCAGTTATTACGATCAAAACGCCCTCGAACTTCAATCTCAATACGACAACTTCCATTAGCAGATAAGGAATAATAATCGAGCGGATTATTTCCTGATTTTGGTTGCCATGCCCGTAAAGGTCGGTTATAAATATGGCGTGCTATGAGCAATCCCGCACCGGCACCAAGGATTTCAGAGACATGGGCCATTGGACGTTGCGCACAAACTTTACTAAAAAGTAAACGATTGCGCCCTTTGTATTGAGTTGGTCTTGGATTCAATTTTGAGAGATACGTCCATACATCATTGAGCCTTCCTCGTAAATTACTATTATAACCGAGGTAGAAAGAACTTGTGCATATTATCAACTTCGCTATTGATTGTGTCAAGCCGTTCTGCTGAAGGTTGTTCAGATTTGTCTTTACTAAAGCGGGGGACGAACATCTTTTAAAATCAACCTGCACTTCAAACCATACCTCGTCTGAAGGAATAGGTGGTAATTGCGTTGATCGGAGCACAATACCCAAGATTATCTCCTGATGAAATATGTCATAAAATCAGTTTTAGCTTTCATAGGTTATCCAACTCCTCATATTCAAAATCCTCTTGCACTTCCGGGAAGTTTGAATCCCTCAGCAATTTCACTTACTTCCTTTCTTCCCATCCTTCCTATCCCTATTCGCCAGACGCTTCGCAAGAATGAGGTTGGCTGCTTTACAGCGTTCTTCGGTAAAACCCGCCTCAGCGCAGGCTTCGCCTTCTGCAAGATCGCCATTATGGCTTTCAATAATAACCGCCAACTCCTGCGCATCCTGTTCCGCTCTCGGCGCGGATGCCGAATTGGAATCTACCGTTGCGACGCTTTGGGGTTGCGCGGTCGCGGAATCATATTCCCCCTTGCGTTCGTACGTTGCCCTTGTCGTTTGGGCGCTCTCGCCTTGAACCACCGTGTCGGTTACCGGCTGCTTTGCGGGAACATGTTTTTTACTCTTGCCGCAAGCCAACGACGTCAATAAAATCATCGTGATTATAAGTAAAACAGGTGAATATGCTCGTATTGACAGCATAGATACAGAGGGGCGCGCAATCGGCATGGTTATTTTTTCCTGACTATTTTACTGGCAATAATCGAGAACAGCCCCAGGACTACTCCCGACGCTATCCCGATGACCGGGCCCGCCATGAGCATCATCAAACGCGGGGAGTGCATCGTTGCGATCATCGCGGCTTCCTGCGGATGATGCAGGAGGTAGGCCTTGAAGAAAGTGACGTGCATGGCGGTTATCCATACGCAATTGACAAGGCTGACGGAAAACCCATGGAGGAAATAACGGTCTGGGGCTTGCCGCGCGATGACATAGGCGCACAAGGCGAAAATCGCCAGCCAGAAAAACGGTTCGATTTTTGACGGGATAATAAAAACGGTGGCTATTGCCATGGCAAGGCCGAAAAGAGACAACTGAAGGATGAGTTTCCAGTTCATAACATCCCCTTTGCGGTGAAGAGGTAACGATTATTCAATATAAATAAATCCTTCCCGCAAATCACCTTATTTCTGCCTCTCCCCTGCCCTTTTTATTTATTCCTTTTTGTGGAAGTTTATTATTCCACAGAGATGGCGTTGCGGAAGTGCGAGGGCTGGTGCAATCCGAACTATAATAATCCGTCCATTTTGCCTTTCGGGCAAAATGGGTAAGCGCTTCGCGGCGCCCCCTCCAGAATATCTATTTATTATATCTCTTTTTTCCCTGAAATATTCTTCGACAGGAAGAGATAAAACGACGGCAGGACGAAAAGGGTGAGGAGAAGCGACGAAGCAAGCCCTCCGACGATCACGGTCGCCATTGGCCGCTGAATGTCCGAGCCGATGCCCGTTGCCAGCGCCGCAGGAAGGAGCCCGAGCATCGCGGGGAGCATGACGGCGATGATCGGCCTGAACTGGGTGAGGGCGGCCCCGTGGACCATCTGCGCGGTCAGCATTCCTTCCTGCTCCCTGATCCGGTTGATGCAGGAGATCAGCAGCACGCCGGCCATGACCGATACGCCGAAGAGCGAGACGAAGCCGACCCCGGCAGAGACGTTGAAATGATACCCGCGAAGAAGGAGGGCGCCTATGCCGCCCGCCAGCGCAAAAGGGACGTTCATGAGGACAAGGGCCGCGTCCCGCGCGTTTTTATACAGGATAAAGAGAACCACGAAGATGATGAAGATGGTGCAGGGAATGACCAGCAGCAGACGGTTGCGCGCCCGCGCGAGATTCTCGAACTGGCCGCCCCATTCGATCGAGTACCCCTTGGGAAGATCAATCGCGCCGGCAACGAGTTTCTGTGCTTCGGCCACGAATCCGCCCTGGTCGCGGTCGTGGATGTTCGTGCGCACGCAGATTTCACGGTCGCCGGCCGCGCCGCGCTGGATGATGGTGGGCCCGTCGACGACGGTGATGGCCGCGAGTTCGGCAAGCGGGATCCGGGCGCCCGAAGGGGCCGACACCTGAAGCTTCCGCAAGGCGTCAACCGAGTTGCGGTACCGGGAGGTGTACCGGACGACGATATCGAAATGGCGCTCCCCGTCGACAAGTTGCCCGATGACCTTGCCGCCGACGGCGGCTTCGATCATGTTCTGCACGTCGGCGACGTTGATGCCGTAGCGGGCGAGGCGCTCGCGATTTATGTCGACCCGCACCTGCGCCTGGTCGCCCTCCTGCTCGATGCCCCATTCGCTCGCCCCGCGCACGTTCTTGACGATGCCGGTGATTTTTTCCGCGATCGAGCGGAGAATGCCGAGGTCCTTTCCCGAAACCACCACCGCGAGATCGGCGACGCTGCCGGTCACCGCCTCCTCCAGGTTATCCAGGATGGGTTGCGAAAACGAGAATTCGGCGCTCGGTATGGCCTGCTGCAGCTCCGCGCGGATCTCATTCATGAGCTGTTTCTTCGATTTCTTATGCGTCCAGAGCGCGTACTCCTTCAGGCCGACGTAAATTTCTATCCTGTTGGGGCCGTAGGGGTCCCAGCCGTCGTCGTTCCGGCCCAGTTGCGGCACGACGCTCGCGATTTCGGGATGGCTGCCGACGATCCGGCGGATGATGGGCGGAATCCGGTTGGCTTCCTCGATCGAAATGGCCGTGGGCAGGAAGCAGCGGATATTGATCGATCCTTCGTCAAGCTCTGGCAGGAATTCCGTTCCGACAAACCGGGCGGCGACGATGCCGACGACCACTAACAGAATGCCGATCAGGCTGACGGCCGCGCAGCGATGCAGCAGGCGGCGCAACACGGTTCCATACCCCCGCTGCAGCCGTTCGAGCACGGGATTGCGCCGCTGCTTCAAGGGGGATGCGTTCCCCTTTGTCCAGACTTTCCGGAACAGTATGGACATGAGCACCGGGATGAGCGTCAGCGCGATAAGCAGGGAACTGAATACCGCGCAGGCGAGGGTGTACGCCATCGGGGAAAAAAGCCTGCCTTCGACGCGCTGCAGGGTGAAGATCGGAAGATACGCCAGGATGATGATGCCGACCGAGAAAAAAATGTCGCGCCCCACGACCTGCGCCGCGCCGGTCGTTACCCATCGTATGCCGCGTTTTTTCTCCTCGTCCGACGCCTCGGCATACCTGCCGTAGATGTAGCCGGCCATGACCACCGCCCCGTCCACGATGATGCCGAAGTCGATCGCGCCGAGGGAGAGGAGGTTTGCCGGAATCCCGGTAAGGTTCATGAGCCCGAAGGCGAAGAGCAGGGAGAGCGGGATCGTGAGGGCGACCGCGAATGCCGCGCGGATGCTGCCGAAAAAAAACAGCAGCACGAGAAACACGATGGCGATGCCTTCGAGTACGGTGTGCGACACCGTATTCATGGTGTGGTTGACCAGGTCGGTCCGGTCGTTGAAGACGCGGATGTGAACGCCCGGCGGCAGCCGGGTCGCGTCGAGCTCTTCGATCTTCGCGTGAATTTCCTTCAGCACTTCGGAGGGATTTTCGCCCCGCCGCATGACGATGAGCCCCTGGACGCCCGATGTAACATCGAGCTTCTCGTCCGGTATCGCATACGACATGATGCCGCTGGGCTGGGGCGGCGCGATTTCGACGCTCGCGACATCCTTGACATAGACGGGAATGCCGTTGGTTGCGGCGACGACGACGTTTTCGATATCGTGTTCGTCCTTGAAGGAGCCCAGGCCCCGCACCGCGTACCCCTGGCACCCTCCGGAGATGATCCCGCCGCCGTCGTTCAAATTATTCGCCTGTACCGCGTCGATGACGTTCTGAAGCGTCAGCGAATATTTCATGAGTTTCGGCGGCGAGGTAAGGATATGGAACTGCTTTACCGCACCGCCGAAGGGCGTCACGTCGATCACGCCGGGGATCTCCTTGAAGGCGGGATAGACCACCCAATCCTCCAGGGTCCGCAGATCCATGGGCGAATACTGTCCGTTGCCCTCGACCGCGTAGCGCACGATCTCCGCAATTGGCGTCCAGATCGGCTGGAGCTGCGGCGTGACCCCGTCGGGCAGGTCGGCGTCGTGGATTTTTTCCTCCACCTGCTGGCGCGCGAAGTAATCGCTCGTTCCATCCTTGAAGGTAAGGTCGATGACCGACAGCCCGAAAATCGTCTTCGATCTCCGGTCGATGACATTCGGGGTGCTGTTGAGCTCGCGTTCGAGAGGGATGGTCACCTGCTTCTCGACCTCTTCGGCCGCCCTGCCGTCGTATTTCGTGGCTACCTCGACCTCGGTATCGCCGACATCCGGGTAGGCGTCGATTTTAAGACGGGTAAACGACCAGATGCCGAAACCGGCGATGGCGGCCATGATAATGAAGGTGAGGGGGCGATGGTGAAGCACGAAGCTGAGCAGGTTGCGTACCATGGGTCTCTTTCGCCTAAATCGCTAAAACCGTTCCACCGCGCCGACATTCGCCGTATGGTCCCCGATGCAGTTCCGAATTTCGGGAAGCAGGGGACGCAGAAGTTCTTCGCGCTCGACCACCATGAGCACCATGGGCACTTCGTCAAGCGTCCCCACGTGCTTGGGATGGTGAATGTGGCGGCGGGAACCGAATCCCATCTCGGCCCGCAGCAGCGTCGCCCCGCCGATCCGGCGCTGCAGAAGGAAATGAAGAAGGAATTCGCCGAGCGGTTTCCCCTCGTACTCATCGCTCTCGTCGGAAAAAATATGCATCGCAAGGAACTTTTCGCCGTCCGCCATTTTCCCCTCCATCAATAGCCGAAACTCAGGCCCTTGAGCAGCATTGCCCCGGTCACCACGACCCGCTCCCCATCCGCAATCCCGTGGAGCACGATCGCGCTGTCGCCGAATTTTTCGCCCACGTCGATGTCCCGTCGATCAAAGCGCCCCTCGTCCAACCGGACAAAGACGTAGCTCCTCCCCTGCACGGTGACAAGCGCGTCCTGCGAAACGGCCAGCGCGCTCGAACGGCTCTGCCCGAAATTTACCATCGCGTACATCCCCGGCTTGAAACGCCCGCCGCTGTTCCCGACGCCGAGCCTGACCTTGACCGTCCGGCTGGCGTCATCGATCACCTCGCCGATCGCCTCGATTGCAGCGGTAAAGGTGTCTCCCGGATAGGAGGAGAAGGCGACGGCGGCGCTCTCGCCTTTTTTGATTTCGTACAACTGGGCCTCGGGCACGTCGGCTATGATCCACGCCTTCCCGGATCGGGCGCCGCGAAACAGGGCCGGATCGAGGCCCGTGGCGCGCAGCTTCCCTTCCGTTTCCGCGAGCGTGGCGGCAGCCGTGGCAAGGTCCGACTCGGCGCTTTCCACATCCTTGCCCGAGGCAGACAGATGCGAGAAGAGGTCTTTGACGCGATCACGGGTTTTCTTCGCCAGCTCATAGGCAGCCGTGTTCTGCCGGTAGGATGAGTAGAGCGACGTGTTGTCCGGCGAATCGAAAAGAAAGAGCGGGTACTCCGGCGTGTTCTCCGACCGGCTTGAACAGAGGACGACTTTTGCCGGAGCAATGATCTCCTCGTGAACCGGGCCACGGCGCACTTCCGCGGTCTTGAACAGGGAGGAGTCCGCTCCCGGGGGAATCGTGATGCGCGCGCCATCTTCCGAAACGCGGGGTTCTCCACCGACTGCGGCCGTCCGTCACTCGACCGGCACTGCGGCAGGCCGGCGGCAAGGAGCATGCACACGACAAGGTTGCCCGTCAATTTCACCTTTGCTTTAGAAAAATATGCGAATAGCGATTGCTGATCCATGGATGCGCCTCACTGCGGGTTATTGGTCATCGGTCGAATATCGCCGATCGCGATGCAAAGCTGAACCGCGGCGCGCTTGAAATCGACGAGCGCCTCGTTGTAGGACTGCCGGGCGCCGTACCAGGTATTCTGCGCGTCGAACAGATCGAGAATCGTGGTGTTGCCCGACCGGTAGGAGTATTCGACGGTATTCAGGACCTGTTCGGACATTTCAATAATCGCTTTTGACTTATCGAGGCTGGCTTTCTTGGTTTCGTACTCGTTGAACGCGGCGGTCAGCTCATTGCGGAGCTGAATGCGAAGCGCCGAGTCGGAGAACACCGCCAGATCCTTTTGCACGTACGCCTTGCGGATTTCGCCCTGGTTACGGGAAAACAGGGGCAGCTCCACGTCAAGGGATACCCCGTAGAGCGGCACTCCCTGGGACATCATGTAATCTCCCGAAATGCTCATGCCCGGCGCCGCATTGGCCTTCTGCAACGCTATACCCGCATCGGCGGCGGCAATGGCCGCCCTGGAGAGCCGGGCGTCGCTTCGCTGACTTTCGGCAAAAGCCAGCGCGGAATCGAACGGCGGCGGCGTCCACGCCCAGTCGTCGCTTTCATTCACCTCGACGCTGTCCGTAATGTTCAGCAGGGTCGCGAGCGCGCGTTCGCTGCTCGCTACCTGACGCTCCGCGTCGGCAAGCTGGAGGTCATACTGTTGCGCGGAAATTTTCGTGCGCGTCAGTTCCGTGGCCGAGATATCCTGGCGTTCCAACCGGAATTCATTGACGCGCACCGTGGAATCGGCGATAATTTTCGCTTTTGCCGCCAGGTCCAGCGCAAGCCGGGCGGAGAGCGCGTCGAGCCATGCTCCCGCCGCCTGAAGCGCCACCTGACGCCGCGTTTCGTGAACCGCGATGACGTTTGAATCCACGGAGAGCGATGCGGAAGCGATGCGGCGGGCGCGTTTCCCGCCGAGTTCGAGGGGAATCGCCAGGGATGCGCCGTATTGCTTGGTCTGGCCGTTGACGAACTGATTGTTTTCAAAGTCCAGCGCGTCGCCGTTCAACTGAAGCTGAGGGTTGGGGCGCAGAGCGGCGGTAACGCTGTCTCCGGCGGAAGCCGAAACCGCGAACTGCTGTTGACGCACCTGCGGGTTTTTCGAAGTCGCAATTTCGAGAGCCTGCCGCAGGGTCACGATACGGGGCGCGGCGGACGAATCGGCGGCCGCGGGAGCGCGCAGAGCGCTAACGACGAGCGCAAACGCGGCAACAAATGCCATCGTAGCGTGAAAAACTGCCCCGGACTTCATGACAATCCCTTCGTGTCGCGCGCGCGCCCGCGACGGTTGGTTGAAATTTGTTATAACATACAACGCTGAGATTAAAGACGGATTAAAGAAAGATTAAAAGGAGGATTAAATACCGGAGGAACGCAATTCGCAATTTTTCAAGACCCCTCTTGACCCTGTCGCCGGACGCAGGCTATCACCGGTTGTAATGGGAGGGATTGAAACCCATGAGCGCGCTGAATTCGCCCTGCGTAACATCGGTCGAATCCATATAAAAACCGGATATCCTGACCGCAGGGGCCGGCTTTTCATGCTCCTTCGATTCCATCAGAAAGGTCCCTCCGTCAATACGCACCATGCCGGGCCCTATAGGCGCGCCGGCGCGCATCCCGGTTTCGGTTCTTTGACCCCATGCCCCGATCATAACGACCATCGTCAGCATGCAGGTACAATGTCTCTTCCTCATGGCAACCAACCCCGCCTCCGGTGATGAGGGAGCAGTGATTCCGGAACGGATTAATGATGGTCACTCTTTCATTTTTTTCAGGTTGTCGCTTGCCGATTGACCACCTTGCGTGGCACCTTTAATTTTCGCGATGTTGCTGTAATAAAGAACCCAGACGGTGTGGGGACCCACCCTGATGCTCAAGTTTGCCTCGGGGAAACCGGGATTATCTTCGATAATACTTCCCGCGATGATTTCGCCGTCTTTCTGGTAAACGGTGTCTTGCATCTGCTGGCCCGCGGAGGGAACCGCCAGACACGCCAGCAACATCATAATCGCCAGGGAAAAACGAAGATTAAGCATACCATGGTCCTTTCTGTTGACAGGTGAACAGCGCCGGACATCCATTCATTGCACCACGACTGCTATTGAAATTTACTTCAATTCCCGTGCCAACCGTTGTTCGACTCGTTACCGCCCGCCGCCCGACATACGCCTGGGAGAGTGTCGGTTCTTACGTGGTAATCGCGGGAATGCTCAACTGAACGACCGACCCCGTGCCCTGCACGCTCTCTATGGTAGCGCTGCCGTTATGCCGATCCATGATCGCTTTCACCAGGGTAAGCCCGATGCCGTTTCCCGGCACTTCATTCGAAGGCGTCGAACGGAAAAAAGGTTGAAAAACCATGGGCAGATCTTCGGGTGAAATGCCGATCCCGGCGTCTTTAATTCTCAAAATAACCCGCTCTTCCTTATGTATCTCGACCGAGATCGTTACCGTGGACCGCCCATCGGAAAACTTCAGGGCATTTTCAAGCACGTTGATTATTGCTATTTTCAAAAGTTCCTCATTACCGGCGACGACCAGGTATTTCTCCTGGTCGGGAGTGACCTCGAATTGAAGGTCCACCTTTCTCCCGGCGTACCGCTGTTTGACATCCTGAAGAGCTGAAAAAAGAACCTCGTCGATCTGCAAGGGCTTCAGCGATTCCGATTCCGTCTGCGCGAGCACCAGAAGGTTGTTCAGCAGCCGGTTAAGTTGACGGGTGGACTCCAGCGCCGAGGCGATCACGCCCCGGTATTCCTCCTCGGAACGGGAGTGCAGGAGCGAAACGTCCAGTTGCCCGATAATAGTCGTCAACGGCGTCCGCAATTCGTGCGAGGCATGCGCGACGAATTGCTTCTGGGACTTGAATGCCGCTTCGAGCCGTTCAAGCATTCCGTTGAACGCATGAGCGAGCTGGAAAAGTTCGTCTCGGTTACGTCCCTCGCTGATCCGGGTGCTCAGATCCGTCGCGGAAATCCGCTCCGCTTTTCTCCGGATGCCGGAAATGGGGGCCATTGCCCGGGAGGCGAAAAAAATCCCCGCGAAAAAAACCAGCAGCAACGAGGAAAAATATCCTCCGATAAGCCAATGACGAAGTCGTGCCAATGCCTTAAGGCCGATCTTATCGACCGAAGAAACGGCCAGAATATATTCCACGTTGCCGATGTTCGGAATATCGGCGATGGGCGGGGTAACGGCGCTCGTCGACGGGATGTTGCCGTTCTCATCCAGAAAGGGAATGACGACTTTTTGCGTGTCGCCGGTCGTTATCGCGAATTTACCGTTTTTCAGGGCTTGCTGATGTTCATATTCGGAAAGGACCACGATGCCGGTATCGCTCGCGGTAACCTCGTACCTGCCGCGCTTCAATGCCTGCCGTTGTTCGTACTCCGAAAGATGCAGGATCTGCTCTCCCGAATGGAATACGCATTTACCCTGTTTATTAAAAATCGCGATCCGTTCAAATGGCAGCGTTTTGAACATCTGCCGCTGAAACGGCTGAAGGGTTTGCGGACTCAAGTTATCGCTGCGAAGAACTATCGCCGCGGTTGCAATCGCATCGGCCAGCAGTTCATTGTAAAATTCATCCGCCCTCTGGTAACGGGCATAGGAGTAGATGCCGATGGAGGAAACGGCAAGAATGACCGCAACGAGGGCGGTAAAAAGGAGTGTCAGCTGCGTTTTAATGGTCATTCCACCGACCGCTCATTTCAATCGATTTTCTCTTTAAGGATATACCCGAGACCGACGATGGTATGAATAAGCCGCGGCAGAGGATCGATGTCGATTTTCTTTCTAAGAAAACTGACGTACACATCGATGACGTTGCTTCCCGTGTCAAAGCTCGTGCCCCAGACATGTTCCGCGATCTCGGTGCGGGTAACGACCCGGTTTCTATGCCGGAGCAGATATTCCAGCAGCGCGTATTCGCGCGCGGTGCATTCAAGTTGCCTGCCCGACCGTCGCACGGAATGTTTTGACAAGTCCATTTCGAGATCGGCGTAATGAAGAACATTCGGGCTGTCCTGACTGACCCGTCGACGGAGCAGCGCGCGAATACGCGCGAGCAGTTCCTGAAATTCAAACGGCTTTACAAGATAATCATCCGCCCCGGCGTCAAACCCCCGCAGTTTGTCTTCGGTGGAATCCAAAGCGGTCAACATCATTATCGGCACCGTCGGGTTAAACGCGCGGATACATTTGCAGAGAGAGAAGCCGCTTTTCCGCGGAATCATGATGTCGATCAGGATGACGTCGTAGATATTTTCTTCGGCGAGCCGCTCGCCCCTCTCTCCATCCTCCGCGATATCGACGGCATAGGACTGTTCTGTCAAGCCGTTCTTGATAAATAATGCGATCTTTTTATCATCCTCGACGAGAAGGATTTTCATGCCGCGTTTCTTGTTAAATCATTTATGGGGATGTTGGATAAAATACTTTAATGATTTTCTCAATGCATTGCATTAGAAATGTTGTATTAGCCAACGCCCTTTCAGTTTTTGCCTAAAACTTGCTTTAAAGAGCAGATTTTCCCAAAGAGTGCTTTCAAATGACAAATGCACAAAATGGGATTATTCATAAATTCAACTTGATGCACAGAGCGCTCGCCATTCACAAAATGAATCGGTACGTAAAAAGAAATCGGGCGGGAAGCGCGACGCCGTCTTTTACCAATGGCTGAAACCGCGTGGCTTTGACGGCCTTAATGGCGTTACGGGCGAAATCGTTCCCTCCCGAGCTTACGATGTCAACGTTCTGCACCTGCCCCCTGGCATCGATGGTTACCAGCAATTTTACCGTTGCGGTGACCCCTTGCTCTTCCGCCCAGGCCGGATATTCAGGGTTGACATTATTTAAAATCGCGGGTTGCTTATCAAGTTGGACCGGAACAGCCGGTAGAGGAGGAGGCGCTTTTTGAACAACGGAATCGGCGGGCTTCATCAATGTATTGCCCGTCGCCACGGCCATGTCCCCGGCTTTATCAGTCGCATCTTCGGAGAGACCAAAAACCGGCGGCGGCTCATCCTTTGGTTGGGGAGGCGGAGAGGGTTCGTCGGGCTCCGATGGAACAGGTTTTGGCCGCACCTTGATTGGCTGAATAATGGGAGGAGGAGGCGGCGCGACCTGAACAATTTGCACCTGATCGTCTTCCGTTTCCACGGAGCGAAGCGCACGGCTTCCTAACTGCAAAACCAGCGCGATACTGCACAGGAAGCACACTGCCAGAAACAAATTCTCTTTTTTGAAGCCATTTTCAGGCGGCGCATTCAAATGAATGGACCCGTCCGTCCGGGAAGAGGTACGCGGTCGTGTGCGACGTGAACGCGGAACGATTCCCATTATCATGAACTCCGCACAACTTTCAAGGCGTACCGGACGACGCCGGAGCCACGCACCATATCAATGAGCCGGACCACCTCCCGATACGCAACGTCCTGATCCGCGGCAATGAGAACCTGGTGATCCGGATCCTTTTCAACGGCGTTCCGCAGTTGCGCCATGACCTGCGCGGAATCGGAAGGGACGCCATCAAGGAACATATTTTTGTTTTTGTCCATCACCAATCCGGAGGCTTTGGGCGCTTCCGAACCCGCATGCGCGGCTTTGGGCAGATTGATCTTTATTTCCTGCTGGTCAAGGACGGAA
>Ga0187851_10001278_pt1 | contig 24305 bp, 25 predicted proteins | sample June2016WEW_6_10_FD_132997 | JGI IMG/M metagenome (GOLD analysis project Ga0187851, IMG submission 132997) | Peatland microbial communities from SPRUCE experiment site at the Marcell Experimental Forest, Minnesota, USA - June2016WEW_6_10 | ecosystem: Environmental > Terrestrial > Soil >...
ATTTCGGTGATCAGCGGCGAGGGCGGCTCGGGCGGCGCACTTGCGCTTGCCGTCTCCGATCGCGTCTTGATTCTCGAAAACGCCCTCTATTTTGTGATTTCGCCCGAAGGCTGCGCATCGATTATGTGGAACGACGCAAGCAAGAAGGCTCTCGCTGCCGAAGCCATGCGCATTTCGGCCCCCGAGGTAGCGTCGCTGGGTTGCGTGGATGAGATTGTCGCCGAACCGAGCGATGGCATCCAAAGTGATCGTGAGGCCGGGGCTGGTGTGCTGGGTTCAATCCTGCGCAAGCATCTCGATCAGCTCAAGGCAATGCCCATCGACGCCTTGATTGCAGCGCGGCAGCAGAAATTCCGCAACATTGCGCAGTTCTATACGCAAGGCTAATCGCCGGCGCCGCCGACGGAAAGGCTCAGCGGCTGGAAGGCCCAGTGGCTGGAGGGTTTGACCCGATTCTCATGATGGATAGCCGAAAACATCGGCGCGCAAACTGCTGTGTGCGACAGCGCATCATCTTCGATCGCATGGTCTGCGGCAGGAGGCACACTTGATCGCGCCCACTAGCTCCAGCGGTCGGCTGCGTGCCTATTTTCTGTTTGTTGCCGCGCTCCTTTATTTCTTTGTCGCGCGTTCGCTTGCTCATCGCGCTGCCTTGACGTTGGCTGGCGACGCGTGGTTCCCCCTGGTCGAGCAAGTCGCGCTGGCGTTCCTGCTTCTTGTCGGCTATGGCGCCATGGGCTCCTGGATCGACCGCCAGCTCGATCCCATTAGTGAGCAGGGCCTTCCTCGACGCGACGGCTGTCTGAAGGAGATGGGGCTCGGCCTCTCCATCGGGTGGACCATGACCGTGGTTTGCGTGCTTCCTATGATGCTCGCCGGCGGCATCGCCATTTACCTTTCGACCCAGGCATCGAATTGGGGCTGGCTACTTGCCGACGCCGCGTACTTTGTTTTTTCCGCCCTGGCGGAGGAAATAGCCTTTCGCGGTTACGCCTTCCAATGCTTTGCTCGCGCGGTTGGCCCGCTTGGGGCCTCTCTCGGTTTCGCGGCCATCTATGCGATCGTGCAACAAGTCGTGCCCGGTTCCAGTCACGCCAGCTTTTTCGTCGCTGCGGCCTTCACCCTTTTGCTCTCCGCAACCTACCTGCGCACCCGGGCCCTCTGGGTCAGCTGGGGTCTCAACTTTGGTTGGAAAGCCTGCAGGGCTCTCCTCTTTGGTCTCGCAGTCAACGGCGTCGGCACCCACTCGCACCTCGTGCAGGGTGACCCGATGGGGCCATTTTGGCTGACTGGAGGCGCCTTCGGCCTTGATGGCAGTTGGCTTGCCTTCCTCGTCATGCTGACGGCGCTGCCCTTCGTCTTTCGCCTCACCAGAGACCTCAATTACCGCTACAACGCTCCGGTCCTTATTCCCGCAGGCATTCCGGTTGACATCGACGCCGCAGCACGCGCGCAGCACGAAACAGCCATGGGCTCGCCCGCTCCCGCAACACCTCAACTCGTTCAAATCGGTTCGGCTGCCCCGGTTCTCGCCGATCCGTCCGGCGCCTCTTCCGTCATCGACTCCGCTCATCCCCAACCCTAGCCGAGCAAAGCCTGCGTTGCGCTTTGACGAAGCTGATCGGCTGTCCGAGACTTTCCGCATTGACACTGAACAGCTAGGAGCTAGAAGCTAGCAGCTAACAGCTGCTTCTTTATGGACAAGTTCGTCATCAACGGCGGCAATCCTCTGGTTGGCACGGTTCACGTTGCCGGTGCAAAGAATTCTGCGCTGCCCTGCATGGCTGCGGCCATCCTTACTGAAGACGAGATTACTCTCGAGAACATCCCCCAGGTGCGCGACATCGAAACCGAACGCCGGCTGCTCGCTTCCATGGGGGCTCGAGTCGAATTGCGCCAGGGAGAAGGCCGTGACCGCACGACAATCAGCTGCCGCGCACTCTCTGATCCCGTAGCGCGTTATGAGATCGTCAAGACCATGCGCGCCAGCTCGCTGGTTCTCGGTCCGCTTATCGCCCGCGCCGGCACAGCTCGCGTCGCTATGCCCGGCGGTTGCGCCATCGGCGGTCGCCCCATCGACCTCCACATCAAGGGCCTGGAAAAAATGGGCGCGGTCATCGTTCAGGAGCACGGCTACCTTGAGGCCAGTGCCTCGCGACTCCATGGCGCACATATCGTCTTCGACAAAATCACGGTGACCGGCACAGAGGATTTACTGATGGCGGCGGTCCTCGCCGACGGCGAAACATTGATGGAAAACTGCGCGCGCGAGCCCGAGGTTGGCGATCTTGCCGGTCTGCTGACGGCCATGGGCGCCAGGATTCAAGGCGCTGGAACGGCCACGATCCGCGTACAGGGCGTTACCAGCCTGCACGGCGCAGCCTATCGCATCAATCCCGATCGCATCGAGGCGGGGACTTTGCTGATCGCCGGCGCCATCACCGGCGGGGACCTGGTCGTCGCCAACTGCAATCCAGATCATCTTGGAGCCGTCATCGCCAAGTTGCAGGAGGCAGGCGCCCGCATCGATGTGCTTGGGCCCGATTCGGTGCGCGTCCGCCCCGCCGATCAGCTTCGCGCAGCCGATATTTCTACCGAAGAATATCCAGGTTTCCCCACCGACATGCAGGCCCAGTACATGACGCTGGCCACGCAGGCCGAGGGTGTCAGCCAGGTGCGCGAAAACATCTTCGAGAACCGTTTCATGCATGTGCAGGAGTTGGTGCGAATGGGAGCAAACATCAAGGTCGACGGCAAAACAGCGACTGTGCGCGGGCCGGCCCGGCTTTCCGCGGCCGCAGTGATGTGTTCCGATCTGCGCGCCTCCGCATCGCTTGTTCTGGCCGCTCTTGTCGCCGAGGGCGAAACGATTATCGACCGCGTCTATCACATGGACCGTGGCTACGAGCGCATTGAAGAGAAACTGAGCCTCATCGGAGCTCAGATCAAGAGGCTCGGCAACGTCTTTCCCTCCAAGTTGGAAAAAGCGCTGATCCACTGACCACCCGGCGCGGAAGTGATGCATCTAAGCCTCCAGATTCTGCCGGAGAGCTTTGTTTTCAACAAGTCGCAACGAATGGTTTGTTGTGGGGTTGATAAGATTATTAGCCGGAACGAACCGGAGTGTCCGGCAGAATCAAAACCCCTGGAGGGCAAATGATCGTGAAAAGGACTGTACTAGCTGGGCTGCTTGCTCTAAGTCTCACACCTGCGATCGCACTGGCGCAGGTCATCGTCCGCGTGGCTCCGCCGGCACCAATCGTCGAAGCGCATGAACACGCACCGCATCCCGGATGGGTTTGGGTTGACGGTTACCACCGCTGGAATGGCCATCGCTATGTTTGGGTACATGGCTACTGGGCACATCCGCCGCATCCGGGCGCCGCCTGGGTTGCACATCACTGGGAGCAGCGCAACGGCGGTTGGGTGCTGGTAGAAGGCCGCTGGCAGTAAGCCACAAACGAAACAGAAAAGCGGGGCGCACACCCCCGCTTTTCACTGATCTGTGACTCTTGGCTTCTGGCCGCTGACCGCTGCCTTATCGGATTTCAATCACATCGCTTGCCGATGCCGCGGCTCTTTCGGCCTCTGCCATTACCGTTTGCGCCAGAGCGTAGAACGCAGCAGCCTGCGGGCTCTTCGGACCGGCAAGCGCCACCGGCAATCCTCTGTCGCCGCCTTCGCGAATTGCCGGCACCAGCTCGATCGATCCGAGAAACGGCACGTTGAACTGTTTCGCGGTCCGCTCTACGCCGCCGCGCGCAAAGATGTCGATCTCCTGGTGACAATGCGGGCACGTGAAATGGCTCATGTTCTCTACCATTCCCAGAACATCCACATTCACCTGCGCAAACATCTCCAGCGCCTTGCGCGCATCCTCAAGGCTGACGTCGCTCGGTGTCGAGACCACAACTGCTCCCGTCAGCGGCACGGTCTGCACCAGCGAGATGGCTACGTCGCCGGTTCCAGGCGGCAGGTCGACGATCAGGTAATCGAGCTCACCCCAGTTCACTTGCTGCAGAAACTGGCGAATAATCTGGTGCAGCATCGGCCCGCGCATCACCAGCGGCTTATCGCCAGGCGAGATGTACCCGATCGAAATGGTCTTGATGCCGTGCGTGAGATTGGGTTCAATCACGTTGCCCGCACCGATCCGCGGCGATTGCGACGAACCCATCATCAACGGGACATTGGGCCCGTAGACGTCCGCGTCCATCAGGCCCACGCGCTGTCCCAGCTTCGAAAGCGCGATCGCCAGGTTCACCGCTACCGTGGTCTTGCCCACGCCGCCCTTGCCCGATCCCACTGCGACGATCTTGGCTACACCGGGCAACGCCACCGGCTGCGGCATCGCATGACCATGTGCCATCGGAATTCTCCCATTCAAAGTTTACAGGACGCGTTCTCGCCGTTTACGGCTCGGTTTTCCCGCCATCGCTCACGGCGGCTGCCGCCAGCTTCGCCGCCTTGCGTCTCGCGCTCTCGCGCTCCCTGTGTTCGCGCCGCCGCAGAGCATCCTCATACCGTCTGATTTCATCGGGGGTTTCCGGTTTCAGCGGCGGAACCGTCTGCATCCTTCCATGCTCGTCGACTGCGACGAAAACCAGGTAAGCACTGGCTACGTGGGCCACTGCGCCGGTGCGCGTGTTCTCGGCCCACACTTTCACGCCCACCTCCATCGAATGAGTAAATGCGCGATTCACGCTCGACTTCAGGGTCACCAGATCGCCCAGCCTGACGGGCTGAATAAAGTCAATGTGATCCATTGCCGCCGTCACCACATGCGTTCGCGCATGCCGGTAGGCCGCCATCGCCCCGGTCACGTCAATAAAGTGCATCAGACGCCCGCCCAGCAGGTTGCCCAGCATGTTCGTGTCGTTGGGCAGGATGATCTCTGTCATTTCCGACTGCGTGCTCGCCACCGTACGTACGATCGGCTTGATCTCGTGACTATCCATCGCGCCTCCGTTCACATTCGCGCATTTTTTCTCACCGTCTTTATCTCCAGCCAGCTACAATGAATCTAACGACAGGCACCGTCACGTCGGGTGGCTTTGCGTGTCCAGTTCCAGTTTCGGCAATCCTTGCCGATTTCGCAAATCCTCCGAGGTCGGCGGCCGTTCATTCGGGCCAAACACGAGCGTGATGGACAAAATTCGACGACTCAGAGAAATCCTGACGCTGGACCCGAAGAATAGCTTTGCCCGTTATGGAATTGCTATGGAGTTGGTGGGCCAGGGGAACACGGTTGAGGCGTTAGCAGAGTTCGATATTCTGCTATCGAATGACCCGGATTACACGCCTGCCTACTTCATGGCAGCGCAAACTCTGGCCGGCGCTGGCAAAAAGCCTGAGGCCATTGAGCGTTTGAACGCAGGCATTGGCTGCGCTGCGCGCGACGGTAACAGCCACGCCCTCAGCGAGATGCAGGCAATGCTTGATGAACTTCATCGCCCGTAGGCAGGCAGGCTTTATGACCTGCTTACGGCCGCCATTTAGAATCAGCGCGGCCGGGTCGGCAACCCAACATTTTTGTGCACACGCAGCTTCTGTCCGGCATCCAATAGTCCTCGGGGAGTCGCCATGCCTAAGTACTCCATCGTTGTGCCGTTTCATAACGAAGAAGAAAACGTGACGGTTCTTTACGCGCGTCTCAAACAGGTTATGGAGCAGTTCGACGACTTGTTTGAGCTGGTTCTGGTCGATGATGGATCCAACGATCGGACCTATAGGCTGCTCGAGGAAATCGCCGCCGTCGACAGCCGCGTATTGGTTGTCAAGTTGCGCCGTAATTTCGGCCAGACATCGGCCATGGCCGCCGGATTCGACCACGCCAGCGGCGATTACATCCTTGCCATGGATGGAGATTTACAGCACGATCCCTGCGATATTCCGGCGTTTCTTGAAAAGCTTGATGAAGGCTACGATGTCGTTTCGGGTTGGCGAAAGACACGCATTGACAGCTTTATTCTGCGCCGCTTTCCTTCGATATGCGCGAATAAGCTGATGGCGTGGCTCTCCGGCGTGCAAATTCACGACTTTGGCACGACCTTCAAGGCCTATCGCAGAGAGGTTATCCAGAACATTCCGTTGTACGGTGAGCTGCACCGTTTTATCCCCGCGCTGGCCAGTTGGTACGGTGCCTCGATCTGTGAAGTTCCCATCCGCAACGTGAACCGTGAACGCGGCAAAAGCCACTACGGTCTGGGGCGCACATTTCGCGTGGTCTTTGACCTCATGACCATCCGCTTCCTGCTCAAGTACATGAGCAGGCCAATGCACTTTTTCGGAGGGATGGGCCTCTTGGGTCTACTTTCCGGAAGCGCCATTGCCACCACCTTGCTCGGCATCAAGCTTCTCAATCCTCACGTGCACGTTCTGGATGCTCACGGCCCGATGTTCATCATAGGTTCCGTGCTCATGGTCGCCGGCATCCAATTGCTGGCTATCGGGCTGCTCGGCGAACTCCAGGTGCGCCATTATTACAGCAGCCGTTGTCCTGCCTCTTACACTGTTGATCGTCTCGTGCGCTTGGCTCCTGCCGACGAGCAGAACCTTCTCTCTGGCCGCCGCGATGGACTCCAGTAATCAAAGAGGCGAAGTAAAGAGCCCGGCATCTCAGTCGAAGATTGTGTCTTTGAGAGCAATCCCAGCCTCGGCCGGATCGAAAACCGGTCGCCGTCACTGGTCACGATCTAGCCGGCCTTAAGCCTCCGGTGTCTTGGCCTCTCTGTTCTGTCCCTTGCCTTCAACTGGTCTCAAGGTTCATCCTTATCGCAGTCATGAAAGCCATTCAGATTCGATCGACAGGCGGACCTGAGGTCCTCGAGCTTGTCGATCTGCCTATTCCAGAGCCCGGCCCAAGTCAGGTTCTGGTTCGCACCGAAGCCACCGGTGTCAACTTCATCGAAATCTACTTCCGCAAGGGTGTTTACAAAGCTGCGCTTCCTTTGATTCCCGGCAGTGAGGCAGCGGGCACGGTCGAGGAACTCGGCCCCGGCGTGACGGGATTCAAGGCCGGCGACGCTGTAGCTTCTACTAGCGTCATGGGCAGTTATGCCGAATACGCGTTGGTTCCCACCGCGCAACTTGTGAAGATTCCCTCCGGAGTGAGCATGGAACAGGCAGCTGGCGCCCTGCTGCAGGGCATGACGGCGCACTACCTTACTCATTCCACGTTTCCCTTGAAGGCGGGTGACATCGCACTGGTACAGGCGGGTGCAGGCGGGGTCGGCCTGCTGCTCACTCAGATGGCCGCTCACATAGGCGCGCGGGTCATCACCACCGTTTCCACAAAGGCCAAGGCCGTCCTTTCGCGCGAAGCCGGTGCCTCCGAAGCGATTCTCTATACCGAGCAGGACTTCGAGTCCGAGGTCAAGCGTATGACCAACGGAAAGGGCGTCGACGTGGTGTACGACTCGGTCGGAAAGACTACCTTCGACAGGAGCCTCAACTGCCTGCGGCCGCGCGGCCTTCTGGCCCTCTTCGGCGCGTCCAGCGGCCCGGTCCCGCCTTTCGATCCCAGCCTGCTCAACAGCAAGGGCTCGCTCTTCCTTACCAGACCAACGCTCTGGCACTACATCGCCACTCGCGCCGAACTTGAGTGGCGCGCCAACGATGTTTTTGGATGGATCGCCAGCGGCCAACTCAAACTGCGCACCGAGCACACGTATCCTCTGGCCGAAGCGGCACAGGCGCAAACCGACCTCGAAGAACGCAGGACGACCGGGAAAATCCTGCTTGTTCCCTGATCGCGGATCATTCTGCGAACCTCGAACCACAAATCGCGCTTCACTCCTTCACTCCTTACCACGAACCACGATGACCATCTCCGTCTCCTCCACCGATCGCGTCTTCGTTCTTACCGGCGCCGGAATCAGCGCCGAGAGTGGCCTGCCCACCTTCCGTGCGTCGGACGGCTTATGGGCCGGATACAACGTGGAAGAAATCTGCACCCCCGAAGCTTTGCGACGCAACCCGGCGCTGGTGTGGGAGTTTTATTCCAAGCGTCGGGCCGACTGCGAAAAGGCAACGCCTAATCCCGCGCACATCGCGCTCGCCGAACTCGAATCGCAGATCCCCGGCCGCTTTTTTCTCTGCACGCAAAACGTCGACGACCTGCACGAGCGCGCCGGCTCGCGGAATCTGATCCACATGCACGGCGAGCTGGCTAGATCGCGCTGCGAGCGCGAATGCGGCCGCCCGCCTCTTGAAGACCGCGCCGTCTACGCCAGCCTGGACGAGGTCCCGCGCTGCGCCTGCGGTGGCCGCCTGCGCCCGCATATCGTCTTCTTCGGTGAAATCCCCCTGGAGATGCCGCGCATTGAACGGGAAATCTCAAACTCCACGCTCATGCTCGTCATCGGAACCTCCGGCTCCGTCTACCCCGCGGCCAACTTCGTCCACTGGGCGCGCCAGGCCGGCGCCCGCACCGTTTACATCGGCCCGGAGCGCCCGCTCAATGCTGAAGCCTTCACCCAAATCGTCGAAGGCAAGGCCGGCGAAGTCATGCCCGGTCTCTTCCGCATCGAGTCCTGATTCTTCCGAGACCTCCGTCCGATCCACCGCCGGGTGCCCCACCCTCGGCGCGTCTTTGTTTTTGCGCATAGGGTGGGCTTACGCCCAACTCCCGCTGCCTCAAATCTCGCTTCCGGCGTTTAATAGTTGAACCGGTAGCGAAACTCCCCGTAAATCTGCCGTGGGTCGTTCCAGTGAAATCCACCGAACGTCAAACTGTTATCCAGCTGCACACGGCGATTTGCCACATTCACCGAGTTCGCCGAAATAGTGAATTTCTCCGCGAAGGTCTTACCGGCAGAGAGATCGAACGTGGTGTGGCTTGGCAGGTACGGCCCGGGGTACTGCGCCTGGGGCATCCCGTACAGGCCATTGGTGAATCCCGAGCCGTAGGAGACATTTGTTGAAGCGAAGGCCTTCCAGGGCAGAATGCCGTTGAAGCCCACACTCAACGTGTTTCTCTGGTCATGGTCGACAGGAGCAAGTCCTGGCGGAATGTTGACTGTTGAGAGCGGGCACGCCGACGTAGCCGGCGTCGGGCAGATCAGGCCCCCCGTGATCGGCGAAGTTGCCTGGGCAATCTGGTTTGCATAGGCAAGGTGGAACTGGCCGTGGTGGAAGACATCGGGAGAGCGTAAGGTGAGAGCCCAACCTTGAATCAGCGCCGAAGACCAGGTGATCGGCCAGAAGATATTCGATTCTCCAATGTTATTGTGGTCCAGCCAATTCTCGGCCCTGGTTTCGTAGTTATTGGCGCTTAGGATCCAGTTGCGGAACGAAATCGTGACGCCATACTGCCATTGGATGTCCCGCTCACCATGCAGCGGAGCGAAGGTAAAGCCTTGGCCGTTGGCAAGATCGAGTAGAGGGCATGTCCCAGCCGACCCCGCTGAGATGCTGGAGCTGCAAGCCGTCGACAGTGGCGGGGCCTGGTAGTAGTAGCCATAGAAGCCGCTAAACACCCAGTTCAGCCGTGGGACCTTCAAAGCTGCGCCAAAACGGGGATCGGTTGCATTCTCCGAGATGGTCGCGTTGAACTGCGTTTCACGCAGTCCGGCAATCAAGGTAAACCACGGAGTCACCTTGAATTTGTCGTTGATGAATTCAGACACAACGCCGCCATTCACACTGACCGAAGAGGAAGGAACGTTTGGCGTACCGTCGGTGAAATAGTTATTGAAGTAGTTGTATTGGTGCTGGCCAAAGCTGTAGAGGCCGGCCTGAAGGTCGTTCTTCCAGAAGTTTTGGTTGAGGGCGATCTGAGCTCCTCCGTAGTTGGCGTCCTGATGGACGGTTGAGATGACCGGAGTATCGTTTGGCCCTCCGTTATAGTCGGCGCCATTGTAGTGATAGAACGGCGAGACCGTCAGCAGGCTATTCGGATTGAACGTGCGCACCCAGGAAAAAGTGACATATCCGTCCGGCTCGCTTTCGGCGTCGTGCAGGCCACTCGAGGGATAGACCTGGTTTCCAATGGAGTTCGGGTTGGGGTCGATCGGAATCTGGTAATAGTCCCTTCTCAGCGAAGTGACTAACCGGTATTGATTCTTGGCATCGGGATTGAAAATGAAGGAGGCGAATCCACCAAAGCCGTTGACTGCATCGTTGACCACCTGAGGGACGGGAGTCTGGAGCCCGTAAGCGCTGCGATTCCCGTTCAGGCTTCCATACCAGGCAAATCGATCCGTGTGCGCTCCGCAACTGATCTGGTCGTCGGTCTGGTAGAAATTACCGCCGGTGATGACGAGGTCGCACTCCTTGTAGCGTTCGAACCCGGTCCGCGGCACGACGTTGAACACTCCGTACGTGCGGTCTCCGTAGTCTGCGTCGTAACTGCCGCTATAGACCTCAAGATAATCGATATCTCTGGGAAGGATCTGCGGGCCCAGGTTGGTAGCGATGTTGGTGTTAGGGATGGGGACGCCGTCAATCAGCCAATTAACCTGGTGGCCACCCATCATGTGCAGCATGTCGTGGGTCACATAGGAGGCTGGAACATAATCGGTGATCATCTCCATGCCGTTGGTCCGATCAGCTCCTGGAGTTTGTTCAATGTCGATACGGCTCAGCATGGTCGTCGGCGTAACGCTGTCCGTCGTCGCCTCCACCGGCGTTCCCTGCACCACGACCTCTTCCTTCGCGCCTTCCAGGGCCAGTTGGAAATGGAGCACGGGACTCGTGTCGGACTGAACCACTACGCCTTCGCTCAACTGATGGAAGCCCTGCGAAGAAACCGTCACCCTGTAATTCCCGATCGGTACCAAGGTGAATTGAAATTCACCGTGAGTGTCGGAGTTTTGCGATTGCGTCCAATCCGAGTCTTGCGCCTTCAGCGTCAGGTGCGCCCCTTGGATTGGACGATGTTGAGGATCGTGGACTACGCCGCGAACAGAACCGAAGATCGTCCCAAATGCCGGAAGGGAAGCGGTCATCATCAAGGCCGCGAAAACATTAAGATGTCGCATGACAAAAACCTCCTCACAGAACTTTCTCGACTGCAGCCAACCGCGCGCTCTCAAGGAGGGAGATCTGCACTGGCCGGCAGCGATTTTGGGAATTGCCGAAGGAGTCCGCGCCTTGCAGGCTATTGACGAACTCGTTGAGCAGGAAGTTTTGTATCAGGGCACGAGTTCACTCGTGCCGCAAAGCTACAAAAAATGATGTGGGCTTTAGCCCCTGCGGAACCGCCACAGCATCTTCGGCAAAAGACTTAGCTAGGATCTGTTGCGGGAGGGCCGCGCCCGGCATGCGCGAGACTGGGGCACGAGCACGCGATCGTGCGTGTCAATCTAGCCGTGAACCGGCGTGCAAACTCGGCGCGCGTTCCAGTCTCCGCGGGCGGTAAGGCGTGCGCCGGCGCGAGGATACCGAACCTTAGGCCCGGGTATAGAGGACACGTCGTCGGAGCGGAGAAAGCTGTTCGTGGATCCAGCGCGAGGCCGGCCCTCATCGCGGCGATCTGCCGAGACATCGCGCAGTGGTGCGTCCCGCGTCTCCGGCAGCACGCGGGCACGTAGGCGTCCTCACTGCCCTTGAGCAGCGCCGAAAGCGGACCCAACCCGAAGAACAGGATCAGGTAAATGGAGAAGCCGCGACGCATCTGGAAGTCATGGTACACGATCGTCGGCGTGTTTCTATTGTGGAATCGCGCCTTCAGGTATCATCGAGTCACTGGTTGATCTCGTCGCATCGTTCCAAGAACAACTGAAAGTCAGGTATCGCAAGTGCCCAGTCCAGCATCACAGTTTGAATCCACTTCTGCCGCTGGTCGCAAGCTAAACTCCACACGCCGCCTGCGAATTGCGATTTTCGGCTTCGGCACAGTGGGCAGTTCGGTGGCGCGAATTCTCGTAGAGTCCAGGCCGCAGGGGCTGGAACTGACCCACATCTTTAATCGCCGCGTTGCCCGCAAGCGCGTCGACTGGACGCCGGCCGGCGTGGTGTGGAGCGAGGACGCAGATGCGGTGCTCGGTTCCGATGTCGACGTGATTGTCGAACTTGCCGGCGGCCTCGATCCCGCCGCGACTTGGGTGCGTCGGGCCCTGGACGCAGGCAAGAGCGTCGTCACGGCCAACAAGAAGCTCATCGCCTATCACGGTATTGAGCTCGAGCGGCTGGCCGAGGCAAAGGGCGGCCATCTCAAATATGGAGCTGCCGTCGCCGGTGGAATTCCGGTGATCCCCGGCCTCGAACAAGGTATGGCCGGCGACCGCATCGACCGGATCGAAGGAATCCTCAACGGAACCTGCAACTTCATTCTCAGCAAGATGGAAGAAGGAGCTGAATACTCGGCCGTTCTCGCCGAGGCGCAGGCCAGGGGCTACGCCGAGGCCAGTCCGGTGGAAGATGTGGACGGGTTCGACGCCCGCGCCAAACTGGCCATCCTCATGCGCCTCGCTCTGCGCGTGCAAGTCGATCCTGAGGAGATTGTCCCGCGCCCCATCACCACCATCATCCCCGTCGATTTCAGCTACGCTCGCGACTTGAGTTGCACCATCCGCCAGGTTTCGCGCGCCCAGCAATCGAATGGAACCATCGCCGCAACCGTCGGTCCCATGCTTGTTGCTTTGCGGTCGCCGTTAGCCTGGTCACAGGGAACCGAGAACATGGTCATCGTCAGCGGCCATTACGGTGGCGACGTAGTCTTCAGTGGGCACGGCGCCGGCGGCCATCCTACGGCCGTCGCCGTGGTCAGCGATCTTCTCGCTCTAGCCCACGGTTCCCGCCGCGTCGAGATTCCGTCGGCTCCGGCTCGCGTGGGCGCAGAGTTTGAGGTGCCTCATTACATCCGCTTTCTTGTGGTCGATCGACCCGGAATCGTCGCTGCCATCACCACCGCGCTCGCCAACGAAAACATCAACATCCGCGCGATCATGCAGAAGCCCGGCTATCCATCCCACGCGCTGCCCTTCGTGGTTACCGTTGAGCCCTGCAAATCGTCGGCGCTGCAGCGCGCTCTTGCTCAGATCCGCGTCATGGACTGCATGCTCGTCGAGCCCCTTGACTTGCAAATGCTCGAGTGAGAGGGCAGATCAGCGAGATTCAACGGCAGGAAGCAATTGAATCACAATCGCCCCACCAGGCGGCCATTCACTTACATCGCCGAGCTTTGGTAGCCTAAGTCCCTGGGATGGGTACTTGAGTTTCCGAGGCGCCCCATCCAGGCGCAGCTTGGTTGGGGCAGAAGATCTGTACTCGCCGCATCGCACTCGTATCGTCGCTCTGAGATGAAATCCATTCGCTTCGATGCTCGTTCTTTCGTACTCGCAGTCGCGTCGGCCGCATTCGCGTCGACCGCCTGCGCAGCTCAACTCCCCTGGTCGCAACGCGTGGCCGACGCCGCTCTCGCGCGCTGGCCCGACGGTCGCACCGTTCCTGCGGGAGCTCCCTGGTTCTGGAACTACGAGCTTGGCACGCTCCTTGAGGGCATGGATGACGTCTGGCTCGCCACTGTCGATCCACGCTACTTCAATTACATCAAGTCCTCCGTCGATCAGCTCGTGACGCCCGATGGCGCCATCCCTATGCTCAAGCCCGAGGAGCATCAGCTCGACGACATTCTTCTCGGCCGTCAGCTCCTCCTGCTCTACAACATCACGCAAGAGAAGCGCTATCTCACCGCCGCGACATTCCTTCACGATCAGCTCGCGCAACAGCCGCGCAACGCCGAAGGTGGCTACTGGCACAAGCAGCTCTACCCCAACCAGATGTGGCTCGACGGTCTCTACATGGCCGAGCCCTTTCGCGCGCAATACGCTGTCCTCTCGCACCATCCCGAGGAATTTGCCGACATCACGCATCAATTTGTCGTGATGGAAGAACACGCGCATGATCCGCAGAGCGGCCTTCTCTATCACGGCTGGGATGCATCGAAACAAGAGCGCTGGGCTAACCAACAAACCGGCGACTCATCCGAATTCTGGGCGCGTGGCATGGGCTGGTACATGATGGCTCTCGTCGACACGCTCGACTTCTATCCCGACGGCGATCCGGGCCGCGCCAGGCTCATCCAAATTCTCCGCCAGGAATCCGCCGCCATTGCACGCTTTCAGGACCAGAAGACCGGCCTCTGGTACACCATGATGAACAAGCCCGGCGAAAAGGGAAATTACTTTGAATCGTCCTCCGCCTGCATGTTCGTCTATGCGCTGGCCAAAGGGGTGCGCCTCGGCTATCTGCCCGATCTTCCCGGCGGTTATCGCACCGTCGCCGAGCAAGGCTACAAAGGCATCCTCGATCACTTCGCGAGGACCGATCCCAACGGTGACGTCTCACTGACAGACACCGTGAAAGCCTCCGGCCTCGGCGGCGAACCCTATCGCGACGGCTCCTACGCCTACTACATCGGAGAGAAAGTCGTCACCAACGATCCCAAGGGCGTAGGCGCATTCCTGATGGCCAGCACCGAGATGGAGTACGCGCCCGAATCGACCATGGCTCTCGGCGACACCGTCGTCATCGATGGTTGGTTCAACTCCCAGCAGCGCACTGACGCCTTTGGCCGGAGCGATCTCTATCATTACAAGTGGGACACGTGGGATGAGCCCGGCTACTCGCTCTTCGGCCATCTCTTCCGCGAGTTCGGCGCGCGGACCAAGGTGCTCGCTCCCAGGCCCTCGCTCGCCGGACTCAAGGGCGCAAAAGTCTATGTCATCGCCTCACCTGATAATCCCGACAAGAACCCGCACCCGAACTTCGCCACCCGCGAAGACGCGGAACAGATCGCCGAGTATGTCGAGTCAGGCGGAGTGCTGGTCATCATGGAGAACGACACTTCTTATGCCGACCTCGACCACTTCAACGTTGTCAGTGAACGCTTCGGCATCCACTTCAACAGCGTGCTGCGCAAGCACGTCATCGACGATGACTTTGAGCAGGGCCGGATTGTCATCGATGGTAGCGGCCCCATCTTCCATCACCCGCACAACATCTACATCAAAGATGCCAGTACCATCACGGTCAGCGGCAATGCTCGCCCCTTGATCCGGGAAGGCGACGACGTTTTCATGGCCACGGCGAAGTATGGGAAGGGAACTGTGATTGCAATGACCGACCCGTGGCTCTACAACGAGTACACCAACGGCCGCAACCTGCCTGCGACATACGACAACTACGCGGCTGGCAAGGAATTCGCCCGCTGGATTCTCCAGCAGATTCCCACCAACTAGCCTTTGGCTCTATGTTGAGGTCTTATCATGATCGACACAATCTATCGATGTGAGATTTGCGGCGAAGAGAGCCAGACCCCGATCCGCTGGCTGGTCATCAACTGCAGCAGCGCGCATTTGACCGTCTATAAATGGTCCAAAGAATACGCCGACGCGCCGGGTGCGCGGCATTATTGCGGTGAGCGGCACGCGCAGGTCTACATCAGCCGCTGGCTCGAATCGGCTTGCTCCTGAAAGCTACCAGCTTCCACGATCGGTGAGAGGTTTTGGCTGACAGCTGAGAGCTGAAAGCTGTTTTTCAGTCCCTGTCTTTCGCCGGCCCCGTTGATTCCCTGACCATCAGCTCCGGACTCATTACAATCTCGGAGGCAAATTTCTTCTCGCGGTCGGCAATTCTCTCCAGAAGAATCTTGGCGGCACAACGCCCCATCTCCTCCAGCGGCTGGCGCACCGTGGTCAATGACGGTGTCGCGTATGCCGCGGAGAGAACGTCGTCGAATCCCACAACGGAAACATCGGACGGCACATCCAACCCTGCATCCTTCAGCGCGCGAATTGCGCCGATAGCAGCAATATCGTTGAAACAGAAAACCGCCGTCAAGTCATGCGTTGTTTCCAGCAGCGACTTCATCGGCTTGTAGCCAATCTCCGGCGCCATGGGATGTTGCCCGTCCTTCATCGACCACGCTGCCGCATCAATGCGCACCACCAGCGCCGGATCGAGTATCAGATCGATCTCTTTGGCCACCTGCTGTATGCTTTCCCAGCGATACTCCGAATCGGGAATAGCCCGCGGGCCACGCACGATGGCAATGCGCCGGTGACCAAGACCCTGCAAATGCATCAATGCCTGCCTTGCCGCCTGGTGGTGATTCAAGACGATATTGGTCACGTTATCGGCCGAGTAATGCGCCGATATCGCAACCACTGGCAGCGGAACCGAAAGCCGGTCGGCCGTTGTGTTGAGCAGCAGAAACCCGTCTACCGCCCGCTCCACCAGCATGCGTGGGTACATCTCGATCAGATCCTTGTTCCAATCGTGACAGGCAGTGAAGTAAAAATAATGAGCGGCCGTAAGTTCCTCGACCACCCCGCTCATAACGCGCGTGAAATATCCCTCGCTGAGGTCCGGCGCCAGCACTCCCACGCTCATTGACCGGCTCTGCCTTAGCGACCTTGCAAAATAGTTCGGCCGATAGTTCAGCCGTTTTGCCGCCTCAACCACACGGGTGCGAGTCTCCTGTGGTATCGACTTGGCTGATGGCGATTGGTTCAAGACCAGCGAAACAGTTGTCTGGGAGAGTCCAAGATGCTCGGCAAGCGCGCGGAGATTGACATGCCCCGTCGGCGGAACACTACTTCCCTTGGCCATGATCGATTTCTAACATGTCTCCTGCCCGGAAGCTACATGGTTCTTCCCGAAGTAGATCGATTTTCTGTTAGGGATGCGCCCACGCCGGCCTATCGAAAGCGGCCTCCGGGGTTTCTTCCCGATGGAACCTCTGACGGGACCAGGTGCCCGGGGCTGCCCCATGCTGCCGTATCGCTGCCCTCGCGCCAGAGATTCCCACAATTTCCGCCCGTAGGCGCCTGATTTTGCGCGCTTGTAACCTCTTCTTCACACTTCCTCGTTAGCCTGTCGGATGGGGCCCACCGTGTCCGAGATTCGAATCGCTCAAATTCAACCCCAAACCCCAACCACCCTTGAGGGGCAGGCGAAGCTGTCCCCCGAGCCTACCACCGAGCCTTCGGCGATCCGGCGGTTCCTGTTGGCGCGCGGCAATTCGGCATTTGCCGACGGCGCGTTTCATGCACTGATGGTTCTGTGCGGGTTAAGTATCTTTGCCATTGTTGCTTTGATTGCAGTCGAGCTGATCCAGCGTTCCAGTCTCGCCTGGAGCAACTTTGGGCTGCAGTTCTTTTGGAAAGCGTTTATTGATCCGTCCACCGGTCTACCTTCATATTGGGATCCGGTCAACGGCCACTTCAGCGCATTGCCTTTTGTTTATGGCACGTTGGTTTCGTCATTTCTTGCGCTCTTGCTGGCCGTCCCCTTGGCTATCGGCGTGGCCATCTTTCTCACCGAGATGTGCCCAGGCCTTCTTCGTGGGCCTTTGGCCTTCGTCACCGAGCTCTTGGCGGCCATCCCCAGCATTATCTATGGATTATGGGCAGTCTTTATCCTCGTCCCACTGCTCCGTGAGCATCTGAACCCCCTATTGATCTCCACCCTCGGCTGGACCGGCCTGTTCACTGACGACAACCCCACCGGCCTGGGCTTTGTTTCCGCAGCAATTATCCTTGCCATCATGATTTTGCCCATCATTTCGTCGCTCACCCGCGAAGTCATGACTGCCGTGCCTCATTCGCAGCGTGAGGCCGTGCTGGCTCTCGGCGCAACGCGTTGGGAGATGATTCGCGTGGGGGTTTTGCGCAATGCCCGTATCGGCATCGTGGGCGCCGTCATTCTGGGCTTGGGCCGGGCGCTCGGTGAAACCATGGCCGTCACCATGGTCATCGGCAACAGCCCCGAGATTCACAAGTCGCTCCTCTCCAACGGCAGTTCCATGGCCTCGGTCATCGCTAACGAGTTTGCCGAGGCCACCAGCGATTTGCATCGCAGCGCCTTGGTCGAGATTGGGCTCGCCCTCTTCATTGTCACCATTCTGGTGAACGGCGCGGCGCGCTTGCTGGTGTGGGCAGTTACGCGCGGCGCCCCTGCCCACACTCACTAAGAATTGCGAACGACGAATCATCGACCACAACCACGAAGGAGCAGCCGACGAGAGTGCGAAACCAATACCAACTGCGAGCGCGTCTGCGTGGCATTGGCGACGGCCTTGCCACATCTCTCGCTATACTTTCCACCATTCTCGTCATCCTGCCGCTGGTAGCCATCTTCGTCTACCTTCTGGTCAAAGGCGCAACCTCGCTCAACCTTGATTTCTTCACCAAGATTCCCAAACCCGTTGGTGAGGAGGGGGGCGGCATGGCCAATGCCATTGTCGGTTCAGCCACGCTTCTCGGCATTGCCAGCCTCCTGGGTGTTCCCGTGGGTATCGGTGGCGGAGTTTATCTGGCTGAGTTCGGCCGCGGCACCAAGCTTGCCAACGCCATTCGCTTTACGGCCGACGTGCTCAACGGCGTTCCATCTATCGTCATGGGCATTGCTGCATACGCGCTGATCGTCATACCACAGGGGCATTTTTCGGCCCTCGCCGGCGGCGTGGCCCTCGGCATCATGATGATCCCGACCATCTGCCGTACCAGCGAGGAGATGTTGCTCATGGTGCCTCATGCGGTGCGCGAGGCCGCGCTCGGCCTGGGTGTTCCCAATTGGCGCTCCGTCCTCTCCATCACTGTCAAAACCGCCTCGCCGGGAATCATCACGGGATGCATGTTGGCCTTTGCGCGCGTTGCCGGCGAGACCGCTCCCCTCCTTTTCACTGCGTTGGGTAACGAGTTCTGGAGTACCAGTCTCAACCAGCCCATCGCCGCGCTTCCCTTGCAGATTTATATTTACGCCCAGTCTCCCTACGACGACTGGCACCGGCTGGCCTGGGCGGGAGCTTTAGTCTTGATCGTGTTGATTGTTTTCTCGGTAGCACTGGTCCGCTTCGTCACCAGCCGGGGCGTCTTGAAAGGGGCCAGCTAACGGCATCGAGATGACCGTGCTGGGATTTGGCCATCGTCGGCGGTGTCGTGGCGAAATCGCTACTCGAAAGCTTTGGATTCTGCTCAGAGCAGAAGGAGAAATGCGCAAGTGGGCGTCGGGATCGAAGTCAATAACCTGAACGCGTGGTATGGAACCAATCACACGCTGCAGGACATCACGCTGAACATTCCCGCCAACCATGCCACGGCGCTGATTGGCCCCTCGGGTTGCGGCAAGAGCACCTTCGTCCGCTGCCTCAACCGCATGCACGAAACCAATCCCATTGCCCGGGTTACCGGTGTCGTCCGCATCGGCGACATCGACATCTACCAGGACACCACGCCGGTCGAAATTCGCCGCCGCGTCGGCATGGTTTTCCAGCGCCCCAATCCCTTTCCCACCATGTCGATCTACGACAACGTTGCCGCGGGCCTCAAACTGAACGGCTACTCCAACCGGCGCGCCCTCGATGAGATTGTTGAAAAGTCTCTTAAGAACTCGGCATTATGGGAAGAGGTCAAAGACGATCTGAAAAAGAAATCCGGCGCGAGCCTTTCCGGCGGCCAGCAGCAGCGCCTTTGCATTGCCCGCGCCCTCGCCGTCGACCCCGAAGTGCTCCTGATGGATGAGCCGGCCTCCGCGCTCGATCCGGTTTCCACTTCCAAGATCGAAGATCTGATCTTCCAACTAAAGTCGCAGTACACGATCGTGATTGTGACCCATAATATGCAGCAGGCCGCGCGCGTAGCCGAGAAAACAGGATTCTTCCTCAACGGCCGCATGGTCGAATTCGATTCGACCCACAAGATCTTCACGAATCCATCCGATAAGCGTACGGAGGATTACATTACGGGCAGGTTTGGATGACACGCATTCGCTTCCAACAGAGTCTGGAGGATCTCAAGGAAAACCTCCTGGTCATGGCCGGCTTGGCCGAGCAGGCTATCCAGCGCGCCATTGAGGCCTACCGCGTGCGCGACCTGTCGATCTGCGACTTGGTTAGCCGCAGCGAAATCGCCATCAACCGCATGGAGCGCGACATCGATCAGGCCGCTCTCGACTTGCTCGCCATGGAGCAGCCCATGGCCGTCGACCTCCGTTTCATCCTCAGCGTGATTAAGATCAACGCAGACCTGGAGCGCGTAGGTGACGCTGCCAAGAGCATCAGCGACCGGGTGCGGCTCATGGATCGCATGGCGGTTGTCGATTTGCCCGTCGACATTCCGCGCATGGCTTCGATGTCCGCCGAAATGGTGCGCAAGAGTCTGCAGTCGTTTATCGAGGCCGACGCAGAACTGGCTCGCGGCGTGCTCACCATGGACGATGCCGTCGACCAGATGAATCGCGCTGCCTTCAAGGCTCTCACCAAGGTGATGGAAGAGCTGCCCCAATTCGCGCCGCAGGCTCTAAACGCGCTGATGATCTGCCGCAGCCTCGAACGCGTCGGCGACCACGCCACCAATATCGCCGAAGACGTGATTTTCTGGGTGCAGGGCGCAGACGTTCGCCACTATAAGAGCGTCGCCGCCGCAGCCGCCGCAACCGCGACGACCCCAACGCAAACCTGACTCCGGGTGCCCCCGGTCCCTCGCTTTTGATGGAATAAGGAAGAAGGCTTCAGGGAAGATCGAATAGCGAGTGGGCAGAGGACCACGAGCTCGAAGATCGGGAGTAGCCTTCGATGAAGATTGTAGGATGCGATTTTCATCCGCGGTGGCAGCAGATCGCGGTTTTCGATAGCGACACGGGCGAGACCAACGAAGGCAAGCTGATGAACGGGGACGGGGAGGCGGAGCGGTTTTACGGTGATTTGTCGGCGCCGTCGCTGGTTGGGATCGAGGCTTGCGGCAACAGCCAGTGGTTCATTGAGCTGCTGGAGGGACTTGGCCATGAGGTATGGATCGGCGATGCCGCCCAGATCCGGGCCAGCTATGTACGCAAGCAGAAAACCGATCGGCGCCAGGATTTGTTGGAGTTGCTGGCCGAGTTGGATCGTCAGGTCGACGAACTGGATCAGTCCGTGAGTGCGGCATTTAGGATGGGATCGCGCAACCCCAAACCCCTAACTCATGCACTAGGATCGTTTCGATGAAAAAGGGATCGGAATACGAAATCTTCGAAGCCCTCGACCCATTCTTCAAAGTCGTCCTCAGAGGGCTCGAGGGGCTGGTGGATGGGAAACATTATTTCGATACCTTTGCTGAAGACGCAATCTTCGAGTCCCGCTATCACTTTCCGGGTTGGCCGGTGACGATTCGAGGGCGAGCAAATCTGATGGCCAGCCTCTCTGGATATGGGAAGACCATCAAGGTGCACTCCGCTGACGCGCTTGTTGTCCATCGCGCCCAGAAAGGTTGCGTCGTGATCCTCGAATATGAAGTGCACGGCACGATTCTCAAGAGTGGCGCGCCCTACGACAACAGGTTTATCTCGGTCATCACCATTGAGAACAGAAAAATCGTTCACTGGAGAGACTATATGGACTCTTTGGCTGCCTGGACGGCGCTGAATGGGTCTTAGGGATTCCGGCCTCGTCTCGTTGATCACTGGTCACTGACGTTTGTTCTTCAGCCACTTCGCCACGCCGAGCGCCAACAGCATCATTCCAAACGGCAGGCACATCAGCGCCACGATCAGCGCGAACCAGCCGGAACTGGTCGTCGCGCCGAGGCGCGTGTATCCGCCAAGCACGGTGAGCAGCAGAAGAACGGCGAGCAGGCCAGCGCCGACCATCGAGCCGCCCCATCGCAGAAGCTGGCGAGTACCGTCGTCGGGTTGGTTCAGCCGCCTCGGTGGATTCGCTTGGCTCGCTGGCATTGGAGTTGACTCAATGCTACTGGAACCTGCGGGCTGAACCGCGGTTCTGAAGTCAGCATGTCGGGTAGGCGATGCGACAGACTACAGCTGTCAGAACCGGTGCTAGACTCTGGCCCATGGCAATTGCAGGAAAGATCTTCATTGTCCTGGGCGCGGGATTGCTGTTGCTAGCCGGAATCTTCTTTCTGGACGCGGTCATCCCGAGCGGCGACTGGGGCCCGCATGGCGCGGGCTTTGGCTTGATGCTGGCCCAATTCCCAGGCGTGCCCGGCGCCTGCGCACTCCTGCTCGGAATTCACCTGCTGCGAAAAGCGCGAAACCTTGGCGAATCTAGGCGGCCATGGAGAGAAACAAACGTTCACTTCGTGGGGTCGTCCGCGATGAAACCGGCTCTCCCATCCCGAAAGCGACCGTCGATGTTTTCGTCCAGGGATCGCAGGGTGAGCAGCCAGTGGCTACGATGCAGACTGACGCCGGTGGCAGGTTCTCCGCCGATTTGCCCGATGGGAAGTACGTTTTGGAGGTAGGGGTTCCGGAGATCGGCGAGCCCACCTTGCAAGTCGATTTATCGAAGTCGGGTGATAGCCCGGAACTGGAGATTAAGCTCGCAGTTGCCTCTTCATAGCTTCACAGATTCACAGTTGTGGACGCGGGGGCTAACTTCCCAGCGCCAGGCGAAGCATCACGTAGGTGATGACGCCGGTGACAGAAACGTAAAGCCAGAGCGGAAAGGTCCAGCGGGCGACCTTGCGATGCTGCGGAATGCGCCCAGTGAGCGAGAAAAAGAACGTGACCAGCACCAGTGGCAATGCTATGACGGCGAGAATAATGTGGCTGGCAAGCAGACTTAGGTAAAACGTGCGGAACGCAGCGTGCGCCGGATAGCGCACGTCGCCGTGCAGCGCGTGGTGCGCAATGTAGCCAAGCAGAAAGAGCGTGGAGAAGACGAATGCCGTAATCATCGACGCGCGGTGCTGCCTGATCTTGTGCGCGCGAATAAAGGTGTAGCCGATGAGCAGGGCCGTCGCCGCCAAGCCGTTGAACACCGCGTTCATCGCCGGGAGGAATGCGTACTGAGCGCTCGTAGCCGCGGCAGGGTGGACGTAAATCAGCCAGAAAAGAAACAGCGAAGCCGCCGCGCTGATGATGAGGATCGCGGCAATGGCAGCCCCCGTGCCGGATCGTTGACTTGAAGTTGGAGCCGCAACCGTCATCACATTTCCGATCAGCCAGCCTAGTTCGAGGTGGGTCTGTAGCAGGGCACGACTTCAGTCGTGCCGAACGAATCAACCGAAAATCGAAGGGGCCTTCGCCCCTGAAAAATCACTTTGCTCTCGCGCACAGCATCAGCGTGGTGAAGAGTAGCGGCAGATACAGCACGCTCACCTTTAACAGATCGCGCGCGCGCATGCGGCTTTCGTCTTCGCTTTTCGCGCGCAGTATGCCCGCGAAGCGAATGGTGTAAGCGAGATAAATCAGTCCGAGCGCGACAGCCGGAGCGACGTAAGCCGGGCCGGTGAGACCCAGTTTCCATGGGGCCAGGCTCACGGGAATCATCAGCACCGCGTAGAAGAGAGCTTCCATCACGGTGCTCCACCCATCGGGGTGCACCACAGGCAGCATGCGGATTCCGGCCCTCGCGTAGTCGTCGCGATACAGCCACGCAATCGACATGAAGTGCGGGAACTGCCACACAAACAGAATGGCGAAGAGTGCCACGGCGGGCCACTCGATCCGGCCGCGCGCGGCAGTCCAGCCCAGCATCGGGCCCATGGCCCCAGGAAATGCTCCCACGAACGTCGCCAGCGACGTGACCCGCTTGAGCGGGGTATAGACGGCGACGTAGGTGAACGCCGTAAGCAACGCCAGCGAAACCGTCAGCAGATTGGTGTGCAGGGCCAGCCAGATGGAGCCGAGCGCGAGCGAACCAAGGCCGGCCAGAATGCCCACAACCAGGGGAAAGCGTCCGGAGGCCAGCGGCCGATCCGCCGTGCGCTTCATCTTTGCGTCGGTTTTGCGTTCGAGAGCCTCGTTCAGGGCCCCCGCGCCGGCCGAGACCAGGCCAATTCCCAGCAGCGCGTCGAGCAGCCCGCGCTGAAACGTGGAGATGCCCGACTGCATCGACCCTAAATAGAATCCACCCCAACCCGTGACGAGCACCAGCCCGACCACCTTCACCTTGAAGAGCTCGCGCAGGTCGTGGATGAGGCGCGCTGTGGCGCCGGGAATTGGCGCGTGGATGCTGTGCGCGTGGTCGATGGGCTCCGCGAGTTGGGCCGGAACTGCGACCTGAGTAGTAGGAGTCATGAGGATTTGTGCGGCAGAGCGAAAAGAGCGCGCCTCTGATTCGATGATAGCAAGGGGGGCAGCGGAGTTGGCGACGCTAGCAAGTCGGCAAGTGAGCGAGTCGGCGGGCCCCATTCTAAGCTGGTCGCGTTGCAGCGCACTCGAGGGTGGGGCGACCGCACAAACCCACAAGCGGAAATTTATTTTGACTCCGTTCTCTCGCGTGCTGTAGTTTGCGGACATTGGCGCCCGCGCGAGGGCTTCAAGCTCTGCACCTCCAGTTGAGGATTAACATGAGAGCGTCAGCGGAGACTCGTCATGCCAACTTCCTTAGAGGGGGTCGGTTTCAATATGCTCGGCTG
>Ga0187851_10001279_pt1 | contig 24280 bp, 13 predicted proteins | sample June2016WEW_6_10_FD_132997 | JGI IMG/M metagenome (GOLD analysis project Ga0187851, IMG submission 132997) | Peatland microbial communities from SPRUCE experiment site at the Marcell Experimental Forest, Minnesota, USA - June2016WEW_6_10 | ecosystem: Environmental > Terrestrial > Soil >...
ACGGTGAGCGTCTGGCCGGCGATGGTGAGCGTGCCGCCGCGCGTGGCGCCCGGATTGGCATCGTAACTAAAGATCACGTTTGTGCTGCCCGTGCCGCTCTGGTTCGCCACGCTCACGTGCAACCAGGCGGCATTGGCCGTAGCCGTCCAGGCACCGATTGCGGCCAGAACCACGCTGTCACTGCCCGCCGATGGCCCTTCCAACAGCGCGGTTGTGCCCAGGAAATCATTGGTATTTACCACCACGAGATTCACCTGCCCGGCGACACTGGTATCAAGGGTGCAGGTGTAAGGGCTGCCCGGCGTCGAGCCGAGCGTGGAGCTGCCGCTCAAAGTGCCGGAATAAGTCAACAGCGTGTTCGTGCCCAACCCAAACCCGGGACCGTTCGTCACGTTGATGATCCCGCCCAGCGCCAGATTGCCCGCCACCACCACGCGGTTGGTATTCAGATCCAGCGTATAATTCAGCACGGTGGTGGAGTACAACGTGAAATTGTTGCTGATGATGAGAAGGCTGTCAGCCATGGTAAGCGGGCCGGCGCCAAGAGTGTTCGTATCGCTCAAAGTGGCCAGGCTGTTGTAAAGGGTCAAGGTATTGGCATAGGAACCCGATGTGAGGCCGTACAGTGAAACCGGGCTGGTGGAAGCGGTGGAATTGGAAAAGGTAACATCGGCATCAAAAAGCCAGAAGTTGGTATTGGCGCCTGCACTCAAGTGAAATTGTGAATCCAGGATCTGGACTTGTTTCGCATTGTATATTTCGAAATTTTGGTAACTGCCGGAGGCGGTGATGTTGAGTTTGCTCAATATGATATTGGTGGCGGGCATTTCGGTCCGCGCCCAAATCATACCGGGCTGGCCCGCCGTCGCGGTCAGATTGCTGATGACGATGTTCCGCCAGACCGGAGTAAAGCTGGTGATGGCGGCGGCATTTGTGGCGGCAGCCACCGCCGGGGTGATTCCGGCAGTGGTGGGATCTCCGTATGTATTGTAATAGCTGTAAATTATTATCGGCGCATTTTTGATGTTGGTCATCCCAATGTTGTAATAGTATAGATTTTGGGCAAGCCCTCCCTCGCCGGCGCCGCCGCTGGTTAAGTTATCTGACTTCATGCGGATGCCGTTGTCCGTGCCGTTGAAAGTGCAGTTGATCACGGTCAGGTTTGACACCCCGCTCTGGGTGTTGCTGCCAAGGGAAATCCCGTGGCCGGAGCCGAAAGTGCAATTGGTGACCAGGATGTTATTACACCACGCGGAACTGGTGCTGGTCCCGATGGCGATGTTGTCGTCCCCGGCATTGATGATGCAATTCTGGACCAGGCAGTTGGTCCCGACCAGATCGATCCCATCGGTATTGGGCGAAGGGTACACCGTGTTGATGGTGATGCCTTGAATGGTGATGTTTCCGCCACCATTTTTGAAAACGATGTGCATCTTCGCTGGATTCTGCAACATCACGTTCTGGATCAGTACCCGCAAGCATTTGGAAAAATAGATCATGTACGGCCGGTGCGCGGGATTTGCCGCCCACCAACCGGCACCATTGCCGTCAATAGTTCCCGAGCCGCTGATTTCAACGTCAGTCAGATTGGTGCCAGCAATGGGGTAAGCGGGACTGCCGGTAGCATCGGGATATTTGCTTTCAGACAGGAACAGCAGCGTTGCCCCGCTGTCAATTTGCAGGTTGACATGGCTCTGCAAAGCGAGCGAGCCGCACAAATACGTGCCCGGACCGGGTATTTCCACCGTACCGCCGCTCGCCCCATTCGTCACGCCGCCCGCCGCCGCGTCGTTGATGGCATTCTGAATGGCGGTGGTGTTCGTTATTACGCCATCGTTCACGGCGGAGTAAGGAGCTTTGGTGATGTTGATAATATTGCCGGTGTTGATGTTCGGCAGTGCTGGCTGCGCCAGCGTCACCATGACAAATGAAAAAAGCCCGGCTGCCGCCAGCAACCATGGGGCGCAAAACGGAAGAGGATGGTTTGCTTTCATAAACTACCGGACATTTGTGCATGCGGGTCGTTGTCTGAGCAAGTAAAATATTGGCTGGTTTTCGGCTGACATGACGTCAAACTCTGCGTGCTCGCTCAGACGGATACGGTTGGACGGCAATTCCAAAATGGCGGCGATCGCAGCCCACGAATGCTTTCGGGGCAAACCGCCGCCACAGTGCAGCGGCGCCCTATAAACTTCAAAGTTTTGCGACAATCCGTTCGAGTTGCTGCGCGTGCATATCCAGCGCGCCATCGGTCCACACCACGAAATCGGCACGGGAAATTTTTTGTTCCACCGGCCATTGCGCGGCCAGGCGCTGCCGGATTTGCTCCGGTGTCCACCCCCGACTCAGCAGCCTGTGGTGCTGCGTCGCGACGGAACAGGCGACGCAGATGATTTTGTTGAAGTGGGATTCGGCCCGGGTCTCAAAAAGCAGCGGAATCACGACAATGGCGAGCGAACGGTCTTCCCGGCGCCAGATTTCAACCTGGGCGAGCCAGTGTTCGCGGATGCGCGGGTGGAGAATGGCTTCGAGTTTTTTGCGCGCGGCGGCATCGGCAAAAATGATTTCCGCCAGCTCCTCCCGGCGAAGCCGGCCATCCGGGGCAATAATTTTCCTGCCGAATTCAGTCTGAATTTCCGCGAGCGCGGGCTGGCCAGGTTGAACGAGTTGCCGGGCGAGTTCGTCGGTATCCACCACCTGCGCGCCGCGGGAGCGGAGGAATTGAGCGGCGGTGGATTTGCCCATGCCCACACCGCCAGTCAGACCGCATACATTCATCAGCTCTCGCAGCGGAAGTTTTGTGCTACGGCCCCAACACGGCACGGTAGAAGCGACTAGGGTAGTTCGACGCGTACGGATCGGTGAACGTGAACGGCGGCGTGCCAGTGTAGATATTCAGCCAACTGGCAGGCATCAGATTGGTACAAGCCTGGATGATGGTCGAATTGGCCGGGCTTGTAATCGTGAGCCGGAACGTGCCGTTGCTGGTGGTAACTGTTCCAAACTTCGGCGGTTGCACCGCCCCGACGGCGACAACGATGGAAGCCGAATTGTTAACGAGGTTGAGGTCCGAGGTCGAGGAAGCGACAACGGCGGAATTGGTGAGGGAACCGATCGAGTTGGGCCGCGCGACAATCGTGAGCGTCGCCCCGTCATTGGTGGCCAGCAAACCAACATTCCAAGTGATGATGCCGCTGTTAACGACCGGCGGATTGCCCTTCGAGCCGATCGCCGAGACATAGGTCACCCCCGCCGGCAGGATGTTTGTTGCGCTCACGCCGCTGGCGGCCGACGGCCCATAATTGGTCACTGCCACCACATAAGTAAGATTACTCCCGACCCCGACGGGATTGGGCGAAGCAGTCATGGCCAAGCCCACGTCGGCCCAGTTGGCCGCGAACGACGGCAGGTTGACATTGTCGATGAAGGCGGCATCAAGTCCGGAACTGAAGCTGGGATCCTTGACATAGCTCCATTCCAAAGTGTGTATCCCGGCTGTCAACGGAAATGCAAAGGTGGCCCAACCCGCCTCTCCCGACCATTGTTGCTTCAAAACACCATCCACATAGAAGCTGAAGATATCCCAATACTCTTCCGAACTGACGCGATAATCAAAAGAGCCGGTGCCCGCCCCGAAGGTGCCCGCGAGGATCAAAGAACTGCTTTGACTGTCGGTGATAATGCCTGACCTGGCCGCGTACTGACCGGCTGAGACGACATTGGTTTGCACAAACCAAGGTGCTGCACTCCCAGCGACATTTGTTGTCCACAAGAGGTATTGCAGATTCCCGCTCTCGAAGCCGTCTGAGAACGCCATCGGGACGAAAGAGCCGGTTATGTTCGTCATGTTGCCGGTAATGGCAAACGACAACGGATTAGCCGATGAACTCAGACCACCGCCAGACCAGGCATTGAACGTGTAATACGGGTTGGGAAATGCCGTCAAAAAGACGGTGGAGTTGGCGGCGAAATCGCCGGACGTTCCCGGCATCACCGCGAGACCGCCCTGAGAATTAATGGTGGCCACCTGCACCGTGCCACCAACAATATTGGTGCTGACCGTCAAATGATAGAGCGTTGCCGGGGCAAAAGAGTATGTCAGAACGGCGTTACCGGAAGCGCCGTCATAGCCGTCCACGGCAATGTAATAGGTCTGGCCCGCTTTCACCGCCTGGTTTATCAGGCTGAAACCACCCGGCGCGCCATTATAGGCATCATCATTGTCGGCAATGGTGGTAAGGTCACCGACGTCCGGGCCAGTATACAGTCCCAGGAGCGTGTCGAAGGTGGAGTTGGCTGTGCTGAGGGAAAGGACGCCGTCCACATTGGGGCTGAAGGACCACCAGACGGACTTGCCACCGACGTTGCCGGCGTGGTCGGGCTCGCCAAGTTCCTTGGTGGCGTTGGTAGTGCCGACGCTGACCTGGCCCTGGTTGCCGGTCAGGGCAATTGCATTGGCAAAAAAATCATTGGGCGGAAACAGGACGATATAAACGACCTGGATGGCAACCGGCGCGGAAAAATTGCCCGCAACATCTTCAGCAAAAACGCTGATGTTGTTCAACCCCGGCGCCAGGCCAAAAGTGCTCGACCAGTTGGTGGTGCCCGCGGCAGCAAATGTGCATTGGCCATTGAGGTTGATGAACACCTGGCTGACGCCGGAAGCGTTTGGCTGCGGATCACCGGCTGCGCCGGAAACCGTGATCAAGAAATTGGTCGTCCCAAAACCGCTCACCGGGCTGGTGACAGAGACCCAAGGTGCATTGGTATCGGGCTGTCCCCCGGGCGCCAGGCGGAATCGAAGCGAACCCACCGAGTTCGAATTGGCACTGGCCACAGCGATCTGATACGTCGTGTTCGACACGGCATTAAAGCTGAGCCAGGCTGCCGTTCCCGTACCGGTATTATTTGTGGCCGCCACCGGCTGCAACCCGGTCAAAGTGTTGCCGGTATAAACAGCCAGGACGAGGTCAATTGCACTGCCGGTCGTGTCAATCAAGACATTCGTGTTGACGGTCGGCGTCCAATTCCACCAAAGGGAAGCTCCCGCCCTGGCGTCTGCATCATGGTACGGTTCACCCGCCTCGGTGGTGGCAAATTTGTTGTTCGACAAATACACCGGGGCGTTGTTGGTAACTTTTATCGAGTTGGCAAAGTTGTCGTTCCCGGGGATCGGCACCACGCTATAAAACACCACATTGGTGCTGTTCGTTTTGCCGGGGGCGGTGATAAGAAAGCTCAGAGTCAGATTATTCGTGTTGGAGGGCACGCTCAGATTCCCGGTGTAAATGTCATCGTTGGCGGTCACGTCGGGGGAAACGCCATTGTTTGCAACGACGAGAGGGATGGCCCCGCCGTTGACGGTCGCGATCACCGTGGCATCGGTCACAGGCTTGCCATCGGTCACTTGCACATAGATTGTTTGCGTGGTGCCAGCAAGCAGGACGGATCTGTTGGCGGGCGTGATGTTCACTTCCAGTATGCCATCCGGGGTGCAGGATGACAGGAGGGCATCAATCAGGTTTTGCCCGTTCGGCGTGCCCCAGCCGGTGCACAGGTCGTAGCCGGAAACAGCAAAGAACATGCTGGGGCTGCTTGACCACGTGTTGTTGCCATTCTCGGTATCATGGAAGTCGGAAGTAAAATCCATCCCCGTGCCGATCGCATAAATGGCCGGGTTGATAAAACCGACTGGTGGCTGCCCAAGAGTTGCGGCCTGCTGATTGACCAATGCCGTAAAGGCGGCCCACAGCGGGGCCGCCGCACTGGTGCCGCCAACGTAATAACCGCTGCCATTATCCGCGACGACAAAAATATTATCCGCTGTCAAGGCGACATCCGGAATGTTCCGCATGGTCGTCGAGCCTTTATTGGTCGACATATTAACGCCCTGTTGCCAGCTCGGAATGGAGTAATTGGGGCTGATCCCGCCACCGCTGCCTTCGCCACCTCCCCAGTTCCAAACTTTTTCCGACACCCACGAGCCGCCGGGGCCACTGGTGGTCAAAGTTGTCCCTCCGACAAGCGTAATATACGGGTCGTCTGTTTGTTGCTGGTTTTGATCGGACCAGACAAACGCATCATTATCCCCGGAAGCCTGGAAAAATGATTGTCCCTGCGCAGCATATTCCTGGTAAATCACATCCCAAGTGGGGTTGTCCGGAAGCAGCCAGGAAGAACTGATCTGGTTGGCCAGATCATCATTGGCTATGCGGTTCAACATGTCGGTAATAATGGCTTCGTTCCCGTTGTTGAGACCTTCGTAAACAATAATCTGGAAGACTCCCGGCGACATGGAAGCCACCATTTCAATGTCCAGTGCCACCTCAATATTGTTGTAACCGGGAGAGCCGCTGAAGCCATCCACCAGCACATTCTGCAGAGGAACGTTCGGCAACCCGGCCGTGCTCTCATAGAGCGTAATATCACTGGCGTAATAGCCATCCAATTCAAACAACGCGACCTTCTGGCTTGAGCCGACAAGCGAGACTGTCGGGATATAGGCGGCCCGGAAATCATTTCCCATGTAGAGACCGATCGGCCCGGATCCGGTGGCCGGCGTTATATTGGTTCCATTCGCCGCCCCGGCCAGCGCCCGGCCCGACACACCAGTAATCGGCGTTGCCTTGAGTAACGGACGCGGCACGTTGAAATTGTTGAGGCCGCTGATGTGCAATACGGGGACCGACAAGTTGAGCGATGGTTCTACATCCGGCGCGAAAAACGTTCTGTCTTCCGTTGGATGCTGGTAAACATGCAAATTTACACGAAAGACCTTCTCAATATCCGTCACCGTCCCCTTGACATCGAGCACCAAGCGATTGGGGTGCGTGGCCGTCACGGTCAAGCCATTGGCCTTGGCGAAGGCAACGACCGCCTGATAGTCCTGTTCCGAGGGCCCAAACTGATCCGTGAACTGCGCCGAAGTCACATAACGGTGGTAGTTGGTGCTGGACGGATCGTAGATTTGACGGAGCAGGTTGGTGAGCGCTTCCTGATTGCGCAAGGGCAGTCCGATGGCCAAATCCAGATGATTCGTGCCCGGAAGGCGCCCGAGCGCCGGCAGCTGCGCCACCGCCGCCGGCACGTGACCGCGCAGGATTTGCATCGCCGCCCGGGCAGGCGTTGTCAACAGCAGTGACATGCCCACGCAAACCGTGGCAATAAGTTCCCTGCCCCAAGACCATCCGGCACTTTGAAATCGAGTTTTCATGGTTTCTTCCTCTGGCGTAAAATATCAAGACATGGTGGCAACGTTTGGCGATTTGCTCACAGAATCATTGTTTCTGCGTTGATTTCCAATCCCAATTCCCAAAAGCAGTCGTCATGGACCGTAACTCACGCGATAAAACCGTTTGGAGGCAATTGTCGGCGCATTGGTATCAAAAATGGTGACCGTTTGGTTGGTGGGCGCGTTATTGGTGTAGGTCAACAACGGCTGCCAATTCGCCGGCGCCAGATTCGTGGTGAACTGGATATTATAGACGGTATTGGCAACCGCCAGCCATGAAAGGGCCAGGACGGATGGTGACGACTGGTTCGGCTGCGTTCCTCCAATCAAGGGTAATAACTGCCCCGTCTGCGGCAACAAGGAAGCCTTCAAAACCAACTGCGGTATGCTGCCGGGAGGCGGGTTGGTGAATGGAAACAATGAAGCATAGTTCCAATTGGTGCCATTCGACTTGATGGTGGTGGCAAAACGCAATGCTTTATTGACCAGATAAGATGCGCCATTGATATCCACAGCCACGGAACTGTTCGGTCCGGCGAACGTCTGGACCCAGCGCAGGTGCCCGCCGAACTGGCCATTCAGAAATTCCTCCGGTTCCTGGGGCGGCATGCCGGGAGCCGAGGGCGGCGGGGTAAAGCCCACCTTTGCGGCGGCATAGTAAATCACCAGACTCGGGTCAATCTCCAGCAGGTTCTGCTGGATGTTGGTCCAGTTGTTTCCCAAGGCGGTGAGGTCGAGCAAATCCACGTAAAGGCCATTGGTGACGCCCCCGCCCGTGGCGCCGGCAAAGAAAAACGTCGGTGGTCTTGTCACCACCGATCCTTGCGGGGCCAGCACCAACCGGCCAAGCGCCACATTGTTGGAATAACCGGCGTTGCTTGGGCCGTAGTTTGTGCCCGCCCAGGAATGATCAATTTCAATCGAAAAAATGTTCGGCGCCACCGTGGTCATGATGGTCCCCAGCAAATCCCCCAACTGCGGTTTGGTCCATAAATTGAAGCCGTAATCGCATGTGAAAGTATTGCCCGAATTAGGACCGGCATCGGCCAATGAATTGGCCACGGTAAAGTCCAGTTCGCCGCCGGAGGCCTGGAGCGAACTTTGATTGAACTTTAAAGTATTGGCGGAGAATTGAATGTCGGACCCCGAGTTAATCTGCCCATTTTGGAATTTGCCGGACAAGGTCGTCACGTAACAACCCATCCCGGAATTCAGAACCCCGTCATTTTCGAAGGTAGAACTGTTTATCATCAGGCCGCCGGCAGAAATGGATCCGTAGTTGAGGAAAGCCATATAATTGGTCGGTCCATCATCCCCGAAGTGCGCGGAGTTGGGAACGGTAAGAGAGCCGTTGTTGGTGAAATAGCGGAGCGTCGGAGCGTTGGTCCAAATCCAGCTTTGCACACCGTTGGCCAGTGCAACACTTTGTTGGATGGTCAGGCCCGTCCCGTCCATGAAAAACGAATTGGTGACGATGACGGAGTCGCCAATGACGATGCCGCCGCCGCCATTCGTGGCATGCAGATGCAAATCCACAACGCTCACCGGAATCGGCAACCCCAATTGACTGGCATCCACCACCATGACATACAAATTTGCCTGGGCTGCATTCGTCACGAAGCCAAGAAGATCAATGTTGCTGGTGGCAGCGTCGTAAAAATAAGATGGCGCCAGCACGGAGAACAAATTGCTCCACGTGGCGCTCCAGGCAACGACGTTTCCCTGGAAGCGGTTCACGGTGGAAAGCGCCAGGTTCGTGAAAATCAAGGTGCCATTGGTTGAGCCCAGATCGAAACTCAGGTTTGGGCAATCCACAACGGCGCCGACGCTGTCCACCAAATGTCCGCCGTGAACATCAACCCAGGCTTCCCCGCTCATCCGCGTCAGGCCGAGGTTCAGGTTGCCGGCGTAAATCTGCACCCGCCCGCCGGAGGTTTGAAGGGTACCGCCCGGCGTGGTGACGTTGTTGATGGTGGTGTCCAAGGCCGAATACTTGATGTTAATGACGCTATTGGACCACGTGGAATTATATAAAAAATTGTTGGTCGGCAATCCGGTGATGCCAGGCAAGCCGCTGGCAAAGGCATAACCAGTCCCCAAATTATAGTACGGAAAATAGACATCCGGCAAATATGGATCCGTCCGGGAAACCACATAGTTTTCCGGCTGGCGGGACACGTCGGAGCAACCGGAGATGGGATTGGGAGGAGCCAGAAACAACCCCCCATTGGTCTCGGATGCCATGACATCCACCAGATAGAACGTACTGGTTTGCAACTGCAACGTGACCAGGTTCGTAATTGTCTGCGCCAATTGCACGGCCACGGTGTCGAAAGCGTTTGTTGGGTTCTGAGTAGACGTGAACCGGACATCCCCGCCAAAGTTGGCCGAGCTGGGGGGAATGATGAACACCACCTCATAATAGTAGTTTGTGGCCACACCGGTATAATACGGGCCCCCACCGATATTGGTGGTTACCAGGAAGCCGCCTTGATGGTTGGTATAAAAGGTATAGTTGGGGTTCGCAGCAAAGCTCCAAGGTGACAGGATATTTGTCTCATTGCATGGTGCATTCACGGTGTAACTTGGAACGGAAAAATGCAATCCATCCCAAAGATTGCTGGTGCCGACATTTACGTTGGTCTGCCCCCAATAATCGTAGATGAAACCCTTGGCCGGCACGATGTTCGTCGCGGTGACAAGATAGGGGCTTGAACCGGATGACGAAGGCGTGGTCGGAATGATTTCCACCAGGCTGCGCGAGAGGTTGACATTTGTGCCGATCAACAAAATCTGGCCGCTCCCCCCCGCCTCCAGAGTGCCACCAGGCTGGTTGACGATGTTTGTGGCGGACACCCACAAATAACTTGCGTATTTCACGCCGTAGATGCTGGCGACCGTTGCGGCGTCATCCGCCTCGATGACTCCATTGTTGGCATTGAAAAAACTGCCCGCCGCGTTTCGCATGGTCAAAGAACTGCCGCTGCTGGCGGGACCCAGATCAAACGCCCAGCCAATCGATGAATCCATCACGCCCCGGTTGGTGTAGTTCAGGGTGTCCGATGTCCGATAGGGATAGGGACCGACAGAAATACTCCAAGTGCCCCGGTTGATGAAATTGGTCGCATCAATCACCGGCGGGGTTGAAAAATAAGATCCATAGTTAATGCTGTCCCAGGTGGCCTGCGCCGCTCCGGCGGCAAACGGGACAAAGATCAAACCGGACAAACACAGTAACGCGGACAATCCCGCCAGCCGCTGCCCGGCCTGCTTGTTAAAAATAGATTTCATGCAACAATGCTTGCTCAATTGATGGTGATGGAATAGTCCCAATTCAGCGTGTTGACGGACGGACTGGAGTCGATCATCTGGATTGTGAAGTAATACGTCCCCCGATTGGTGGGCGTGCCGGAAATGACGCAATTCGTCAGGCTGGCCGTGGACAAGCCCAGGCCGTCCGGCAACTGTCCCTGTGTCAAGGACCAGGTGTAGGGCGATTGGCCGCCGACCGCCGAAATCGCCGCGCGGTAAACCGTGTTGGAAGTGCCGGAGGGCAGGCCGCCGGGCGAACTGGGTGAAACCTGGATCAACACCGCGGCCTCCAGCTTCGCGATGCTGGTGGCATCGGGATAAACAATCGGCTTGTTGGTCGTGCCATCAAATGAACCGAAGAGCCAAAAGTTATTCGTCCCTCCCAGGTAGTATTGTTGAACCACGCCGACTTTGTTAAAGACAATGGCGCTATTGCCGTTGGTGATAACCCCCGGCCCCGCCAGTCCCGCATAACTGGGACTGGGATCCGCGCTGAAGCCAGGCAGAGTGCGGTAGAACGCTGCATAAGTTTCATCCGACCCGCCGGTACCGGCCGTCAAATCCTGGGCGGAGAAGATGTAATCCGGGGCTGTCACCACGCGCTGGAAGGTTTGCCTGACCGGCAGGTAGTTGGTGATATAAACCATGGTGTAGGTATTGGTGACAGGCTGGAAATATATGCCGAGGAGCGAGTCGTAATTGGCCTGCACAAACTGGAGTTTGCCCGCGCCCTGATACAAGCCCGTGACGCTGGCCACCGACCCGTTGGTCGTGGTCCCGCAAATGGGCGACTGCACGGAAAAAACGTGGCTGGTGGAATAAATCACGAGGCTTTCGGATTCGAATTCGCCCGCCGAGTTGCTGACGGCATAAAGAATGTTGGTTGACACCATCACATTGGTCAATAACGTGCCAAGAATAATGACCGGACCGCAGGCGTAATTGGTGTTAATGAAATAATCCCCCGACGGAACATTGGTCAGGGTGACGGTCTTAAACGTGGTATTGGTGACAAACGGACTGCCCGCCGGCGCGCCTTTTGCGGGAAGCACCGTGGTCAACACCAACTGGGCGCTGGTGTTGGTGGAATAGCCGTTGGTGTTGATGACGAGGTTGGCAAAAGTGTATGCGTAATTTTGCACCACACTGTAGGTGGTATTCGTCGTAACATATATCGCTGGCGGACTGCCCGCCGGCGCGCCAACGAAGTTGGTGAAGTAGGCAATAATGGTCACCGTGGGAACCACGACAGAAAAGTTCGTGGAAGAGGTGATGGCCAACGTCGGGAACATCGTTTGCAGTGTGGCCGGGTCAGTGTTTAGAGCGGTCAGGGCAAACGTCATATAATTGGAAGAGTAGAGTGCGAACGGCGCGCCATAGCCCGCCCCCCCGCCGCCACTGGAACTGAGCAGGACGCTGCCATTGGCCGAAGGTTCATAATTGACGTTGTTCGTGCTGTAAAGATACCGCAGCCCCTGCACGTCATCGCGCGTCAGGCCGGTGTAATAACCGCCAGCCAACAAAGACCCATGAGCGCCGCCATAACCTTCAGCTTGTATTCCAAACCCGGACGCCACCGGAGTGTTAAAATATTCATCGTCGTTGGCGTTGTACGCCATCGCCGCCGCAATGCGCGGACTCGGCGGCTTGGAATCGGCGCAGTATTCGAAAATACGATAGAAGTAAAGCGTATCGTTGACGTAGGGAGAGTAGTATTGAGCGCTGCCGTCGGGCAGCGGGGTGAGCAGATCAAAGTTGCGCGACGCCACGAAGTAAATGAAGTCGGGGCAGGTCAAGTCTGAAGTGTAACGATCATGTATCACCCAACTGTAACGGATGGGATCCGCCAGCCCGATTTGCTCAATCATGGCCGCCAGCGCCGTTGATTTCAAATCGAGCAAATCCCATTGTTGCGCCGTGTAATTGATGGCCTCCGACTGCAACGGGAATTCCGACAAATCGCTGCTGTAGCTATCCACATTGGTCAGGTCATTCAGCACCGCAAACGCCTGCTCCACCGCCATCAATCCGGACATGCCGAAAAAGTCGAGGAAGTTCGCGTCACAGGCGTAATACATCACCGGCGCATTGCAGCGGTATTCTTCACCCAGATTTTTTGGCCCCTGGGGAGCCTGATCAATTATGCCTAAGGGTTCGCTGTACGGCCCCGTCGGATTGAAGCCGTTGGCCGGAGTCTGCCACTTGTCGCTGTTCAACGTGGTCAACGAACCAGGATTGGCGTTGGCCACCGGTCCCAGCAACGAAAACGCAAACGACGGCGTCAGCGAAGCCGCCAGCAGGCCAATACAAAAAAACCATTTAATCATTTGCCGCATAGACATCATTTTTACTGGCGCAGGAGCAGGATACGGTAGTAACCCACCGAACTGCCTCCCACATAAATTGAATCGCTGGTGCCCGCCGCAAACCGCGGCGCACCCAGATTGTTCCAGGAGCTGAAATTGGTGGTTACCTGCACCTGGTAGGTGAATCCCGGCTGGGTGTTCCAACTGAGGAACAAACCTTCCGAAGTCTGGGCCAGCGTTGAGCACAGCCACGTGCTGGAATCCAGCGGGTCGCCGCCGCTCACGAACACCTGATAAAGCGTCGGGCCGCCCGGAACCAGCGGTGCATTCACGTTGACCGGCCAGTTGGCGACGTTCAGCCCATAATATTGCTCCACCCATTCCAGCGGCAGGCCGTAATAATTGGCACCGCTCCATGTCATGCCGCTGGCTGACGCTGACAAAGGCGGCCGGGCGCCGGCCGTGGTCACATAATCCAGCCGGAACGCATGGGTGCTGTTGGTGGTCAGACCGTTCAGAGCCGTCATCGTCCAATAATTGCTGGCCGTCGAAGCCATGACGGTGCCGTCCACATAAACCTCGTAGTTGGAAATGGAAATTCCCTGCACGGGCGGCCAGGAGACCTGCAATTGCGGCTGATAGACGCCGTTGCTCAAGGTGAACGGCGCATAAACGAACGGGGCGTCCATCGCCGACAAGTCGGCATTAACATTGATGTAGCGCTGCGCATACAAATCCATGTTGTACGCGACCGCGTTATAGCCGGTCCAAACCACCAGGAACTGTTCGGCGCCGTCGGAAGCCACCGCCGGCTGCATCTGCCGGCCGAGAGTCGTGGTGTTCACGAGAAACTCGCCGTTCAATGGCGTGCCGTCTTCATGCACAAATTGTCCATACACGCCTTCCAGCGAGCCGTCCTGCCCCACGCTGGTCCACACAATCAAATAATCCAGGCCAATCGCGGAAATGCGCGAGGCATGCTGGTCGCCCGTAACGGTTGTGTTCACCTGCGACACCGCGGCGCCCACACCCGCGCTGGAAAACGGCCGCGCATAAACGTCCCAACCGTTGGTAACCGGGTTCGACTGGTCGCGCGCGCTCCACGTCACCATGAAAGTGCCATCCGCCGCGGCGGCCACGGCAGGACTGCCGCAGGGATTGGAATTTGAATTCACCAGAAATTCATTACCCAACGCCACGGCGCTGCTGTTGAAAAGCCGGGCGTAAATGTCCACGCTGGGAGCCGGGACCGCGCTGGAGCTAACGTAATAATTGGTGTTTAGATTGGCCTGAATTGTGTCCTCATTGGTGGACACATAAGTCGCACCCCCCGTGCTGTAAAATGAATTGTCAACGGCTGAGACGGTCACCCGCTCCTGCTCCGACACCCAGGCCACGACAAACCCGCCGTTGTTCAACGCCGCGACCGTTGGCCTGCGCTGATTGTAGTTGGTGAATTGATTGACCAGAAATTCGCCGCCAACCTTCTGGCCGGCCGGCGTCAACAGCTGGCCATATACATCCAACAAGGTGCTTTGACCGGCTTGATTGAAGCTGGCCCAAACAACGACGACGTTGCCGTTGGTGAGCGTGGCCACGGCGGGGTTGATTCGAAAACCTCCGCTGGTGGCCGTGTTCGTGGCGGTGAGCGTGGCGATGGTCGTGGTGAAGTTGGTGGTGTAAATTTTTTGGGTATGGTGCGCATTCCAGTTCGTTGTAATCGTCATCGTGATATTGGTGACGTTATAACTATAGGTTACGTTGGTGGCCGACAATGTATTCACCAGCACATCGTTGGTTGTCGTCCAAGTGCTGGCGGGAGTGAGAAACCGCGCGAAGATCTGCTCCCGGCTCGGTTTGCCGCCCTGCCACACAAAAACCGCGCCGCCGTTATTCAACATCGCCACGCGCGGATTTGACTGATCGTTTGTTCCCTGGACATTTACCCGGAAGGAGCTGCCCGAACCGGAGAGCGTGCCGTTCAACTGCATGGCGCTCACACCCCAGCCGCTGCCGTCCGTGATATTGTCCTGCCAGACAACAAAGCCGCCAGCCGGCGTCACCGCCGCGTCCGGAAAGACCTGATCGCCCGGCAGTGTTCCGATGATCGCGTATTCGGTACCGCTGGTTTTGTAATAATTGGTCTGGCCAAAAACGGCTGCAGGAAGCAGGAGCATCCAGCCCCAGCAAAGGCAGATGGCTGCTTTGCGGCTGAAAAAAACCGAATGAATGGCCTTACTCATAAAACATCACTTTACTGCCAACTGGCAGAATTTGTCTGTCAGTTGGAATACGACTTTGTGTGTAGTGTTTGACACTACAAAGGGCGGTTGGTTGGTTGAGCAACAACGGCATAAGGGACTCTATCAATTCTAAACAGGTCCGGTGGTGTTGTCCAAAAATTCTTTCACCAAAACCCGTGCGCCGCCGCTGAAAAAACAGCCGCCTGCCGCTCCCGACCGCCAACAAATTTATGCTTTCCACATTCATTTTCTAAATCAATACCGCCTGCCGTTCGCGCGCCGATTCCTCCAGCTCCGCGAGCATTCCTTTAAAACCCCAGCACTGATACAACTCGCGCAACCGGCCGGCATCCGCCGGTTTGACCGCCAGCGCCTCCGGCGAAAATTCACACGGCAAATCATCCCGCAACCGCACCAATTCGCCATTGCGCCGCACCGCTTCCGCCGCGCCGCGCAACGCCGTGCGCAATCTTTCCGACTTCACTTCGCCCAGCCGCTCATACAGCGCGGCAACCGTGCCAAATTGATTCAACAATTCAGCCGCGGTTTTCGGCCCGACGCCGGGCACACCCGGAATATTGTCCACGGTGTCGCCCGTCAAACTCAACCAATCCACAATTTGCGACGGTGCCACGCCGGTTTTGGCGCGCACCTGCCCATCCGTCCAAACCGTCCCGTTCTTGTCGCCCGGGTTCAGCAATCCGACCCGCGCCGACACCAACTGCATGAAATCCTTGTCGGAACTGGCGATGACCGCGGTCATGCCCGCATCCGACGCGCGCCGCGCCAGGCACGCGATGTAATCGTCTGCTTCCACGCCTGCCCGGCAAAACGAGGCGGCCCCCGCCGCTTTCAAATAACTGACAATCCCGTCAAGCTGCGGCTTCAAATCGTCCGGCATAGGCGGACGCTGTGCCTTGTATTCCGGCAACCGGGCGGTGCGTTCGGCGCTCAGGCCGCCGTCCCACACAACCATCAAATGCGACGGCCTGATGGCCGTCCGCATTTTGGCCAGCATTTTGACGAAGCCAAAAATGGCATTCGTTGGCTGGCCGTCCGGCGAACGCAACTCGCGGATCGCGTGAAACGCGCGATAAGCGTAAGCGTGTCCATCAATAATCAGCAACCGATCCACAAATTCACCGGGTGCGAGCGCCTTGGTTCCGGCATTTTAACCGGTTTCGTGATTTCACAATCTGGTTTCAACCGGAGATTCACGAACAACGCTCTTCCGCGTTTGACCACTTTTTACCGCGGCGGCATCGGGGCAACTCCAGCGTTCCCCGGTCGCACTTCCACTCCCGGCTGTTGCGGTGGAATGGTGCTTTGCAAAAACGGCAGTTCATCGTCCGAATGCACCCGGTTGCCAGCCGGATCAACAATGGTGGCGGTCACAAAAATCATCAGATTCTTTTTCACGGAAGTTTTTGACTGGCTTTGAAAAAGCCGTCCCACCAGCGGCAGGTCGCCGAGCACCGGCACCTTGTCCTTCTGGTCCTGGATTTGCGAGGAAATCAATCCGCCGAGAACCACGGTCTGGTTATCCCAGATGTTGACGGTGGTGACGACCTGGCGCACGGTAAAATCCGGCAGAATGGTGGGCACTTCCACGACGCTGGAATTGCCTGCCCCGGGAACTGGCGGCGGCGTATCGTAGCCGTTGAACTCGGTCAGCGACGGGATCAAGGTGAGGTTGAGCGTGTAGCCATCGGACAAAACAACCGGGATCACGTCCAGCACCGGGCCGACTTCCACCTGTTGCTGATTGGGCGTGATGGCGGAGGTTTGCACCGGATTGTTAACCACCTGGGCCTGTCCGGAAGGGATGACGCCCAACAGGGCAACGGCCACGCACAAAACAATACCGTTCACTACAATGGTTGATTTTCGACTGGTCTTCATGGTGCTGGTTGGTAGCTGAAGTTATTACTGGGTGGTCGTGGTGCCCGTGGTGGTGGTGCCCGTGGTGTTGCCCGACTGGAAGCTGTAGCTTGTGATTATGGTCTTGATGTCCGTCGCGCGCATCTGGGTTTGACGACCGCTGGTTGTGGTCACTTCCGGTTCGGCCAGGTTTTCAAATCCACTGCGCTGCTCCAAGGCGTGGATGACCACTTGAAAATTGGGATCGGTCAGAATTCCGGTTACCGAGGCAATGGCCGGAGCGGTGTTTCTCAGGCCGGACGTCAGACTTTGAGCCGTGGTTGGAATGGTGGTGCCATTGAATGTGTTCCCCGGAAAAACGCCCTGCGGATTGGCTGATGAAACGGGCACATTGACTGATCCAGCGTTGCCGCCGGTGGCGACCACTTTATTATTGCCCATGTTGACATTCCCCAAATACCAGTCAAAACCCAACGCCGAATTGTCGTCCTGCTCCACTTCGATGAAGCGGGCCTTGATATGCACCTGCGGCGCCGTCATGTTCAACACCTGAATGGCTTTCTCGATGGTGTCCAAATCCTGCGCGGTCGCGCGGACGAACAACACACCCAACCGGTCGTTAAAGAAAACGGCTTTCGGCGGATCCAGATTCAGGCCCAACGTTGTGAAAAAGCCTTTGGCGGTAACGCTCATGCCCACCGTAAGATTGGTTGTGGTCACAAATGACAATCCGCCGTTACCGCCACTGCCACCACCACCGCCACCGCCGCCACCGCTTGATCGCAAGCCTCCGCTTCCGGGAGCTGCGTTAATCACCGGCACAACGGCTCCGGTGTTCTGCCCATTCTGGCCACCACCACTGCTGCTACTGCTGCTGCTGCTGCTGCCGCTGCCGCTGCTGCTGGTGGTAGTCTGCCCAAAACTCGTCGCACTCACGCTTTCCAAGCCTTGATAGAAGGTGTTGGGATCAACCTTGAATGTGCGCGTTTCCAAAGGCATCGGCTCCGGCCCGCGGGATGAAAAAACGATCGCGTAGTCCTCAACGGAGTATTTGATGGGATGATCCGCCACCAGGACAATGGCATCCAGCACGTCCGCCAACCGCACGTCGCTCAATGTCAATTTTACATTGATGGAGCTGGCATCCACGGATTCAGCGCCAACGGCGGGAGCCGCCACAGGCAATCCGGTGGCGGGGTCAATGGTTTGCGCGCCGCCCGCGGGTGTGGTGGGCGCGGGGGCTGCCGCGGCGTTGGGATTAAAAAGAAAGTTAATTCCCTTTTTGTCCGGATCGCGCAGCTTGGCTTGTTCGCTCAAATTACGCAGCACCTCGATCAACGGCAATCCTTCGGGCCAGGAAACCGAATCAAGCCGGATGCGATCGAGTTTGCTGTAAATGGCCTCGCGGCCGGGACCGGTATGGACCAGATTGGTCAAGGCATACGGATTGGGCACCGGCAACAACCCGCGGTTTACCGGCTTCTCGTAGGCTTTTTCCACCTGCACCATGCGATCTTGCGTGTCGACCGTATGCACGCGCGCTTCGCGTTCGTAACGCGCCTGCTTGACCAGATTCATGTAGTAGAAGGCGCCCTCGTTGTCCGGATCGAGTTTGACAGCCTCTTTCAATTTGACTTCGGCCTCATCGAACTTGCCCATCTCGTAAAGCAATTTGCCGTCCCGCACCAATGTGCCCGCCTCGGTCTTGTCCTTGGTGATATACTGAGCTTGTTGCTGCGTCGCTTCGTCGGGCATTTTGCCGCGCATGGACAACAGCAGGGCATCGTTTTTTTTCTTGAAAGCCAGCGCATCAGGATTTTGCGGGTCCACCTTCAACACGCGGATGACCCGGGTGTCGGCTTCGTGCAAATCACCCTGACTTTGTGCCTGACGGGCAAGGGCAAGCCAGGTGGAAGCCAGGCCGGCAATGGTTTGCGCCCTTTCCTCGGGAATGCCGGAGCCGATTTGATCGACCAGCGTATTGGCGTCCTCGTAAAGTTTGGCGGCGCCGGGCAAATCTCCGCGCATGGCGGTGTTCTTGGCCTGCAGAAGTTTCTGGCGCAGGATGATGGTATTGGCCTGACGAAGCACGGCTTCATTGACAGCCACGTCCGTGGGACTGGTTTGCGCCGGCAACATGACGGCGGTGGCCAGCAATAAAACAAAGCCGAGTGAGATGGGTGCTGCTTTTATCATGGTTCGTTCCTGGTTCGTCGTAAATCAAATCAGCGCCAATCGGGCGCCGTTGTTCTCGCGACCAAGTGTCATCCAGAATTTCAAGGAATGGGGTTGTATGTCAATGCCGTTTTTTTCTGGTTTGACCTGGCCAACAATATCACTGTGTCTTGTTCGATGGCAACGATTATGTTGTCATCGCCGGCAAATCTTAAATCCGCGCCGACGCGCTGTCCCTGCCACTTTTTCCCCTCGGGATCATATTTTAAATCCGCAGAGTAACCGTCTACGCGGCGAAACGGTTTGTCCTTGGACAGCGTCGCCCGCTCGCCCGTGTCCGTCAGTTGCAAAATCAATTTCGTTTGCGCCGGATTGGCCGGCGAACCGTTCACATCGATAACGGTGAAGGTTTCATTTTTTTCCCCGACCGAGGCATAATGCTGCCGTTTGCCGCGCTGCGCGGGCGAATACGCCGCCTGGCGCTCCACGCTGACGACATAGCGGGCGCCAAACTCATTGGTTTCCACCGCATCCAGTGTGAGGATCAAATAGAGCGGCGTGATTTTTGTGATCCCCACCGCCTTGGGGCCGATTTCATTGCCGGTCTTGATTTTAATGAGCGAGCCGTCTGCGGCCCTTTGCCATTGAACCGGATTGAACAGTTTGTTCGTGGTCGAAAAATCCAGTTTGTAGGGCGATTGCAATCGCGCCGATACATTCGTCTCCCGCGACAAATCCAACACATCCAGTGGTTTGACCGCGTGGCTGATGATACTCTGGCGGATGGTGGCGAGCCTCTGCCGGTCGCTGGGAATCAGATACAACATGAACACCAGCACACCCATCAAACCCAGCAATACAACACTGAGCAGGATTTTCTCGTAGTGTTTTTTTACGAAATTCATGAGCTTGCTTTTTTCGGCAACAATTTCACGACCTCGACCACGAGCGTGACGCGCAACAGTTGCTCGTTTAACACCGTCTGCAATCCGCCCCGGCCCGGCGCCATCGTCGGCACGGCTGTCGGCGATGATGGCGCGGTGGCATCAGGTGAATTTGCCGCAACGGCACCGGCCGGCTGAATATTGATGCTCTTGACGATGAATTCGTGCGGTGACGAGGCAAAGCCGGCGAGCACCTGGCCGATCTCCGTGCTGAACGAACGGAACGTAATCTGGTAAGGAGTCAGAATGGCCAGGTTGTTGGTCACGGAACGTTCGTCGAAATAATCGGCCTGCGGGCCGCTGGCGTCGTCATCCGAAACGCGAACGCGCTGAATCCCGTCCAGCGAATTGACCCGCGCCGCAAAGAGGACTTCCGCAATGGTTTTCACTTCCCCAAACTGCACGGCCAGTGCCCCCAGACTTCCGGGCGCGAACTTCACCAGCGAACGTTGCGCCTCGAAGGAGAAGTTATATTTGGGCGGCAGGGTCACACTGGCGACTTCGGCTTCATGCTGGAGCTGGTCAATGGTCCGGCGGAGCGCCGCCGCAAACGCCTCGCTCGAAACGGCATTGGTGCCCGTGTTGGGAATCGGCGTAATCGGCTGAAAATTTTCCGCCGCCTGTCGGATCCAATCCCGAACCTGGCGTTCCTGTTCGCGCGCGGCGGCAATGTTGTCCACCTTGTCGTTGCCCGGCGAGGGCTTTTGACCGGTCAAACTCCGCAACTGGCTGTAAATGTCGTTCAACTTGTCAAACGCCGCCGAGTTACGGCTCCACCCTTTGTAATTATAATACCCGGCCGCTCCCAGCAGCCCCATAGCCAGTATGCCGCCAATCACAAAAAACAGGTTTCGCTTGATCCAGGCCATATTACAAGTTGAGTGGATTTTGCAGCCCCACGGTTATGCCAAACGTAAACGTGCCGGTGACGTCATCGGGGGTGATGTCTCCCCTGAGCTGCGTCGTTTTGGGATCAAACATCGGATCCTCCTGAAATTCTTTGAGAACCGAATAGGCAATGTCGGTGTTCGCCGCAGAATCAACATTTGACAAATTCACCGCGCGGCAGATCAGAACGATGGTGCTGGTGCCGGGATTGCCCGCGGTGGGGGGGGGTTCCGCAGCCGCGGGAGTTTCCGCGGGGGCGGGAGTTTCCGCGGGGGGCGGCTTGGCCGCGGCGGGGGGTCTGGATCCGGGCCCCCGGTAATCATCTTCCTCCGAACTCTGAACCGCCGCCGGAGTGGGAGCAACCGCGCGACCGGCGGCAGAAGTTTGCACGCCGCCAATCGTCATCTGCTCAATCCAGATGCCCGCTTCGACGCCGGGTCTTTCCGCTGACAATTTTTTCTTGATGTCGTCCTCGGAACGAATCATCACCCGCCGCAATTCCGCCAGCACATCGCCCCAATAATATCGTTTTTCCATCCAACCCCTGATTTGACCCGCCTCGTTTTTGGCGTCCCCGAGCCGCGCATAAGCGCGTTTAAACTGATCGGACTTGGCCTGTATTTTTTGAACTTGCGGCTCCAAATTCGCGATTTCTTGTTCCTTCGATTCCGCCAGGTTTTGAAAGAGGAACCCCACCGCGCCCGCCACGGCCACCAAGCTCAACAGGGTGAAGATGAAATACGGTTTCTTCTCGTTGAACGTCCGCCAGCGCAGGGTGCTGCTCGGCATCAAATTCATTTCCACCGGGCAATTTGCCAGATTCCGCAACCCCAGGCCGACCACTTCACCCAGCGAGTGCGCCACGCGCGCCAGCTCCTCCAGATTCACCGACGGATCGATCTGCACGTTGCGGAACGGATTGAAGTATTCGACCGGCACATTCAATTTTTCCGCGAAAAATTGCGCCGTGTAAGGCATGATGGACGCGCCCCCGGACAAAAACACACGCACCGGCTCCGAACCGCCCTGTTGTCCGCGATAAAACTGCTTCGTCTGATTGACCTGGATGTGCAGCTTGGTCATGAATTGCCGCGCGATTTTGGCGATGGCCGCCTGGTACTCGCTTTCCGGCTCCTCGTATGCCCCGCCGAGGCTGACGAAGCCTTCGGTAATTTTTTTCTGTTCGGCGACCTCAAATTTCAGTTTCGCCTCGTTCGCAAAATCCTGGGTGATGGTATTGGCGCCCAGACCGATGCCGCGGGAAAAGACCTTGCCATTTTCGAAGAAGAGCAGATTGCTCGTCTTGGCGCCGATGTCCAGGAGCATCGTGCAATCCTGCAAATCGCCATAATTGTACCGGAAGGCGTTGCACAACGCCGCGGGGGACACGTCGCACAGTTGCAACCGCAGCTTCGCCTCCTCCGCCATCCGGAACAGACCCTCGACCACCTCGGATTTGATCGCCACGAGCAGGACTTCCAGTTCGCCACCGGTGCTGGAACCCAAAATTTGATAATCCCACACCACCTCCGCGAGCGGGAAGGGCACGTTCTGCTGCGCTTCGTATTGGATGATCTGGGTCACCTTGCCCGCGTCCACCGGCGGCAGCTTGACGAATTTGGAAAACACCTGAAAACCCGGCGCGCAGACGTTGATGTTCCGTGCCTTCGTGCCCATTTCGACCAGCACCTCGCGCAACGCCTTGAGCGCGGTCGTTTCGCGGGTGGATTCCTGGGCGCCTTCGAGGCCGAGCGGTTTGATGGTGTAATTTTTGAGACGCAAACCGCCGGCTTCGTTGATTTCAAACTCGGCCAGCTTGAGGCTGCCCGCCCCGAAATCCACTGCCAGGAATGATTTTGTGTTCAGCATTTCTATTCGCGCCGTCAACGCCACCAGATTTCCAGGTGACGTGTTTGAGTTAGCCCGTGCTGATTACGGCAAATTTCCCGAATGGTCAAACAGAAATCTAAAAAAAAATGGATGCCCGCTGCCGGCTGTCATTAAAATATTGCATCCGGCGCCCGGCTTTGGCTTCATCCTGCCGTGTCGGGACAACCGCCAGCCGTTACGTCCGTCATGAAACGTTGTCGCATGCATATATTATATACAGGCCAGGTGCAGGGGATCGGGTTTCGCTACACCGCGAAAACCGTCGCCGCCGGCTTTGAAGTCACGGGCACCGTCCGCAATTTGCCGGATGGACACGTGGAATTGATTGCCGAGGGCGACCGTGCGGAATTGGAGGCATTTCAGGATGCCATCCGTGGCGCAGGTCTTGCTGGCTTTATCCGTGACGAAAGTGTAATTTGGGGGGAAGCAAAAAATGAATTTCACGGTTTTGAAATCGTCCGCTAAACGAAATGAGATACGCCATCATCGCTGACATCCACGGAAACCTGGAAGCGTTCCAAACCGTTTTGGCCGACATCAAGACCCAAAACGCATCGCATATCGTCTGCCTCGGCGATGTCGTCGGCTACAACGCCAATCCCAAGGAGTGCCTCGCCATTGTCCGGGAAATGAACATTCCCTGCGTTAAGGGAAACCACGATGAATACTGTTCCAGTGACGACCCGCTGGAAGGTTTCAACCCCCACGCCGCCGACGCCGTTCACTGGACGCGCGAGCAACTTTCCGAGGAGGAGTGCCAGTGGCTGCGCGAATTGAAATACACCCGCATGGCCGCCAATTTCACGATGCTTCACGCCACGCTCGATGCGCCGCAACGCTGGGGTTACGTCTTTGACAAACTCGCCGCCGCCGCCAGTTTTCCGTATCAAAACACGCAAATGTGTTTCTTCGGCCACACCCATGTGCCCGTCGCCTTCATGCGCGACACCGCCGTCCGCGGCGGCACTTATTCAAAATTCAAAATCGATCCGTCCAAAAAATATTTCATCAATGTCGGCGCCGTCGGCCAGCCGCGCGACAACAACCCCAAGTCCGCCTACGTCATCTACGACATGGACGCCGGAACGATTGAACTGCGCCGGCTCGATTACGACATTGCCACCGCCCAGCAAAAAATCCGCGCCGCCGGCCTGCCCGAACGGCTCGCGGAGCGCCTGGAGTTCGGAAGGTGATTTTCCGGCCACGGCTGAATACGGATTTCACGGATAATTTCGGGGCGGTGAAAAATTGAGGTTTTCTTCCGTGTTCATTCGTGTTCATCTGTGGCTGAAAATTGAAAATCCTGATTCTCAAGCCCAGTTCGCTCGGCGATGTCATCCAAGCCCTGCCGGTCCTCCGGCTTCTCAAGCGCCACCTGCCCGCCAGCGAAATTTTCTGGTGGATCGATTC
>Ga0187851_10001281_pt1 | contig 24270 bp, 32 predicted proteins | sample June2016WEW_6_10_FD_132997 | JGI IMG/M metagenome (GOLD analysis project Ga0187851, IMG submission 132997) | Peatland microbial communities from SPRUCE experiment site at the Marcell Experimental Forest, Minnesota, USA - June2016WEW_6_10 | ecosystem: Environmental > Terrestrial > Soil >...
AGCCCTTGCCTGCAGGGACGATGTTGCTGAGAGCTCGTTCCTTCGTTTTCAAGTCCGCCTCAAGGTACATATGCGTGGTCTCCGGACTCTCATGACCAAGCCAAAGCGCGATTACGGTAATGTCGACCCCTGACTGCAGAAGGTGCATCGCCGTGGTGTGGCGGAGAACATGCGGCGTGACGCGCTTGGTCGCCAAACTCGGGCAAGCCCTCGCTGCCTTCTGCACCGCGTCCTGCAAGATATAGTTGACGCCGTCCCGCGACAAATGCGTGCCGTGGGAATTCGGAAAGGCTGGGCTGTCGAGAGCGCCCGGTTGCGTTGTGAGCCAGACCTTCAAACTGCGGGCCGTGTTTGGCCACAGCGGAACTTCTCGCTGCTTGCGCCCCTTTCCGTGCAGTTCCAGGAATGAAATGGCACCGAAATGGATCTGGTCCCGTTTCAAGGAAGTGATCTCGGACACGCGGGCGCCACTGTTGTAGAAGGTGACCAACAATGCGTAGTCGCGTTGGCCGCTCAATGTCTTGCGGTCAGGGATGTCCAGAATCGCGTCGACTTCCTCGCGAGTCAGGTAACCGACCAGCCGTTTGTTGGCGCGCTTCACCGGAATCGCCAGCACCCTGGTCACCAGGTGGACGCTGGCCGGATCTCGCAACGCAACCAGCCGGAAGAATGAACGAATTGCTGCCAGCCGCACGTTACGCGACTGGGCCTGATTCTTGCGCTGTTCCTCGATGTGGTTGAGAAAACTCAGAATCGCAGGCGCATCGAGGTCCCTAACCCGCAGACTGGCGGGCTCCTTGCCAGAGGCGTGCCGGATGAAGCGAAGTAGCAGCCGGAAGGTGTCTCGATAGCTGTCGATCGTCTGTTGGCTGGCGCGGCGATGCGACACCATGTGTTCGGTGAAGAAGGATTGAAGCAAAGGACCAACCAACGTAGCCGAGTCAACTGTGCCGCTCATTCTTGGCCTCCCGCACCTGCATAGCGCCCGAAAATCTCACCCGCGATCGCCAGCAACTCCGGCGTCGCCGACAGATAGCGGTAGCTTTCTACCATCCCGAGGTGCCCCAGGTAAACCGATAAGTGCGGCACCTGCGTGCGCACGTCCGCTCCGGCGCGATACCAGGCGAGTAAACGCTGAACGGCGAATGAATGGCGCAGCGCATGTAAAGCCGGTCCCTGCCGCCCCGGACCTTCCTCCTTGACAATGCCGGCGTGCCGCTGAGCTTGAAGAACAGCGTTTCGGACTCTGCCGTAGAGCAACGGCCGTCCTCGATCGTTGATGAAGAGCGTTTCGGCGACTTGCCCGTGAACGTGCCCTTTCCGTTCATTGCGATACTCCAGCAACTTGGCAGCGGTGGTCGGATGGAGCGGCACCAAGCGGGTCTTGTGGAACTTAGTGTTTCGGATCTCGAGGTACGGCGGATCTTCATCCAGATAGACCTCGGCCAATTTCAGCCGCAGGGCTTCGCCGACGCGCAATCCCGTGCTAGCAAGTAGTCCCACGATGGTGGAGTAGGTCTTCTGCCGGAAGGAACCCTCTTCCCAGTACCAACCATCAGCCCGCATCAGGCGCGCAATTTCTTCTGGCGAGTAGATCTGGACCTTGGGCCGGCGTGGCTCGGCCACCAGTCCCGGCGGCGGGATCTCCGTTTCCGGCTCGAACGCTTTCAAGTGAGTAAGAAAGCCCCGGAGCATGCAAAGACGGATCGCAGCACCGGTGCTGTAGCATCGGGCCGAGGCCTGCCGTGCCCAGTCCAGGGCGGTTTCGGCGCAGATCGGGCCCTCCTGGTCCTGGCTTGCCAGGTAGGAGACAAAACTCCGCAACACACGCTCCGACCAGTAAGTTTTGAACCCCAGCGACCGGCGAAGTTCGAGGTAAAAATCCAGGCGCGCTTGCAACAAGTGGTTCGTCACTGAGCGCCTCCCGGCCACGGCAGCGCCACTTGCGCCAGCGCGACCAAATCGAGTTTGGCATAGATCCCCGTGACGGCGAGCGTGCGATGCCCAAGCACGTCGGCCACGTCTTTGAAACTGGCACCACCGCGCACCATGTGCGTGGCGACGGTGTGACGAAAAACGTAAGCGCCGGGACGGTGAGCGTCGATGCCTGCGGATCGCAAGGCTCTCTTGGCCAGATCCGTCAACGTCTTAGCGGCTGTCAGCGGATTATGTGGGGCGCATTGATTCAGGAAGATCGTGCGATGAGAACTGGAGGGTCGTCCTTTTTTGAGATACGCGACAAGTGCGTCGCCGACTTCCGGCAGGAGGGGCAAAACGCGTTCGCGCCGCGTCTTGCCTGCTTGGACAAGAAGGCTCCCGTTCCGCCAATCGATGTCGTCAAGAGACAAACGGAGGACTTCCCCGGCCCGAAGACCGAGACGCGCCAGCAACACCAACATTGCCCTGTCGCGGAGACCTGGGAGCGTCTTATCGCAGCTCGTAGCGAGAACTCGATTCAAATCCTCGACGGAAAGAGACCGTGGTAGCGCTGCATGTTTCGACTGGCGAATCCTGGGAATCGCATAGTTCAGCCCAGCTTGCACCAACCCCTGACCCACGAGATAGCGAAGGAATGCGGCCAGAGATCGCCCCGGCTCCTTTCGGCAGGTGAGCGCCAACCCGGCAGCGCGTTTCAGAACGAATTCCGCTACGTGTTGAGGACCAATCCTTTTCCAATCCGGCGCCTCATCTCCGAACACGGCTTTCAACAACGAGCGGGCGTGGCCCAGATAGTTGATCCGGCCCGATTTGACGACCCCTCGATCATGTTCCAGGTAGCGGTCGAAGGCCGCCAGGACTCCGTCGGCGGAGTCCGGCGCCAATGGTGCCGGCGGCGCCGGCGGGGCAATAATGCCGCGTGCCCGCAACAGAACAAGCAGCCGAGGCAGACCGCGGGCATTATGCGGACGCCAACCTCTAGGCCGAGTGGCACAGGGTGTGCGGTGCATTTTGCCGACGTAGCTGTCCAGGGTCGAATGGGTGATCTCGGCCAACCGAACGCCTGTCTTGATTAGCCATCGCCCGAATGCATCGGCATTGCGCAGTTGCCGCCTGACGCTCTTCCGTGAGTAGCTATGCGACTGAAGTTCGGCGGCCAACTCGTCGAGGTAGGGCGCCATCGGACCGGAACGCATCCGATCCAGAACGCGAGGTGCGGTGAAATAGGTTTCGATCAAATTCCTCTCCTGCCGGCCCGGTTGGCCGACAGGAAAGGGTCTCAGGATAATGCAGAGTGCTGCAAGCGTCGAAGAAGCACTGGCGTTATCCGAAAACGTGCCGATCTCGCCTACTCGGGGTTATCCGGTACTCGGCATTACTCCTCTAACCCTCGGAGAGGGGTTAGAAGAGCGTTGAGAATGGGGAGCCAGTTCTCATTTCGCGCCGATTCACTCCCGCCCGCGACCGTTGAAGCCTGCAACTGGCTGCTCGCAACCGCAAGCATGTCAAACGGTTGCCGGAATGTTGGCGTCAGCGCGCCACCCTTCCATGAGCAGTTCGATACTACGAAATCCAGCAAGCGCCGCTTTTCTTCGGCAGGTTGCTTTGCGAACAGCCTGTGCATGCTCCGGGAGAGTTCGAGAATGCGGATTCCGGCCTCCATGTACGATTCGTTCGCGGCCTGGTGGCCGTCGATCTCTCGACGTATCCGGGCCTGATCGTCGCGCAGCTCTCGGGACTTTCGGTCGAAGAAGGCGAGATCGACACGGCCGTCCAAGCGATCTTCGTACAAAGCTTCGAGCTTCCCCTGAATGCGTTCGTGTTCGCGGGTCAGCCTGGAGACGGCCTCTTCGCGGAACCGCTTCTCGTCGGTGTGACTCTGGCGTAGCGCGTCTGCAACCCACCGCGCGACTTCTTCGTCGATGGCGATCAGCCGCAGGACGTTGCCGAACTCCGCCTCAAGGACTTCCTGCCGGACGTAAGGCTCCGGGCATTTCCCTTTCGCGCCGGAGCAGTGGTAGTAGACGTAACGCGCTTTCTTGATCTCACCCACCAGCGCGCAACCGCAGTGTCCGCAGATCAGCAGGCCGGAGAAGGGGAAGGAATGGTCAACCTTCTTCGCGCGCTTCGCCAGACGGCCATCCAGCGCGCGCTGTGCCTGCTCCCAGAGGTCGGCCGAGACAATGGGTTCGTGAGTTCCCTCATATCGCTTTCCGTCCCAATCGAAATCGCCGCTGTAGACGCGGTTGCGAAGAATCTTGTGAACGGTAGAAGTCGGCATGAGCCCTTGCCCGCGTCCCGTGAATCCTTCTTCGCGCACGCGCGCGCCCAAGTCCTTGATCGAGTGGCGACCGGTAGCGCAGAGTTCGAAAAGCCGCAGGATCATCGGGGCCAGGGCTTCATCGGGAACAATGATGCGCTTGCCGTTCGACCCCTCGACGTTCTTGTATCCGAGCGGAGCGAAGGACGGCCAAATTCCCTGACTCGCCTTCTCGGTCATTCCTTTCCGGGTTTCTTCCGACAGGTTGTCGATGTAGTTCTTGGCCATCAGGACTTTGATGCCGTGATTGAACTTCTCGGAAGACCGCGAGTCGCGTGAGATCACCGTGCCTTCTTTGACGAAGTGAATCTCCAAGCCTTCGATGTCATCGAGTGTCACGTAGTCTTTGAAGTTTCGGTAAAGGCGGTCTGTCTTCTCCACGATCAAGACGCGGGATTTCGGGTCTGTCTGGAGCAGTGCCACCAGTTCGGCGAAGCCTGAACGGCCCGCCCGCTTCGCGGTTTCAACATCGACGAACCGCTGCTCAATGCGAAACCCATTGTCGCGGGCGTAGCCTTCGAGCAACTTCTCCTGCGCGGGAATCGAGAAGCCTTCCTTCTCCTGTTCCTTCGAGGAAACGCGGGCGTAGAGCACAGCCCGTTTCTCGATCCTCTCATTCGTTTTCGCCATTGGCGTCCGAATCTACGATCTTACCAGCCGTCATTTCCTTGCGCTCAGTTTCTTCCCAATCGAGCAGCACGCGGAAGAATTCCGTCATGTTCTCCGATATCTGGCGCGCGTCGCAATCCCTGAGGCGTCGAGTATATCGCGGTTGCCAGAAGGCCAGCACGTCGCCCGAATTGGAGCCCGAGCGGCGCATAGCTTAGATGGGGGATTCAGATGCCATTTCCAGAGACAACTTTTTGCTGATGTAGATCTGGTCAGCGTCGGTTCCGAGCGTCTTCAGGCAGTACAGAATGCCTTCCGGCCCCGGTTGATATCGCTCGATCAGCGGCTCGTCAGGCTTGCGGATTCCGTTGAGTTCACGCCATGCGCGAGCCAAATCTTCAAGCCGGATGTGGCCAAGGTTGTAGAGCAGGACGTGGGCATGGAGCCGCGCGCTTCGCGCACCCTTCGGGTGGAGGCCGTACTCAAGCGCAGAAATGTATTCAAACCTGCGGAAACGCCGGGACGGACAGAAGCCTGACGGATGCAGTTTGCCGGCACGGATTCGCCATGCCTCTATCCTCCGGCGGAATTCCGCACAGACCAGGCGGTCGGGAGTGTAAAGCACGGCTGTTGCGTCGGGTGGGAAGCCTTCGCCAATAAACTGCGCAAAGCTGACTTGAGCGGCGACGTTGCGGTGAAGGGCAGCCCAATCCGGGCCCCACGAGTCGTGCGACACCTTCACTTCTCGCTTTGCGAATTCCCAAGAATCCCCGCCACATCGGGCGTGACGGAGGTAAGTGTCTGCGCGAATCGGCGCCCGCCTTTTGCTCGGCCCACCCCGAATTTGCATCCGCAGAAACTTTCAACGTTACGTAACGTCGCTGCCCTCGCGATCTGGTTTTGGCCACGCACAGACCACCATCAACCGCGAGTTGCTAAGGGCAGCCTTGAAAGTGCATTCAATACCCCAATGTCAATCAATGGCCCGCTGTGCCACTCGTCCCGTTACATTCCCATTACATCACCGAGCGATTCTTTCGCCCTTCAAGTTGCCGTAACAGGACTCTTTTTTCAACGAACCAGCCGCAAAAAAGTTTCCCCGAAGTATCGCGCATTCTTATTGACACATCGCACTCGCCGCCTCATACTGTAGTCGAACAAAAGCCTAGCGTCCGACAGCAGGTACCACTAAACACGAATTGAAAATGCTGTTGTTCGTCTGAGGTAGCACCGTGCGGGCCGGTAGCCCTTGGGAGTCTTTCTCTCTTGGGTCCTTGCTGGCTCCTATGTTGGTGCCATTCATGGATGGCCAGAACGCAACCGGAGTGGTGGTTTATTGTGTATTTTCCTTCAACAGTGCGTTTTAATAGAGAGGCACTAGCCAAGTGCTTGGTGCTCCTATCTGTTAGCGTAGCGGTCTTCATGGCGTTGCCCACCGTGTTGACAACGGGAACCGTGCATGCACAGGGGTGCGGCACCTGCACTCAGGGACCAGGCCAATGTCAACACGGCGGCACAGGCGAGATCGTCCTGGTCTGTCCGCGGTGCACAAATACTCTTGACTCCTCGTGCTGTAATGACCCTGGCTATACGCAAGATTCATCTGGCACCTGCACTGGTGCCAGCTACCAGTGCAGCTACTACGACATCCCTGACGAAATTTTTGTGGACAACTATTGGTTGTGCAGTAATCGAGACCCTGCGTAACGGTCCGGTATTTCGACCAAGCTCTCCCGTGCTGGATCGTCCCAGAATGTGATTTGGGGGCGCTGCATGCGCATCCACAGCTGGGTGGCTAACATCGGCCGCAATTCGGGCCGCCAACCTCTGCCAACGCGACTACATTTTTCTTCCTTGCCGCATCTCCAACCTAGGAGTGGCTGCCAGTGATGAAGACAGTGGGCATTTTCTAGAACGACAAACAACACGATATGATTGCACGTTTCCCTGCCCGAATCCGCTTCCCTCGCCTCGTCGCACTCGCTCTGACCATCACGGGATGCTATATTCTATCGGGAACACAACCGCCCCAATGCCCAATTGACGTTCATCTGGACAGCGGCCAAGCCGAAAAACTGGCTGATAGCCACACGGCAAATATATCTGCATTTCTAGTAACCAACACATCCACCTCTGCGATTCTTGGGTTTGTTGTGCGCCTCGATCTGGTTGACACACATACCAAGGAACATCTCTCGCGGCAGATTGTAGCCGCCTTGAGGGCAAGCCCTGATGGTAAGCCCAAGCCTTTGCAGCCGGGCGACTCCATACACCTCGGGCACCATCCCATACCCGCAACGCCTTCCGGCTCGGCCAAAGCGAGTTATCAACCAGTAGTTGACCTTGTAGTTTACGCTGACGGATCCCTTTGGGGACCTCGCTCTCTCAAGGAAAGTACCAAGTTTCTCGCAAAATTTCCCCCAGAGTTCCTGCATAAGTAGAGTGTTGTGCGGACAACTTCTGTTGCGGGGATTTGTAAGTCTTGCGACGGTGCATAAAGAATAATAATCATTTATGTTTAAGCGTTTGTACTGGCCGATTCTTGCATGCTTCGTTATAGCGTCAGCAACACTCAACCTTTTTCAAATGAGAAGAATCGCCGTCCTCAATGACCAGGTGCGGCGCGCAGGAGTTCGCTCCGGAGATACTGTTCCTGTCGGCCTTCAAGTGCGCCCCATCACGCTGACGCCTCCGGACGGCGCGCAAGTTGTGGTGGAGTTTTCCCATACTGGGGGAGAGACACTGTTGTACGTATTTCGCCCCGGCTGTTCCTGGTGTGTCAAAAACGCCGATAGTATACGAGAGTTGGCCATGCGATTGCGCCGATCCCATCGCATAATCGGCGTGTCGTTGTCAGGGGCTGGTTTGAGCGAGTACATGCGCGAGCATGATCAGGGTTTCGACCTATACGGCATCGCCTCACAGGACACGATCGAAGAACTGAACCTAGGGACTACCCCACAAGTGATAGTAATTGGCAAGGATGCCTTGGTGGAGAGATCTTGGTCCGGCGCCTTCATCGGTGCGGTCAAATATGACATTGAGGGGTTCTTTGGAGTGAAGCTGCGGGCAAACCTAGCGGGGGAGTAGGAATCGAGCCATGTTTGCCATTGCTGTCAACGGTAAAGGACGAAGTTGCCGTACTGCCAGAGGCCGCGTTACGGCATTGCTGCCGCTGCGACGTCGTGCTAGTCAAGGGTTGTGATTTACGCACCGCGTTAATGCTAAACGGTGGACGGCGTGCGTATCGCGGGTCGGCATGCCGCTAAAGGAGGCTTACGATAAAGATGATCGAGCGCGTTGTCGTCACTTGTTGCTCGATAGCGATTTATACGTGCCTGAGCGCGTCAGCGGTTGAGATGGATGGTCAGAAGCCCGCTGAGACCGCGAATTCTAGCGAGCTCGGGGCGATCGACGGCATAATCTTAGACCTGCATGGGGCGCCCCTTCGGAAGGCTATAGTTACTCTGGCACCCTCTCAGGACGAGAGGACACAGCAAAATCGCTCATACTCCTCCGTGAGCGATAGCGAGGGGCATTTTTCCCTGGAGTCCGTCGAGCCGGGCACCTACCGTCTGTGGGCAGAACGATCGGGCTTTCTGCGGCAGAATTATGGAGGCCACGGACCGGAGGATTGGGGGACCGGGGTCAAACTCGCGCCCGGACAACGGCTGAGCGGCGTGGTTCTCCAAATGACCCCTGCGGCGACCCTCACGGGCCGAGTTGTTGACGAAGACGACGACCCGGTCGGAGATGTCGACGCGGTCGCATTCCGCTATAGCTATGCACTTGGGGTACGGCGCGCGCAAGTCGTTGCTCTCGGGCAAACGGACTCTGCCGGGGAGTTCAAAGTAATCGGCATCGCTCCCGGGCGGTATTACGTCGTGGCTGTTCCGCTCCACGTTGGTACGGTTGCTCAGATTTTCTCGCCTCAGAATGCGGATAAGGCGGAATACTCCTATACGGCAACCTACTATCCCAACGTCACGGATGCCGCGGGAGCTCAACAGATTACTGTGTTGCCAGGCGGAAGCCAATCGATCGGCGATCTCAAATTGCGCAGAACGAGAGTCTTTCATGTGCGCGGACAGGTACGTGACGACGCCCATATGCGCAAGGGACACATCGTCATCCGGGCAGCCCCCGCGGACAGCCGTTGGGCAGTGGGCTTAACCAATATGCCCTCCGCTGAAATAGCACTGCAGGACGGATCGTTTGACATTCTTGGCGTGCCCCCTGGCTCATGTACGCTGATGGTTACGGCGGCAGTAGGACAACTCAGGATCCTTGGACGCCAGGATGTCGAGGTCAGGGAAGGGGATGTCAATAAGCTGACGGTTGACCTCACACCCGGAGTTGAGGTTGCCGGCACCATCGCCTACGCCGACCCCGAGCCGAATTCCGGATCGACAAGTAAGAAAGAACGGCCGGGCCCCATCGTTAGCCTCTCGCCCACCGATCCTGTCCTTTTGTCGTCTCCCGGCAAACGCATTATGGACGGCTCATTTAAGTTCCCCGACGTGAGTCCCGCTCGATACAGGGTGCGAGTGACCGACACACCGGAAGATGAGTACCTTCAGGGCATCAAGTCGAGCGGCGGTGAGGACCTTATCGCAAATGATCTCGACTTATCGTCAGGGGGGGTAAGCCAGAATCTTATTCTGACGTTCAAGCGGGCGCCCGCGAGCATTGATGGCACAGTTCAGGACGCGGACGGCAACCATCTGGCGGACATCGCGATCAGTCTGGCGCCGCGCCCGCTCGATCTCCACCAAACACACCGCTACCGCAGGGTATTCTCGAACAAAGACGGGCACTTCACCTTCGCCGGTCTTGCGCCCGGCGACTATTGCGTTTATGTCTGGGACCGGCTTGGGGACGGTGAGGAGTTCGACTCCGCGTTACTCGAACAATCAGCCGGGAGTTGCCAGCACGTTCGGATCGAAGAGAACGAGAAGAAGAGCCTCGACCTGACTTTTCGGCAACGGACAGACTGATTTCGGCGGGAAGAAACTAGACCGCCGGGAAATTGGTTCCCGTATGGTCCGGAGACTCGATCTGCTTGAAGTAGCGATGGATCGTTACCGCAGGCCTCAAGGCTCGCGATAATGATCTAACGACATGGCGAAAGTCCTGGATCCATTCCGGTTCTTGCTGATCGCCGTCGCCGGATGGATGAATCAGCGCCAAGTGCGCATGATCGAGTACCTCCGAGAGAAGAATCTTGTCCTGCGCGAGCAACTCGGCGACAAGCGGCTACGGCTCAACGATGATCCCAGCTTCCTTGCAGGCCAAAGCAATCGTCTTGCCCTGGCTCATGAGCACTTCAATCTGCCGCAACTTCGCGACAATCTGCTCTGGCGTGAACGCCTTCTTGGGCATTTCCCCGGTTCCTTTCTGTCTCCAGTCTCTCCGTTCGACTGGTACAGAAAACACCGGTCAGGTCAATTTATGATTGCCGCTGTGGCCACCGCAGGCATGCTCATTACTTTTCCTTCAGCAAGGGTAGTGTGACTACAAACTCAGCCCATCCTAGAGCGCCCCTCGCCTGCGCTTCAACAGCCCCACCTAACTCTGTCACTGCGTCCTTCACAATCGTTAGGCCGAGACCAGTGCCACCGGGAGTCGTGGACTGTCCCGGAAGCCAAATGTCTTCTAATGGCAACCCATCAATCCCTGGCCCATTGTCTCGAACCTTCAGAAGGAGTTCGTCACCGTTCTGTTCGGTGCGTATACCCGATATCCAGGATTGTGAGTTCCTCTTCGCGAGAATTGCTCGCCGGCGCGCGATGCAACACCTGACTTCCACAGCTTGAAATGCAGCCGTCCCCATTCGTTGCCTAGAGGTGGGGCTTGATCGAGTTTTCGGACCATACGAGGTGACCTGCTTCGCCGTGGCTTTCAACAAAACGTCTTGTAGTTTCGTCATCCGCTCCACTTCTCGGGCGGGGATCGGTTGGCTCGGTTCCACCTCGCCAGCCTCACCCATCCCGCGGCTGCAGCGGACAGATGACGTGCTAATTCCAGCGGACAGATGACGTGCTAACGATGCAGGAGCTGATCATGGTATTGACGCCCGCCTCCGGACATGAGACAATTGTGTCCTCTTAGCATGAATCTTATGCTGTGGCGACGCTATGTCGGACCTGCATTGAATGTACTTCTGTGGTGCTTGGCGCTCGCTGTCCTGGTCCAAAATGTCGTGCTTCTTCGCCAAAACCGGCAGCTTCGGACGCTTGTTCGTTACCCCGAGATCGAAGTGGGCACCAAGCTGCATGGTCTGTCCGCGGCCGCCCTTGACGGAACGCGGGCTTCGATTCCGTTCCCGCTGCGACCCGGTGGCCGACTTCTGGTCGTAACACTGTCGCCAGGATGCCCAATTTGCCAAGCTAACAAGGATAGTTTCGTGCGGCTGACAGCCGTTCTAAGGAGTCAAATGGGCTGGCGCGTGGTCTGGATCAGCCGCGATTCCATTCAGTCGACACGAGCGTATTGTGAACAGAACGGGTTGGTTCTGTCAGACGTGTATGCCGACCCGACCTACGATACGTACAATCAGCTGGGTCTCAAGAGCGTGCCGTATGTCATAGCTATTCGCGCCGACGGCTCTGTTGAAAGGGTCTGGCGCGGTCGGATTGATACCGCCCAGCAGGCAAGCATGTCTGCTTACTTTAGGACAGCTGTCGACGACCCGTCGCGGCTCTTCCCCTGAAGCATAGCTCCATCGGCCTGATCGTCGGCGACGGGGAACGCGCTCTATTTGGAGAGCGCGCAGTACTAAAGGAAAGGAGCAATGGGATGGTCAATCAAAGAGCAATGTTCGTCAAAGTCGCGAAGTTCGGTCTCGCGATCGCCTTGCTCGCCGCACTCGCCTGGAGCGGGCAGACGATAGCGCCGCTAACTCCCAACGCGAAGTGTGCAGGCAGTAATTGTACCGGCAGTTGCAGTTGCAGCAATTGTCCGGCTGGCTGGAATTGCTGTTGTTCCCAAGTCGTAACCTGTGATTGTTCTTGCGTCAGTTCCCAATGCAGCTGGTCAACTAATTAGTAATGGTCAATGCGTTTGCGTCAACGGCGCCTGCAAATGAATGGGCGTGGGCGATGAGACGAACACTTGGACGCCGCCGCTTGGCCTGAGGGGACGAAGGCGCGTGAGCGCGCCGCGAACCCATTGCAGAGCGGTCGCTGTGGCAAAGTATAAGCTTCGCGAGAGGGGAGTTTCCCGTGCATCAGACTGTTACGCCGGTGGTCTGCTGCGGTGGCTTTCGCTGACTCGTATGCACATTGCTTTGGTGTGTCTGCTTGCCGCCGGTATTCGCGTCATCGCCGCGGATGTGCGTGGCATTGTAGTGGACAGCCAGTCGGGCGCGGGGATCGCAGCGGTGACCGTGCGTCTGACGATGGCCGGCGAGTTGGTCGCGGAAACCTTCACCGACGAGGACGGGACGTTCGTGTTTGAGGGAGTCGTCCGCGGCCGGTACCGCGCTGTTGCGGAAAAGGATGGCTATGTGGATGTTCTGTCTCCCGCGGAAACCGCTCGAGGCGTTGTTTTTGATTCCGGCGGCCCGCCGATTCGATTGAACCTTACGCGGACTGGTGCGATGTCCGGCCTGGTGTACGGGTCACTCGGTCAACCGCTGTCGGGCCGAAAGGTGATTGCGGTGGCGCGGCGTGTCAGCGGCGGAACGGCCAGTCTGATCCAGCAGGGCGCGGCGGCCTTTACCGATGACCGCGGCGCTTACCGGCTCTACGGTTTGCCGCCAGGGCGTTACACGGTTGCGGTGATTCCCGAAGGGGAACAGATCGGCAGCGCATCCTTTTCGCAGGTCTACTATCCGGGAGCGTCCGATGGAGGCCAGGCGGAGTTTTTCGCTCTCAAACCGGGCGAACAGCGGCAGCACCTCGATCTTCCACTGACGGCGCCGGCCGCGGGTTCCATAGTGACTGGAATCGTGACCGGAATTCCGGCCAAATGGGAGCGGCCCAATATAGTGATTTCCCTGTTTGCGGACACCGGCTGGCTCATTCAAACGGTCGTCGCAGATGCCGAGGGACGATATTCGTTCCATGACGTTCCGCCCGGTGCGTACCACCTCGTGGCGTGGGGCCCAATCTTCGGATGGGGAGGAGACGAGGGACCGTTAGCGAGCCCGAGGGGACGGCAGGGGTCACGGCAGATCACGCTGGGTCCCTCCGAGTTGACCGGAGTGGAAATCGAACTGCGCGAACTTGCGACCGTGGAGGCGCGGGTCGAACCTGAAGGCTCAAGCGGCAAGACTCCCGGCTGTTCTGCGGCCGAGCTGTTCCTGCGCCCGGTCGATCCGATGCCGCATGCATCGGCGCTGCGCGCCAACATAGTTGCCGGCACGGCTACGATCCCGGACGTGCCCGCGGGCCGTTTTCGATTGGGTGTGCGAGGTTTTGAGGAAGGGTGTTATCTGCGGGCAGTGCGGCAACGCGGCCGGAAACTCGACGACTTGATGATCGAAGTGAACGAAGACACCCGGCTCGGTTTGATCCTAACTTCCGGCACCGGAGCCGTATTCGGAACGGTGGTTGGGGCCGAGGACAAGCCGGCCCCGGCCGGAACAGCGGTCATCCTTGTAGCCGAGTTGGGCGGCTTCGTGGAAGAGGACGCTCGAACCGCGTCAACTGCTGCGGACGGCAGCTTTCGCATCGATCGGATCCCGCCGGGTTCCTACAGAATCCTGGCGGTCGGCAGCGTGGTTTCTAAAGACTATCTGGATCCCGAGTTTTGGAACGAGCATGCCGGGACGCGCGCCTCCGTAGAACAGGGAAGCTCGGTCGAAGTCCAATTGAGGGTCGACAAATGAGAACGCTCACGAAGATCTTGTTATTGGGATTGCCAGTCGCGCTGGGCCTGGTCTCCGCAGGCGATCCGCCGCAGTGGAGCGTCGAAGTCCGCGTCACCCGCGACACCGCGCTTGTCGAGAATGCAACCATCACGGCGCAAGGGCCCACGCGGGTCGGCCCGGTTACGACCGACGCAGAAGGGCGATGCGTCCTGAAGGGCGCAGTTCCAGGACGCTACGTGATCTCGATAGAGAAGGACGGCCTGAGCGCGCCGAGGCCGAAAACCGTCTCCTTGTCCGCCGGCGCTCAGCTTGGGCCAATGTCTTTCGAAATGCACAAGCCAGCCGTCCTGACCGGCCGCGTCGTGGACGCAGCCGGGAACCCGATTGGAGGGGCCTGGGTGGCTGCGTTTGTAAAAAGCTATCGCGCGGGACGGCTCGTGATTTTATTCAAAGGGCAGGCCGAAACCAACGATCTGGGCGAATATCGGATCGCGGAGTTCGGAGGGGGACGTTACTATCTGAACGTCACGCCACGGCCTCTCAAACCGGAGAAGCGCACGCTCATTGACGCATCTCGTCGCGTTGTTGTTCGCAAGCCGCCAGCCCTGCTGCGCCTCGGGTTTTATCCTAATTCCGAATCCATCGATGGCGCCGCGCCGATCCTGCTGCAGACGGGCACCGAGCTTACGGGGCTGGACATTACCGTCGGCACGGCGGAATCGGTATGCCTGTTTGGCGCGGCGGTACCGCCCCCCGAGCCGTTCGCAACGCAGACATTTCTGTTTATGCTTGGGCACGTCGGAAATCAATCCCCATTTGTGGCCAAGGGCTCCGTCCCGCCGGGTGAGGAGTTTCAGGTGTGCGGCTTGCCTCCCGGCCAATATATTCTTCTCGCAACTGCCTTGGATCAACGCACGAACAAGATCGCGGGATTCTACCGGACGGAGGTAGCGATTGGAAAGCGGGACGTCGACCTCGGGTCGTTGCCTCTCTCGCCCGGCCTATCGCTCCACGGCAAGGTGACGGTGGAAGATGCCATTCGGGAGAATGCTCTCCCGGCTCGTCTCTCCGTAGAGCTGCTGCGCCGCGGCCGGCCTATTCTGTACGGCGAAAACCTGCGAACTGAGCTGCTGCCTTCCGGGGAGTTTCTCATGGGAGGTGTGCTCGCGGACGACTATAGGTTCGTAGTCGACGGCCTGCCAACCGGATACTATATGCAGACGGCAGTGCAGGATACTCGCGATGTAAAACACAGTCCGGTGCGCGCCGATGGGGGCCCCCTGTCGATCTCGCTTCGCTCCGACGGAGGCGTCATCCGGGGCCAGACGGTAGACAAGACCAACGCAGGCTTGCCGGGCGCTATGGTGATCCTGGTTCCCAAGGCTATTTCCGACGAGGTCCAGGTTCGCACGCAGGAATCCGATCAGAACGGTGAATTCGAGTTCTCTTCAAGCATTGAGCCCGGCGATTATCGAGTGGCCGCCTTCACGGGCCTGTTCGAAGGGGAAGAGCAGGATCCTGAATTTATCCGCGCCCATCTCTCCTCGGCAATGGAGGTGAGCCTGGTACCGAAGGGATCCAGACAGGTCACGCTTACGGTTCAAATTGTCCGTTAGCGCATTGGCCGAATTGTTACCAAGGCCCTGATTTCCCGAGAGTAGTGCCATCGCATTGGGAAGCCACCGGAGCCCGCTTGGCCAAACAACTAGTCCCCGTTTGGCCAAAAAACTAATCCGGCGGCACATCAGCTGTGGCTCAACGACGACGTGGTCCGCTTTCATCGGCCCTTCTCATATGACTCCTTCCACGATGCCTGACCAGAACAGAAACTGGCATGTCAATGGCGAGCCGCCGTAGAGCAGGATGACCTCAAGTCTTCCCGACGCCAGCCACCACCAAACGGATTGCCCCGGGCCGCCCATCTTCACTTAGCACGTTGTCCAGGAAGATCGGTGCGCACACCATGCGCCCGAACCGAAATCGGTCGAGCTTGTGATGCCGCCGAATCCTCAGTTCATCGCCTCCTCGGCCGCATCCCATCCACATCAACCAAGTGAATCCGACCGCAATGTGAACGGCGTTGTGCCACAGCACTGCCCACAGCGGCAACAAGATGCGCCACCAGGACCATAGCAAGGCCAGCGTCAGCTTCACACCGGCAACCATCAACGGCAGGCAAAGCAATCCTGCCAGGTAGAACCCGGTCCACTGTAGCCCTCCTCTTTTCACTACGCTGCCTCGCGGCGATAGTATTTGAGAAGCCCGCCGAGCCGCTCTTCACAGCGTACGCTCCTCTGACGATCGCTCCGATTAGGAGTCCGCCCGGGGAACAGCAGCTTGTTCTCTTTCCCTTGGTGATTCCTTTCGGCATGGTAGTGTTCCGTGTACTCGGTGAGTGCCCGGTGTAGCGCCACTTCGCCGAACAAGATCAACTTGGACAGGCACTCCTGCTTCACCGAGCGTACCCAGCGTTCCGCAAACGCTTTCAAGTTCGGGCTCTGCGGCGGCAGCACTATCCTATCCTGCGTCAAGCTCCCCCATCTACTCTCCTGAGAACCTAGGCCAATTCCGTCGATTCGTCCCGCTCTGAGCGACTGGCTGTGTCTCCACCTCAGGATTTAGGGGGGCGTTTGCTGCTGCTGTAAGGATTTCACGTCAGTAGGTTGGCTATCAGTGCCACAGTCAAGTCTCCGGGTGGGTACGCTGCTGACCTGCTCCCCGTAATCTCTACCAGGGATAATTGAGAAGCTCCGGAAACGGAAAGGAGCTTCAGAATGAAGAAAAGCCGGTACACCGAGGAGAAGGTCATCGGTGTGTTGAAGCAGATGGAGGCAGGCCGCAAGGTGGCGGACCTGGCTCGCGAGCTGGGTGTGAGCGAGGCGACGCTGTACACCTGGAAGAGCAAGTACGGCGGGCTGGAGGTGAGCGAGGCACCCGGCGGCTGCGCGAGTTGGAGCGCGAGAATGCGGAGCTGAAGAAGCTGGTCGCCGACCTCAGCCTGGACAAAGAGGCGCTGAAGACGGTGATCCGAAAAAACGGCTGGAGCTTGTAGGCCGACGGCGGCCCCCGTTCAGGACGGATGTGGCGCTCGTGATAGCCGAGCACGGTTTGAGCGAGCGCCGCGCCTGCAAGCTCATCGCAGTGGACCGCAGCAGTTACCGCTACGAGCCGCGACCGGATGGCGACGGACTCGTGCGCGCCGAGTTGATCGCGCTGGCCCGGCGCAAGCCGCGCTTCGGCTACCGGCGGCTGGGCGTGCTGCTGGCGCGGCGCGGATTCCCGCTCAATCCCAAGAAGCTGTATCGGCTGTACCGCGAGGAGCACTTGGCCGTGCGGCGGCTGAAGCGCAAGCGGCTGCGGCGCGACACGGCGCCGCTGGCGGAGTTGACGCAAGCCAATCAGGAGTGGTCGATGGACTTCGTGATCGACGGCTTGGAGACCGGGCGCGGCGTGCGGTCGCTGACCATCATCGACAGCTACACGCGCGAGTGCCTGGCGATCGAGACCGACAGCTGCCTGTCGAGCCGCCGCGTGACCCGCACGCTGGACTGGATCATCGCGCAGCGCGGCAAGCCACGGGCGATCCGCTCGGACAATGGGCCCGAGTTCACCTCGCGCCACTACTTGGGCTGGTGCGAAGACAACACCATCGAGCCGCTGCATATTCAGCCGGGGCGGCCGATGCAGAACGGCTACATCGAGAGCTTCAACGGCCGGCTGCGCGACGAGTGCCTCAACGCCACCTCGTTCGCGACGCTGGCCGATGCGAAACGGAAGATCGAGGCGTGGCGCATGGACTACAACGTCGAGCGTCCGCACAGCAGCTTGGGCTATCTCACGCCTGCCGAGTTCGCGGCGCGGGCCGCTCCTTCGCCGCCGGCATGATCGGTGGGGCCGGTGCTCAGGCGGTCAAGGCTCAAGATAAACTCGCTGCGCTCGGCCTGGACCGCCCTCCGCGCCGGCCCCGGACAGCCTCATATGGCGGCGAAGGAGCAGATCGAAGTGCTAAGTTGGTTGGTCGAGTTTCTCAGTTACGAGTGGTAGGAAGACCGGGGGCAGGTCAGACGAACTCCACGCTCTTGCTAACTGCAGTCACAAAGACCTCTTCATTGTTGACGAGGTCGAACTGATCTTCCTTAACGTGAGTCGGCTGGAGCAGGCATTCCATCCCGTCCAACAGATCGTCGCTCGATTTGCCCCAAGCCAAGTAGACTCGATACTGCTTCGGCTTCACCGTGATCTTCTTCGCCTTCATGTTCATCCCCCAATTGTCGGCGACGCGCCGCCATATGTGAAGAAGCCGAACGAGTTCGCTCTTGGCAAGCGCGATGCAGCAGCCTCTAAAGCCTCCAGGGCAGGGCGCCATCGGACCGGAACGCATCCGGTCCAAAACGCGAGGTGCGGTGAAATAGGTTTCGATCACATTCCTCTCCTGCCGGCCCGGTTGGCCGACAGGAAAGGGTCTCAGGATAATGCAGAGTGCTGCAAGCGTCGAAGAAGCACTGGCGTTATCCGAAAACGTGCCGATCTCGCTTACTCTGGGTTATCCGGTACTCGGCATTACTCCTCTAACCCTCGGAGAGGGGTTAGAGGAGGGTTGAGAATGGGGAGCCACCGCCCAAAAAGCTAACCTCAGCCCGCCGCTTTCGTTGACTCCATCCCCCATCGCCGCCACATTCGTATCCCAAACATTCCGCAGTATTTGCGTTCAAACCCATTTCTCCAGTTCGCAATGCTGCCGACCGGGGTGCGCTCTGAACCATGCTGGTTCGGAGCGTAGGCCTCTCTCAACCACTCGAATTCTCCGGTTTCTCCGTTGACGCCTCCGCTGAAGTTGACAGCCCTGTTGAGAAAGGGGGCCCAGATTCGCACATTTTCGAACTCGGCCTCGCTTGGTCTATCATTAAGAACGAATGGGCGTCGATGAATTAGTACTGAACGAAGTCGTCCGCCGCGTGCTGGCCGTGGCGAAGCCGGACAGGATCATTCTGTTCGGGTCGGCCGCGACGGGCCAGATGACGAAGGACAGTGACATTGACCTCCTAATCGTCGAGCCGACTGCGGAGAACCGACATGAGGAGAGCGTTGCGATCACCGACGCGATCGGCGATGTCCGCTTCCCGGTTGACGTCAAGATCATATCCTCGGAACGGTTCGAGGCAACGAAGAACATCATTGGCGGTATCGCGTACCCGGCTCACAAGTACGGCAGGATCCTCTATGAGGCCCCTGAGACAGAGATCCGGCTGCTGGTGGTCGAGTGGGTCAAGAAGGCGGATTTAGATTTCAAGACTGCCGTCCGCCTCAGCGCTGAAAGCGAGTTTCGGGACATTGTCGGGTTTCATGCTCAGCAGGCCGCGGAGAAGTACCTGAAGGCGCTCCTTACCCGGCACCAGATCGAATTCCCGAAGACCCACGTCATCCGGCACCTGCTCATTCTGCTGCAGCCGGTTGATCCAGTGATGGTCGAGGCCCTTGATGATGCGAATTGGCTGAGTCCCTTCGGCGCCGAGATCCGCTATCCCGGCGATCGGGCTGAGGCACTGCCAGGCGAAGAGGTGAGGGCTCGTCAGCTCGCGCAGAAGGTGCGCGATGCGGTGATGGATGTGCTTGATCCCTACCTCATCGGAGGTTGAATTGCCCCGTGATCCTCCCGCGGCGCACTCTCGAAGGCCGATTCGATGCGCCATCTACACCCGCCAATCGGTGCATTCATCCGATGATCTCTCGTCGTGCCAGGTCCAGCACGATGCATGTCGTCTGTATGCCGAGTCCCAAATCGCTCACGGATGGACGCTGATCCCAGAGCGATTCGACGATGACGGTTACTCCGGAGCCACTCTCGAACGCCCGGCCCTCGATCGTCTTCTTGACCTCGTCCGGAAGGGACAGGTTGACCAAGTCATCGTGCATCGTCTTGACCGACTCTCGCGTAGCGTGCGCGGGTGCGCCGCCCTCCTGAACGAGTTTCGCCAGTTGGAAATCAGTCTGGTCATTGTTACCGCGACGGAACTCGGGCACTCAGCCCAGGACGTATTCGTGCTGAACATTCTGGCGTCGTTCGCGGAGTTTGAGCGCGAGATGATTGCGACCCGCATCGCCGAATCTCGCGAACGGCTGAAAGCGCGCCACCTGCGATTTGCCGGCGGAGTGCCGTTTGGGTACGATGCTGACCGGCGCTCGAAGCAACTGGTGCCGAACGAGGAGGAGTCGGCGGTCGTCAAGTGGATGTTCTCTGAGGGTGCGGCCGGTAAGAAGCCCGCTGACATCGCCGAGGCGGCAAACGGCCTCGGTTACCGGACCAAAGTATCTGCAGCACTGCGCACGGGGAACAAGCGCGGCGGTAGCCTCTGGACAGCGCGACAGGTGGTGGCGACGCTACGGAATCCAGTCCACATCGGGATGCTGCAAGACGGTGATAGCGCGCGGCTCGGTTGCCATGAGGGCATCATAGGCGATGCGGTGTTCGCCACAGTGGGCGAGATGCTCGACGGCAGGCGAACCCGAAGGTCGGGAGCGTTCGTCTATGGGCCGATTTGGCCGCTGAAGGGGAGAATTACGTGCGGCACCTGCGGCAGGCCGTTGATGCCGCACAGTACCCGTCGCGGCAACAAGGTCTATCGCTATTACCGGTGCCGGTCAACGGCAGGCGGCCGGCCGCCGTGCGGGTACCAAATCGCTGCGGGGACAATTGAGTCGGCGGTGGCCAACGTGCTGCCTCGCGCGCACCGCGATGAGCTCGATAGCCATCGGATTCGGACACACGTGGAATCCGTGCTGTACGACAACGAGACGTGGACCGTGACTGTCCGTCTGGTGCCGGAGGACGATAAATCGGTTGTAGTTCAGCTTGGGCCCCCAACGAAGTTTTCGAACTCTGGCCCGAAATGCTGATAAATCACGAGAGTTTTCCTTGTGTTTTCAGTTAGTTGCAATTTTCTGAGAATCGCAGTTTGTCAGGTGGGAAATGAGCCAAGCTGTCCGCGTACCAAATTCCACGCCCATTATCTTGACGGCAGCGCGGATGGCCCGGTGCGCCCGTATCCGCCACATTCCGCACGTTTTTGCACGCCGGGCGGTCTCTCCAGTTGGAAAGGAGACGGCGCGGGGGTGCAAGCTCAACCCCAGGGTTGAGGCCGAACCCCACGTTTTCGAGTACCAATTCTCCAGTTTCTCCGGTTGACAGGAAGCGTTTGTTGATAGGACGGTTGGTCGCGCCACCCCACGCTACACGTCCAACCAGCACCTGCCAACGGCTGAGTCACGATTTGGGACGCCGCAGAGAAAAGTGCCCATATCGAGATTTGGCACGGTGTATGCGAGCCTGACAACGCTGCTCCCTGACAACGCTGCTCAAGGAGGACTCCGGCCGTTCGAACCTCGGCTGCGCCCAGCTCCGCCGCGCCAACATTACGTGGAGGCAAGAGGTCGGCGGCAGCAGCCGCGAGGATTCGTAGATCGCCGGCTACATCATACGAAGTTCACCGAGAGGTACACCATCGTCCAGATGCGGCGGCAGGAGAAGTTGACGCGCCGGATTCAGGACAAACAGGCGAAGGCCGCGACAAGAGCCAAGGACCTGAAGGTCGTGGAGATCAATAAGGAGGCGGCGGCCTAGTAAGCGGCGTAGACCGCCTGCCGCGCCCGCAGTCGTCTCCGTCCTCTGTTGTGGACCTCCCAGCCCTGTATCCGCACAGCGAGCGTTTGGCGCATGCGTCGCATAGCAGCTAAACTGATTGATTACAAATGGAATTTGGAGCGCTTCTCAGCGCCTGGTTGGAAATCGGAAAGCATGTTACCTGAGTCCGCGACACGAAAGGAGATCATCGACCTCCGTCTCAACGAGGCGGGGTGGAACGTGGCTGATCGGACGCAGGTGATCGAAGAGTTCTTCGTGCCGCCCTGCAACGAGGAGGGGAGTGCGGCAAGTCCTTTCGCGCCCGAGACGCCAAACACGTCTGGCACCCGAGGACTTAGCGACTACGTTCTCCTGGGCAAGAACGGCAAGGCGCTGGCGGTCGTCGAAGCCAAGCAAGCTTCCAAGGACGCTGAACTCGGACGCGAGCAGGCCAAGCAATACTGCCACAACATCCAGGCGCGGCATAACGGCGAACTACCCTTCTGCTTCTACACGAACGGCCACGAAATTTTCTATTGGAACCTTGGCGAAGCCCCTCCACAAAGGGTCCATGGGTTCCCCACGAGGCAGGACCTCGAACGGCTGCTCTACATTCGGAAGCACAAGCGGCCCCTCGGAGCGCGCATAATCTCCCCACTTTCTCCACTCTTCTCCTCGTTCTCCACTCTAGTGTCTTAGGTAGCAAGAGTTCGCAGAGGAGAACTGAACCTATGGCCGCACTCGATCGATTCACTCAACTTTCGGCTTCGCGGCAGGCTTTGGTGCGGCTATTTCAATCGGTGAAGGTCATCGACGGCTTCATCACAGAGGACAAGATCCGGAAGGAGTACGAGAGCGCCGAGTCGGAGGGCGACCTGACATCCTTCAAGCGCTACTTCCTCAACATCTGGGACCAGAAGGAAAACCGGGCCCTCGAGATCGCAAAATGGGACGCGAGCGCCGGCGAGTGGGCGACGCCCGGTTTGCTGCCGAAACTGCCGGAGGACAAGGTCCGGACGCTGCCACACGAGTTCATGGCGCGCTTCTTCCAGCGCACGTGCTGGGCCGGCGTGGACTTGTCGATGACGACGGATCTCACATCCGTGGTGTTCCTGTTCCCGGGCGACGACGACTCCTACGACGTGCTGCCGTTCTTCTGGGTGCCGGAGGCGCGCGTCCGCAAGCTCGAACTGAAACTGGGCGTGCCGCTCGCGCAGTGGATCCGCGACGGGTACCTGGAGGCCACGCCGGGTGAGGTGATCGACTATCGCTTCGTGCAAGACCGGCTGGAGTGGGGCGATCAGATGTTCGATCTGCAGGAGATCTGCTGGGACCCGTGGAACTCGCGCCAGGTCTCCGTTGCGATGGTCGACAGCGGCTTCAAGTGCTTCGAAGTGCGTCAGGGCTACCAGTCGCTGTCCGAGCCATCGAAGAAGATCCTGGCTGCCGTCGCCCGCGGCAAACTACACCACGGCGCCCACCCGGTGCTGCGCTGGAACGCGAGTTGCCTCGCGACCGTGGAGCGGAATGACAACCTGATGTTCGCCAAGCCGGAGCGCGAGAAGAGCACGAGCCGCATTGACGGCATCTCAGCCATCACGAACGCGATGGCGCGCGCCATGCTTGGCGAGCAGAACGTGTACAGCGGCGTTGTAAGGAGCGTGGGCTGATGTTTTCAGGAACGCCATGGCGCGCGCCATGATGGCTCCTGAAGAAGAACAGCGGGCCAAGACCGAGGTCTGGTGAGACTGACATCCTGCGGCGCGGGCTGGCAATCTTGCGGCGTGCGAAGATTCAAACCGTGCTATCCGCGAAGGGGCCAGCCACATCAAAGAGACTTGGGATTCAAATGGGAATGAAGTCTCCTTTCTCTGCCGCTATGGCGCGCTTTGGCCGTCGCGTTGGCGCGGATGATTGCTGGGGGTCCCCCAACTCATGATCTCATCGTCGCGCATCTTCATTGGCTTGAAATTGTGATACCACCCGCCCTCCGACAGAGTGTCCGGAAAGTCGTGAATCAACATGCCGGGCTGATTGATCTCCAACTGCTTCGCGATCGTGGCATCTGGCCGGGCGATGAACGACCCCCAGTGGGAATAGGGCTGCGATGAGTTGTTGCACACGGCCCACATACGATTGTCGGCGCAGCGGGTCGGAACCTCACGGACGTTGAGCGTATCCAGGCAGTTCTTGCCTTTGTGTCTGGCGTTATGCATGGAGTGGATCATCACCGTTACGCCCATCTCCCGGTAGGCAATGTAAAGCTGCGGCCAGCAGATGTCGTAGCAAATCGCCAGGCCGATCTTCACGCCTCGGATGTCGCGTGTCACCAGGCGGTTGCCGGCCGAGTAGTACTTCTGGTCGCCTTCGGTGCAAAAGCACTTGTCGTAGCGGTCCAAGATCTCGCCTGACGGGGCGATGAGATAGAGGCAATTGGTCGGCTTTGTGTTCTCGTCCAGGAAATGGGTCGATCCAAGGACCAACCACATCTTCAGGTCTTTGGCCAACGCCCGCAGTTCGGCGGTCTCGTTGCGCAGCGCGTCCCAGTCATATTTCTCGAACGTCGCGAAGTCGACCCCGACGTATCCCGACAAGCTGGCTTCCGACGTATGTAGCAGGTGCGCGCCCTCTGTTGCCGCCTGGTGCATGAAGTTCCGGATATAGTTCGCATTGTCCGCAGAGTTGGCGCTCACGGGAAACTGACATGTGGCGATTCTCAGTTTTGCCGTGGGGTTCGTATCCTGGTCTGGATGGCTCGCTGGGATGGTCTGCGGCGGCGGTGCATCGACGGCGTTAGCAGACAGAGATGGCAACGCCGCGAGGCCTACCAGGCCCGCAAGGGCCTTGCGTGTCGCCTTAGCGGCCTGTCGCCGGGTGATCCCGGCGGCTTTCTCGGTGGATTGCATCGTCATAAGCCGCTCCTCTGTCGTCATTGGGATGTGTTCTCGGGCTTCCATTTTGCCTTCCCGG